>Ga0209404_10002743_pt1 | contig 10672 bp, 17 predicted proteins | sample TroAtlMetagenome_2_FD_187447 | JGI IMG/M metagenome (GOLD analysis project Ga0209404, IMG submission 187447) | Marine eukaryotic phytoplankton communities from Atlantic Ocean - Tropical Atlantic ANT8 Metagenome (SPAdes) (version 2) | ecosystem: Environmental > Aquatic > Marine > Oceanic... | reverse complement strand
ATTACAGGATCTGCATAAGCATAAGCAAAATCATAATGATGATTATTAAATAGGTGATCCCACCAGTTGTTCTTACGCATAGCTTGGTAAATCCTGATTACTTGTCTCAAAAAACGCTGGCATTCTGGCTCTACGAGTATCAGAAAGACCCTCTGCTTTCCCACTGTACATCAGATTATCACTCTGATCTAGCCAAAACTGTCTATCCAGATAGCGGTCTTCTGATTTACCTAAAGGCTGTAATATCCAGTTAATAGTAGCCTTTCGTAGTTTATCTAGTGACTGACTAGGTTTAAGCCCTAATTCTCTACACACGAGACTATGCCCACTGACGTGAATAGTTTCATCACGAGACACGTCGGCACTAGTGGTCCTTAATCCTGAGTCTCCGTTGAATCTGAAGAACGGCAATATAACAAAAAAGATAGCTTTCTCAATTACCAAAGCTTTCAAAACTGTATGGTCAGGATGGCTAGACCAAGCTGCTTGAAGTTTATGAGCTTCAGCCTCAGCCTTATCATCAACACCGTGAGCATTAGCAATATAATTAAGAGCTAAATCATGCCTGTCCTCATCTTTAACGTTAGAAGCTAAAAGCTCTCTAGATGCTGGAGGAATATCCTCAAGAGCATCTTTGATGAACGCTCCTACTGGCAATTCAAGATGCCTTATAGCTAGAGCACGTTTAATAGTCTCTTCAGAGCCTTCTCTCAAGATACCTTTACTAACCTGAACTGGTGTCCAAGTCCTCTTTCGCTCAAGAAGTTGTTGGTATGGATGCTTTCTCATTCTGCACAATCACAGGTAGGGGCGTTATCTTCACTCAGGATCTCACTCAAATACTCATCAACAACATCTGTATCACCTAAAGCGGAATACACGTCTGTTTTATCTTGCGTATCTGGTTGAACCTGTAAAGAATAGTATAAACTTTTTAGCGGTGAATTTAACCATCTTGACATAAATTCTCTATTCATTTCTACCATATCTGACCACCAATTCATGGAGATAGCGTGAGCTAATCCAGTGCTGTCCATTAGTCTTTGCCATTCACAATTCAACTCAAAGAAAGTTTCCCAACCAACGTCTTGTGCAATTTCACACTTCGGATGAAACTGATAACTTTGAACACCGAGAGTACTACTATCACGATCCACTTCTCTACTTATTGGTGGTGATATTTCAGGCGATGTTGTATAACCTTCTCTGTCTTTATAGCGGTAAGCACAGGATGCTATAGGAGCAACAGTGAAGGCTCTAGACATACCGTTCTCTTCAGCTACGGCTGCAGCTTCTATAAAGCCAGCCCAAATGTACTCAACAATTTCAAAAGCTTTTAACTGACCTTCATCAATAGTCTGCCAACGGTGAGCAACATCAGTAGGTCTATCTTCCTCCTTAATAACATCTAAATTTCTCTGACGTAAGGCTCTAACAAATTGTTCATAAGTCACACCTTCAATAGCTAGAAGATTAGAAAGACCTATAACACCTAAACCTACTTGGTTATCTTTTTTAGAATATATACCAGCTTCTTCTACACCAGTATTTTTATAAAGGTCACAAAGGAATCTCATACCGTCACCAAAGGCAGCAGGAATGTCCTCTATTTTCACTGCACCCAAATTTACGTGACTTAAAAGGCAGGTATCTCTCGACTTAATTAATATCTCTTGACAGACATTGTGATAAATACGTTCACCATTCTTGTCATATTGTTTCTTAACAATCCACAGATCACCCTTACGGGCTCCATCCATAATTGCGCTTAAAACATTAGGCTTGTTGATTACATCTGGATCAACGTTAACGCAGCGTTTAAGCCACGGTATGCGAGCACGAGGATAATCAATGAACTCGACAATATCATCATGGTCCCAATCAAGTTGAGCCACAATCGCACCGTTACGATACTGTCCCCCACGTCTGAGGATTTCGTTGAACTTGGAGTAGATCTCCATGAATCCACAAGGGCCGCTAGCAACCATTCCGTGCTTGTTCTCTGTACCTTTTGGTCTGAGGTTTGAGAGGTGAAGGGAGACTCCTGCGCCATAACGAAGTGCTTTAGATGCAAAGATAAAAGATTGTTCAATAGAGTCCTCTGACTCATCCATTGTGTCGTCAATGACCATGACTGTACAACTGACTGGATAGCGTCTTGTAGAATCTTGCAACCAGCTCTTAACCCTGCCAGTCATAGCAAGTGAGGTATAGGCTTCTTTAAGTTTCATAGCTTTGATAAGTCAGGCTTTTGGTAGTTAGGTCCTTTTTGTACCTTTCCGTCCTTATAGGTGAAAGGGATTTTAGATTGGTTAGATTCAGCTACCTTACTAAAGGCTTGGTCTGTATCTACTCCCATGATGTGAAGCAACCCATAGGTTACCCAGATTAAATCTATTGCTTCTTTAATAACATCTGAACGTTCGAGATTGTTATAAGCGTGAAGAAGTTCATAAAATTCTTCTTCAATGTAAGTCATCTGATGATCTTGAAGACCAACGTTAGCATCTAGATCTTGGTCAGGTGTCACTAGTTGCCCAGCACTCTTCATCCAGTCTTGAACGAGGCGTGAGTTTGAGATCGTTGTCATCAGCTTCCTTGATAGATTTGTATAAAGAAGAATCATAAGGCTTAACCTTACCTTCTTCACGTTTGATTAGGCGGTCAATATACCACCTAGCCTTTTTCAAATCTTCAATACCATTTTTATCTTGGTAACGGGTAACGTATTTGATTACGTTTCCTTCAAGAAAATCGAAAGCATGACTATCAATATAATCAATGCACTCGATTACGGCTTCATCGTATCCGTAGTAACTAGGGTTGGTAGGATCGGGGGTTCCCATAGGTCAACTTCATCAAAGGTGTACTCAGTGTCCCGTAGGATACGTGCAAGACGGGCTTGTTTCAAGGCATAAGACTCACTAAGTCCTTTCTTCTCATACTGCTTGACTACAGCTCTCCATGCGGAGGTAGGTGTGAATCGTTCAATTGGTATGAGCTTTTCTGCTGTTTTCGGTCCCACGCTAGGGCAGCCAGGATAATTGTCGACAGCGTCGCCACAGAGTATCTGGCGATAGAAAAATGCATCAGCTTGTTCCTCAGTAATTAGATCAATGTCGCCATCATCATTAAGATGAAAGCCTGGAATCTGGTTTAGATCTTTATCACCAGACCAGATAATAGGTGTTCTATCTTGATAACGGGTTGCCAAAATTCCGATAACATCGTCGGCTTCTAGCTTGTACCATTCTTCAGATGGGTATCTTTCTTGTATTCGTCTACGGCACTCTTTAAAACCAACTGGTTTGATGCGATGATTAGTAGCTCTTCTATTACCTTTATAAGTAGGGTCTACCTTCTTACGAAAGTTATCAGGAGAAGTCCAACATAATGTGACATCACGAGCCTTGACTTGGCTCTTCTTAATACTTATAAAATCATCTACTAACATCATTACCTCTCTTACAGGGCAGTGAGTAGTGATGATATCTGGCATCCACTCTATCTCCACTTCACAGGCACAAGCAGCCTTGAAGAGAACCATATCAGCATCAATAATTAGCCAAGTCATGCGGAAGTTTCCCTACGTTTCGGTATATATAGCCCATCCCCTCTTTCCTTTAAAAATTTTTCTAAATTCCCTCCTCTCCGTTTAGCCTCTTTAAGTAGCTCAACTGTTTCGTTATAGAAAGCTGTTTGTTCAGGAGAGCATTCTTGAAGACAATCCCAATCTTTGGTTCTTTTCATGATTCCTTTTTACTGCTTATCAACCTTATCAGCTCCCTCCAAATAGTCCACAGCTTTCTGGACACCTTCAATATTGTCACCCAATTTACCTATACCAGTATTGCAATTACCACAGATCCAACCTCTATGTTCCTTAGTGTCATGACAATGATCCCAATGAAGTCTTTCATCGTACCTACCACAACACTCACAAGGAGTACCTATTGGTGGAGTTTTATATCTCTTCCTTAATGCGTGATAGTTGTTTTGTTCTGCCTTATAACACTCCTTACACGTAGGTTTAGTCTTATAAAAATCATCACGTGGTTTCAATTCACGGCAAATCTTACAAAGCTTAGTGACATTCTGCCCAACTGTTACCGATTTTATACTCGCTTTCGATGGCAATTCGCATCTTAAACTTTTCGCCTGCGAGGATTGACGATTTAGTTGCAAGCTTCGCCACATCCTCAGCAATAGAATCTTTAACCGCAAATTGGATCTCATCATGCACGTGAGCTAGGAATGCCCAGTCTTTTCCGTAAATATAACCTGCTTTATTAATCTCTTCATAACAAATGATGTACCAGGCTTTAGATAGGATCGCTCCCATTGATTGGAGACAGAAGTTCAGTGCTGAATGAGGAGACCTTATCTTAATAGGTCTTCCATCTAATCCTTTTATCTTTCCCTCCTTCTCAGCCTTTGATGTTATTCTTTTAGTTAGCTCAGCTAGAGCAGGCATATTTTTGTAATAGGTACGCTTTAGCTTCTTTCCATCTTGATTGGTGATCTTACCTAGTTTTTCTGCACCAGCCCCATAGATTAGGGCGTAGAAAAATGTTTTTGCATCATCCCTAGTGGGAAGATTTGCGGCCCTCTGATTAGCAGAATGTACGTCGCCCTCAATGACCTCACGTGCAAACTTCCCTCCGTCAAAGGGCCACAAAATATGAGCGAGACATCTAGCCTCGATCCCAGATAAATCACAGCCCACCTGTTTGGTGAGGCCCTCTACCCTAGAACCTCGCTTACTTAATCGCCCTTTAGGGATTGACAAAGGTAGTACGTTAGGTCCAAACAAAGCTCGGCACTCCGAACCCAGGACTGACCTAACCGCTGGTACCTGGGACATGTTGGGGTGGACGTGTGATGCTCTCTGAGTAGCGCATCCAACAGTAATCACGCTTCCGTGAATACGATTGTCTTTGCTAACTAGTTTTAACCAAGCACTGTTGCCAGTACTTAATTGGCTAAGACGTTTTTGGAGCGTTAAGAAAGATACGAAATCTTCTGCCCCAGGAATCTCCTTAAGAATCGTCTCATCGATCTTGGGTTTACCAGTTTCGGTGAAGACTTCTGCATTCCATTTCAGATGATTCTTTAAAACCCAAGCTATATGATCTCGTGAGTTTGGATTAATAGGAATTAATCGTGACATAGGACAAGAAGCTATGTACCCACGGCTCTGATTATCACGCTTAGGAGTGAAGATACCCCCGTCAATGAACGGAAACTTCTGTCTTAATCGTTCATCAATAGTATTCAGTTGTTCGACAATCGTAGCTTCTAACTCCAATGCCCCTTTAACATCAAAGGCGAAGCCAGATTTCTCCTGTTTAGAGATAAGAGTGGCAAACTCCATCTCAAGATCAACCGCTAAGGGATGCGAGTCAACCTTAGGCTGCAGCCTACGCCAAAGTGTAGCTGTTACTTCGACATCGCAAACACACCTTTCTGCTAATTCTTTAGTTAACTTTGAAAAATCCTGTATATCTGCATGTTTTTTGTATTGTTTCATTCTGTGACCATAAGCTTCTAGGCTATGCCGTCCATACATTTTAAGAGGCATAGTTTCCCACTTATGCTTAAAATCTATTTCTAATATGTCAGGCCAAAACATCCTGCTACATATCAACGTATCTATAATTCTTCCCTTTGGTTTAAAACTTGGATAGAGCTTCTGTATTGCTGGTATATCGTATTGAATAATATTGTGACCAATAAGTGTTCCAGCATTCTCTAATACAAATAGCCACTCTTCTGGGTCGGTATAAAGCCGAGTCTCGCCACTAGGAGTACCAGTTACACAACAGTGAATCTCTGTAATGTCTTCAATCCTTAGAGCGTTTGTCTCTATGTCGAATACTCTCATCGATATGGACAGTGAGTTTTTTAGAAAGGCAGTATTTGAGGAGTTCTTTGATTCTTGACTCATCAAAGGTGTACACGTAGTCATTTGCTTTAAAGAAGGTAGAAAGGATACGCTTTGCTTTTTCAGTAGCAGCAAAAGCAGAGACTTTAAGTTTGTTTATCTTTCTAAGATGAACATCAAAAGTCGGATTCAACAAAGTCATTTGTGATTACAGCATTATCATCCAGCGGTAACATTCTGCCAGTCTTTGGATAATACTTCACACTTCCACACAAACCAAGCCAGCCACTGAATCTATTTTTGAGGACTCTGATTCGACATTCAGTATTATCGGAGGCCTGTTGATCCCTTTCAAGGCCAAGGACAATGTCGCTGAGCTGACCAATAGCTGCACTACCACGAAGACCAGATAGACTCGTCTGTTGCCCGTCTTCATGCCCTTTATCTCCTGAAGGTCTTCTTAAGTGTGACACGAGGATCATGCCACAATTTGTTTCTTCTACTAATGACCTTAAACGAGTCATCGTTTGGTCGATAGCCCTACGTTCATCTTGAGCTTGTTCCATACCCGAAACAAGAATCGATAAATGATCAAAGATAATGAAGCTGCAGTCCAAAGCACTAACACAATGGCGTATCCGATTAAGAAGAACGGTAGAATCAAGACTCCCAAAATGGTCGTAGAAATAGATGTTCCCCTTACCGAGCGTTGCCTGGAATGCTTGTTCAATTTGTTCATCTGTAAAATCTCCACGGTCAATATGTAATGGGTGATTAAGGTTAATACCGACAAATCTTCTTGCAGTTCTAAGATTGTTCTCTTCAAGTGATATGACGGCAACCTTCTGATTTTGATTAACTGCGAGGTTGTAAGCGATTTCATTTACAAAAGTTGATTTACCTTGCCCAGTCCCAGCCGTGATAGTACATAATTCTGAGCGTCGTAGGCCGTGAAGCTTGTCATCAAGAAACGGAAAGCCATACTCAACACTGTCTACCTTAGGATCTTCAAGTACAGAGGCAAGTAGTTTAGATGCGTTGATGATACCATCTGGCTCATACTCTTTAGCATTGAATACCATATTAACTATGGCCTTAGTATCTCCAGATTGAAGAGCCTCATTAGCATCTTTATAACCATTTAAAACTCCAATCTTTCCCTGCCTGGGTGGTAGGAGCTGGACATCTCTTAATGCTGCTTTCTGTCCTGCAGTATCAGCGTCATAGCAGAATATAACTGTCTCAAAGGATTGAAGGAAACTTAGCTGAGCCTTACATACCTTGTTACCTGACTCACAACCATTAGGCAGGCTTACTGCAGGCCAGTTAGGCCTCACTTGCATATAGCTAAGTGCGTCATACTCACCTTCAAAAACTACAAGAAGTTTGTTGTTACCACTCCACATGTGTTGGAAGAGGAAGGTACTGTCTGGGTTAGAACCCTGCATTAAGAAGTTCTTATTCTTCTTTCTAATCTTGTAACCAGTGAGAACCCTGTCGTTGCTGTAGATAGGACAGTAATAAGCAGCTTCACCACCGTGCTTAGCTTTGAAGTATGTACTTTTTCTACATACCTCAGCCTTCAACTTACGGCTAGTGATGTCTACATACTCACCAGAAATAGTTTCAATTTCTTTTGTAGTAGTTGTAGTCATAGGAATTGGAAAGGAAGAGTCAGGTGGTGTTCGATAGCTACACCCCATACCAAAGCAGTGGGTGTGCCCATCTTCATAAATAGCTAGGTTGTCCTTGCTGCCACATCTAGGACATGGACCGTGGATTACCGTCATCGTTTAGATCCCTCCTTTGATGATGAGTATCGGTGTTGTGAATCTTTTGTTCAGTGTTGTAATAGTCCCATATAGCATCCTGCTTTACTTGCTCAAGTTTCTTTTTACCCCAATTCTTCTTGATACCTACCTCGTCGATAGATTTCAAAAGAAAGATTAGTTCTTCAGCTTGTCCCATTAAAAAAACTCCAAGGTTGGGGATCATTCCTTGGAGTCTTTTCGGGTAACCCTTCCAATTACCACCTGAACTATAACAGAGTCCAGCGACGTGGCAAGTTAGGCCCCTTGCACCAAGGAATGTTGTGTTTGTCACACCACATTGCGTAAGTCATTTTGGCTGTCTTACTCAATTTTTGGTGTGGGTTTTGGAAACACATCCTAATGTCTACACCAGGGTGTTGTTCCTTGAAGACCCTCATAAGTCGACGATCTTCACTGTCGAAGTAGCCTTTGATCTCTATGACTGTGCCATTTGCTAACACTATATCTGGTGTGTAAGAACGAGGAATCACTAAATCATACTTATGTTTTTCGTATTCATAGTGAACCCCTAGTTCTTTGAGATTGTGAGCTACTTCAGATTCAAAGCCCGACCTGAATCCATCTCTAGTACGTCGTCCATACTTGTGAAACCGTCGGGCCATAATTTAGAAGTCTTCGTCTTCGCTAGTTACAGTAGCAGCTTTTTTCTGAACGTTTGGTTTTGACTGCTTGAAGCCGTCAGTTGTACCAAATTCATTCTCTAGATCTATATCACCTTTGTCTACTGCCTCAGCAGTAACAGCACTAAGGATCTGAATAGCACGAGGTCTTATTCTCATGCCACCCTTAGGACTCTTAGGTGAATAGCTCTTAAGCTCACAGCTAACTAAAACCTCTGACCCCTCTCTTAATTCAAGAGACTCATCTAATGGTTCTAGCTCTCCATCTACTACAGGGAAAGGAAATTCCTCATACTTAGGCTTGGCACAGAGACGAATAATGATACTGTCTCCATCTATATCCCAAGGCTCTCCGAAATAGGATCTCTTACCACTCTTATCTGTATACCAATCACATAGAGACTGGTAGTTAGTAGCTAAGTCATCCTCTAAAGCAGCAGCCTCTTTACCCTCTACCTTTATTCTTAACCTGAAGTCAGAAGGATCTCCCTTCCAAGTAGGTGCTTCATGGAATGAAGGTATCCATCCAGTTAAGGTTCCTCTGATTTTAATCTTTGTTGATGCCATGTTTAAAAGCGTGATAGTTGAAAGGACCTCCAAACAGTAAGGAGGAAGACGAACTTAAAGCTAGTCCTTATGTGACACTTTCTAAGTTGTCTACTTAGAAAGGCCTTTTACCGTTTAAAGTGTGGTTTTAGAAGTAGTACTTAAATGCAGTATCACAAGCTTAAGAATGTTAAGGATGTTAAGGTACTTAAGATAGAGAAGGAAAAGGAAGAGGAAAGAGAGGAGAAGCAACCCCAATTGGTGACAACCGAACGTAAGAGGACAATCAATTGGGGATGAGCAGGTATACTTAGATTATTGTTTTATTACATACTATGAAGTTCGCAATCGCTCTAGCTGCCCTGCTAGGTGTAGGCACAGCTCCTGCCCTTGCTGGTAACTTTTACTTAAACACTGAAGCCAACTCAAGTTTCACTGGATCAGATTACACATCTACAAATACGGACCTGCATATTGGCTATGAAGGAGGCAACGACACTGCAACTTACTACATACAAGGAGGACCTACCATCTCAGCTACTGATGGAGCTGGTGATAATGACACTAATGTATCAGGTAAGCTTGGTGGCTCAGTCGCTGCTACTAGTAAGTTAGACGTTTATGGAGAGATAGCTCTTCAAACAGCAGAAGATGTAGACAACAGCTACTCAACTAAAGTTGGAGCTAAGTATAAATTCTAATGCCAACCATAACCGAATACGGTAAACAAAACATCTTCGCCAACGAACCTGCTATTGAAGTCATGGAAAATCACAATCACGAAGGAGATCCAATGCACATTGCAGAGGAACTCAATGGTCGCCTAGCTATGATGGGATTCGTAGCAGCTTTAGGTGCTTATGTATTCACTGGTCAAGTAATACCAGGAATCTTCTAACTAAGTGTTAAAATGTAGTTATAGCTACTACAGATCTGTTAGTCTCTACTTCCGTTCATCCTTCTATAGGACGCATGAAGCCTAATTATGGAACGGGAATTAGGTAATTAGAGACTAGTCAAATGAGTCCAGTTGAACTACAAGCTCGCACTAAAGAGCAAGACACGGCTAAGAAACAGGTAAAGCTTATCTATAGAGGTTTAACCTACACAGCCAAACGTTAAGAGCTAAACTTAACTTACTAAAGCAACTAAGATCAGGGGAGCCAAACGGCTCCTCTTTCTATTTGTCTGGTGTTTGTCCCTCATACAGTGGTATGTAGTGTCCATCAGGTCCTATAAAGAAACACCTGCTATCCTTAATCCTTCCGTAGTCTTCTTGTAATAGATCTATAAATGCACCAACCAAGGCCTGTGTTGTTCCTGCCTCTAATACTGCTTTGTGCAGGTCTGTCTGTGCTTCGGCAATGGAAGCTATCCTTTCACTCTCATCAAGGGACCACACCACCTCATGCTCTGTATCAGCTTCATCCTCCAAGAAGTCCATTGCATTAAGTGAGCGTTCTTCAAGGACCTTCAGCCGTGCCATGAGCATAGGTAAATACTGACGTGCCACTTCTTTAAGTGGTGCGTAGAACTTATCTCTTGCTGTTGCTGCTGCCATACTGGATAAATAATCCTATTAACACTTTAGGATATACTACCCATGCTTTCTGTCTAACCCCGTGGCAATCTCCCCACCCCCGTGGCCTGGTTACGTTAGCTCGCTCGCTGCGTAATGCGTGATAGTACAAATGAACTATAGACAATTCTTTAATTGTCATAGGTATTTATACTATTGATTCTCATTATCAATAAGGATAGGAATAGAAATGATTATCGTTACCACATTA
>Ga0209404_10002739_pt1 | contig 10687 bp, 2 predicted proteins | sample TroAtlMetagenome_2_FD_187447 | JGI IMG/M metagenome (GOLD analysis project Ga0209404, IMG submission 187447) | Marine eukaryotic phytoplankton communities from Atlantic Ocean - Tropical Atlantic ANT8 Metagenome (SPAdes) (version 2) | ecosystem: Environmental > Aquatic > Marine > Oceanic | place... | reverse complement strand
GAATATCTCCCATTGGAATAACATTCTCATCATCTGAATATATTAAACCAACTAATTCCATTATCTCAACATCACCATTTTGAATAGCTTGAATTGCAATACCATTTTGTTTTCCATCATGTTGAGTCTGAGCTTTAGGTTCAAATACAGGAGTATAGGGTATATGCGTTTTTAGTGTTTGTTGTGTATAATTTTTATCCTTTAAAAAATCTCTTATTTCATTTTTAATATCTAGTATATCAGGATGCATCTCATCATGGAAATGATATTCTCTTGCTTCCTTAAGTCTATCATACAAAACACCTAATGCCTTTTCATCTTCTAAAGTTAACTCATCTTCTATTCCGTCAGGTGGTTTACCCTTTCCAATTCTAGCTGCAACAACCTTAGCATCGTGATAATTCGCAAAATCAACAAACGATTGAAATTTATAACCCCATAATTCAGGATCATTCAACCCTATTTCTTCTATTAGTTCTTCGTTCTTATAGTTATTTTCATTTTTACTATAATACATAGCATCTTTTGCAATACTTTCTATTTCTAATACATTAAACTTATCAGCCTCTACTAATCGTCTTAGACCTTTACCCATATGATACCAATAATCATATGTAGCTTTTGATCTGGCATCTTTCTTATCAAATATTTCGTCTACATTTTTCAGTATAGCATTCCAACCCATGTCTTCAGTCTTAACATTATTAGTATGGTGAGGGGGTAATAAGTTTTTTCCAATAATATATTTCCAATTTCTAATTGTTTCATTACTGTCTTTTGTATATGTCATATCTAGTAATATTCGTCTAGCATTACCTACAAAGTTTCTAACTAGTTTATTATCCTGACCATTTAATATTATATTCCTAACCATATATCTACCATTAGCACTTGCATGAAACCATTTATTATAAAATATTTTATCATTAAAGTTTTGATCAGCTTCAGTTAGATTAAGCATAATCTCTTTTGCTTTCTGCATCATAGTAACATTTGCATGTTCTCTTTTACTTTCTTCAGTAGCATTAGGTTGTTGTGAAGCAAAGTGATAATGCTCTAACCATTTTGCTTTATGGAGACCTAATAGTTTTGCCCATGGGCTTGTAGAATACATACCACCTAAATCTTTAGTCTTATAGTTTGGATCAGCTTCATATTTTTCTAATTCTCTAAAGAGATGTTGAGGTTCATATCCAGGCATACTTTGTTGAAGTTCTGCTATTTGAGCTTCTACTTGTTCCTTATTAAAAGTTGGCATTTCTCTAAAATGTTCTATTTGAGGTCTACCAAACTCATCGAATATTACATTACCGATTACATGTTCAGCTATTGAAAGAGCTAATTTGAATCTATCTTTAACAAGTCTCAATGGCATATGACCTAAATGATTTTTAGTTTCATTTTGAATTCTTTGATTTTTATCAATATCATTTTTAATTGAAACCATTCCTCTCTTACTTTGAGAGTTCCAATCTGAAAGGTTTGCCCCTCCAGGCATTGATGCTCCATCTAAACTAGGTAAATATCCTGGAGCTGTTTTTCCTCGTTTACCTGTAGCCCATAAAAGCTGTCTTCCATTTGCATAGTATGTAACTGCTTTATCGGTTAACTCCCACATTTTAGTATCACCATCAGTTACAGCAGTAAACATACCATCATCGACTGCAATTTGATATAACATTTCTTCAAAGGTTTGTAGTATATCTGAATCAGTTTCACTTGCTGGACCTCTAAAATCGATAGCTTTACTTTCCTTAGCAACTAAATCATTGATAATGCCCTGTGCCATTCCTGTTTTCTTTTCAATAGATGGATTTATTCTTTCTCCAGAGACAGGCATAGATTTAGCTCTTGCTTCTGTAATATATGCAGCACGATCTTTAGTATGAACATCACCACTTGGAGCTATTAATTTACCACCTTCAATTTTAAAACCAGATGGAGCTGAGTCTCCTATTAAACCATCTTCAGTAATTGAGTCTTCAAATAATATAACTGGAGATTTAAATATTTCTGGACTTATTTCTTCACCTGATACTTTTAAAGATTCAAAACCACCTGCAGAATAAGCATCTCTTTTAATTAGATAATCATTTAAAGTACCTAGAGTCTCTAGACTAAGAGCATTAGCTACTCGTCTATTCCAACCAATTAGTTTTCCAGTATTCTCATCTTGATTAATAAGACCTTTTGAGATCATATACTGTTTAAACTTTACCATTCTTGGATCATTATTATCTTCCATTGCAGGTATAAGATTATTTAATCTATTATCAAAATCAATACCTTGGTCGATAACAGCATGTATAGGGGCTTTCCTTTGACCTTTAATTGCTTTACCCCAATGCTTTATATCTACATTATCCCAAGAAGTATCGTATTGAAAACTTTCTCCTGTTTCTGGATCAAACACATCCTCCTTACTCGTATATACAGCTGATAATTTTTCACCTATTTTTTTACCTCTTTCAGGGTCTCCTCCCATACCTGTTGCGATTTTTGCCTGTAATCTATCTCTATCGCCAGCAGTATAGCTCCTAACTCGTTTTATAACTTCTTCTTTTTCTTCATTAGTAAGAGGTCTGCCTTCTCTTTTTTCTGCCTGAGCAATACGATCAGCTACTAGCTTTTCAAAGTTGGCTACATCTCCTTCTTGCCAATTATAAAAGTCATCTCTACCAGTCATACTGGCTCTCTTATATTGACTACCTTTTTCTTCATCAATCATTTTCATGATTTGTTTTTTAGATTTTTTACCTTGCCCTACTAACCTGTCTATAGTACCTTTGTTAACAAGGACACCTGAACCTTCTTCATAATAACTTTCAGGTACATTTTCGTCAAGACCTGCTATTACTTTATCACGAGTAGATGGACCTTCATCCACTCCAGACTGCTGTCGATCATAGTCTTCCGTTTTTATAGGAAGATCCCTTTTCATTTTCTGAAGGGTATCTGTAGGAATTTCTATTCCTTTATCTTGTAAAGCTTGTAATGATATACTTCTTACTTTTCCCATTATTTTTTCTCCAGTGAAGATAGCCACTTAGGATGACTATCCGTAGTTAATAATAATAATTAACCTAAAAGAAAATCTTTTAAGTTTTTCTCTGGTTGATTCATAAGTCCAACTATTCCAGTGTCCTTATCTTTCCAACCTTCGTATGTTTCTTCTTTTGTTTCAATAGGTGATTGACCTGTTATTCCTCTAGCTGCCATAGATCTTATACCTGTAAAAGGTGCAATTCCTGGAGCAGATTTGAAAGCATTTCTAAGACCTCTTTCACCTTTTCCTTGAATGAAATCACCTCCAGCACCTACTAGATTAGCTATATTCCTTGCTGATGGACCTGCTTCTCCAACTACTTTTCCAAACAGATAGCCTAATCCCTCATCTCTATCAGGATATAATGGGTATGCTAAGTCTGCAACCCTTTCATATTGACCTAATACACCTGAAGAATATATAGCTCTTTGAGTATAGCCTATTCCATCAAGATAAGGACTTGGTTCTCCGAATTTAAGTAAATCTTTTAAGTATTGTGATGCTCCTCCTAATGCTATCATTGTAACTATTAAGACAAATGTATCATATTTAACTTTAGGATTACCTTTTCTTAAGCCTGCATTCCAAAGCTTAGGCACTACATTGGCTGTAAAAGTACTTATGAAACCATTGAACTGAGTTAACAACTGATAATGAGGATCTTGAAAGAACAATGGTCTATTGGATGCTTGAGGGTTTTGTATTCTTTCATTTACAAATTTATAAATAGCAGTTTCTATTTGATCATTAATATCTGACTGTAAACCTTCAATAGCAGCTAAAAACTCTTGGTCTTTTCTTGCTTTCATATTTAGATAATTATTAGGATCTTCTTTTCTCCAATCAATTAAATTACTTTGTTTATTTAAAGAATTTTTTCTAACAAGATTCATTAAGGCTTTCTGTCGAGGTGATATATCTTTAAAGAATTTTTCGTTATCCATTGTTGGAGTGATATCATTATCCGTTATATCTATTATTGCATCTCTTTCTAATTCATTTAGATCCTCTAACATATTATAAAATTCTTGAACATTAAGTCCTAGATCATTTAACATCATATAAGATTGCATTTCTAATTCATTAAAAGAATCTAAATCAAATACTTTTTCTTTTATATTTGGATTATCTCTACTCACTTGAAATTTTCTTGGAGCAGTATCAAGATCTGCTACTCTAGATTTAATAAAATCCATTGCAAATCCAGCACTCATTCTTCTTTGAAATTGAGTTATTCCTTTAATACCTATAATTTTAAAGAAAGTTTCATGTGCCTTAATAAATCCAATATCTCTTTCACCTGTAGCTAATCTATCTACAACAGCATTCTGAGCATAACTAAGTCCAGACCTATCCAACATCTTAGCAGTCCTTTGTACTTCTTTCTGCATATTTTCATTCCAAGAACCTGCTATTTGTTTTATAAGACTATCAGTGGCTTTTTGGAAGTCAGCATCATTATGAACATTAAACCATACCATAGCTGTTTCAGGTATAGAAGATAAAGCTGATAAAGGTAAACCAGCAAATATAGACCAACTAGTAAGATAACGATTTAAAGCTGCTAATGTTGGATTCTCTATTCTATTAAAGTTACCATGTGTACTATCAATTATAGCTTTAGCATACCATGCAAATTGTTCTACTTCTTCTTGAGTCATAGCTTTATTATCACCAGCAAGTCTTTTTTGAGATTCAGCTTGTTCCATTTTATGAAATAAGTCATCAAGCTTCCACCCTCCTTCTCCGAAATATCTAGTAGTAGCTACATATTTTGCTATATCAACTTGAGCACGATTAACCGATTCAAATATATTATCGCTAGACCATCTTTCAAATCCAGGTTTTTTATAAGCACTTTCAAATTCTTGTGAGAATGTATTTGACTTCATAGCCTGTCCAGATACAGCTGAATACTGTTCTCCAAAAGAATTTTCTCCTCTATGAGCTATATTATCATATACTCTTGTAACCCAATCAGGATCACTAGCTTGATCAAAGTTTTTTCTTAACCATTCTTTAAATTCTTGAGGAGCTCTCCTTACTTTTGTAAAATCAAATCCCCTAGCTTTCCACCAATAATCATCATCTTTTCTAAACATATCTCTACCAGATGTTCCATGCTCTTTTGATGCCTCATGTTGTGCATCAGATAGCATATGTTTATAAGAATCATTAACTGCTTTATATACTGAATATACTTTATTTAATCTTGAATCATCCCATTTATCAGTAAATACCATATCTTTTACGTTCATTAATGCATCAAGTTCAGCTTGATGTTTTGCTAATTCTCTAGGGTTATATGCGTTAGCTTCTGCTAGCATTTCTTTACTTAATATTTCACCCTTAGCCAAACGTTCTTTTAATGATTTTCTATTTAATTGAATTGCTATTGAGCTTTCAAGTTCTTCTATTCTAATATTTTTTTCTATATTAGTTTTGTATCTATCAAATATACTTGGAGCAAGTTCTTTTTCATTATCAGGTTTTGCTTCTTCTTCCTTTATTAATTTTCTTAATTCAGCTATTCTAGCTTTATCTTTACCTATTTTAGATTTAATAGAATATTCTGTTCTATATTTTTCTAGCATAAAAGGTCTATAAGTTGCTTCTAAAATTTCTTTAGTTATGTGTTGAGCACGCTTAGAATTCATAGTTGCTTTTTTACCGAAATAAAGTTTAGAAATACCATCTTGATCTATATGATTCTTATAGTTAGAAACAAGAGTATCTTGATATTGTTTATGATTTTGTCCTGAATGATAAATTCCAGTAACAGTCTGACCTATTCGACCAAGTACATCTAATGCGTAATTACTTTGAACTGCCTTATTCATATCTACCATAGTTACTTCAGCTGCTCTCACAAGCTTACCTAATCCATGAGCCATAGAAGATATATAATCTTTAAATTCATTATTATTTTTAATTACATTTTTAATACCTCGATAACCTTCTTGGTACTGTTTAGCTAATCTTGAAAAGTAATGTTGTTTAGGTCTAACTGAAATTCCATTTACATCAGTAATGACTTCACCTTGTTCGTCTCTTTCTTCTTTATTTAAATCAGCCTTAATATTCTGTTGCATTGATTGAGTTGTACCTTGTGCATCTATATTTTGATTAACAGTATTTATATAGTTACCTTTCTTTAATTCAGATGCTTTATGTCTTTCTAAAACCCTATATCGTTCAATATCATGGTTAAAAAACATATGAGAAGTTAATTGATTTTTTCCTTGCTGATAAGCATCAACACTACCAGATATAGATGAACCTAAAAGCGAACCTGCAAGACCAGCATTTATAAGCCTGTTCTTTACATCATCTGGATCGTATATTGTATCAGATGCTAATGTAGCACCAAGCATTTGAATTGATTCTTGACCTACCTCAGTTACACCCTCACCAACCATACCTGCAGCTACTGCTTTAGCTACTCGTCTACCACTAAACTTTTCAAAATCTTCTGGCTTAAGTCTAGTTATTCCTTGAATGAGTTTCTTTTGCTCATTCTTCATTGTATTAGTAACAAAATATTTAGCATCAGCATAAGACATTTTATTTTTATTTTTGTATGCCAATATAAGTTTGTTAACACCATTGGTTGTTAATAATTCTTGAGCTGGCATAAGCATTTTCATACCTAATCTATCAAGAGATGCTGCAGCAATACCTGTAGCTGTTGCTGTAAAAAATTGAGGAGCACCTTTTTCTCCTTCCATTTCATTCCAAGTCTGACCAGCATATATCATTGAAATAGGAGCATAAGCTGATAAAGCACCTGCTACTGGACCAAGCACTGCCTTCATTGGAACTGCAGCAGCAGCAGAAGCAAATATAGAAATTAAATAAGGAGCAGACATAGCAGCATTATTAGTTGCCCATTGAAAACCATCCCATATATTTTCTATATCTTCATAATTATTAAGAGTCTCAGGAGCTTTAGCCATTCTATGTTTAGCCCTTAACACACCTTGATGCCCTAAGTTTTCAATCATTTCTATATCAGTAGTTTGACCTATTGCATCTACATATCCCCAAAGACCTTCTTTAATTCCATCCCAACCTTTTCCCCATGACTCAGCTACTTGATTAGAAAATCCTCTAGCTTTATTATCTAAAGTTCTATTATAGTCTCTATGTAGTACATCATAATGTAGGTCAGGATTAAATTCTGCTTCGTTATTAGCTTTACCTTTATAAGATAATCCTTCTAACAACATTCCTTCTTGAACTCTTTTAGCTTCTTCAGAATAAGGGTTAGACTGAGCACCATATATTTCGTTAAGTAATCCTTGTTCTTTCTTAGCCATTAATGCATTTGCATCTGTAAAAGTATTTACCTCAACTGCTCCAGAAGCAGTTAATACATCAGAAAAATTTTCTCCTTTAGCATTAACGAGTCGAATAAGTTTTCTACCATATTCGTCTATTTCTCCTGTATCTTCAATTATATTGAAGCCACCTTTTCTTTGGATATCTTGAACAGCTTTACTTTGCGTAGCACCTAATAAATGTCCTTGCTTAAATTTTAATTCACCATCTTCTTCATAGACATGATCTACTTCTCTAGTATTATAGCCATCTATTCTATAAGAATTATCGGCTTCATCTCTGAAAGTATCACCATCAATCCATTGAAAGGTTTGATTATTTGAATCTAAAAAAGTATCCATTATTATTTATCCTTTTTAACTAGTTCTAATGCTCTAGAGTCATTTCTTAAGAAATGGTATAACCACCAAGTTAAACCATCATAACCTGTTTCAGCACTTTTAGTCCATACATCTCTCTGTTTCTTAGTTGCTCCCTTCCAGATATCACGGACTTGTCTCCAATCAGATCGATAGTCATCTGTATGTTCTTTTGTTCCAGGTGTACCTTCTGCTCCATTTAGAATAGACTTATTTAGCTCATTCCAATTTTCATTTGAAGTATTTTTGATATCATTCCAAGCTAAACCATCACTCTTTCCTGGAGTTGTTGTCAATAGTTTTATCTTAGCTTGATTATAGTATCCTTCAATCCCTTGAGGTTTCCTTGGGAAATCATCTGGATTCTCCTTATGCCTTGCATAATCTTCAAGATATCTTCGTTGAGCATCATCCATAAACTGATACATCATACCTATATCTCCAGGTTTAGCAGCATACCTAATCATATCCTTATAGAGTAATGAAGCTGATTCCTGAGCAATCTGACCGATATCAGCTGGTATTTTATCTTCTGTCTCTTTATCTCTATCAAGTAAATTTAACTTTTCTTTCATAGTTTTAAAGAATCTATCTCTAAGTTTAGTTGAATCCATTTGATCATCATCATAGGTATGTAGAAGACTAGATACTTTTACTTGTTTACCATCTATTTTTAAGTAACCATTTGGAGATATTGTTTGACCATTTGGTAATTTTATTACCCAAGATTTATCACCTATTTGTTGCTTTTCTACTACACCTACACCTAACATCCATGAACGAGAGCCTTTACCACCAAAGTTAACAATTCCACTTTTACCTTTAGGTATTAAATCAGTTACATCACCTGAATGTCTGAATTTCTTTAATGACTTTAATGTCCAATCTTCTAGGTTATCTTTATGAGTTACAAACTCTTGTCTAGCTTCGGCTTGCTCATCTACTCTTTTAAGATAGCCTTCCATAGTCCATGACAATGAAGCATGGTGATCATATCCCATAGCACGAGAGCCAAGATACATGACCATTCCTCTGGCTAGTTCTGGTCCACTAAATAAATCTTTGAATGCATCAGTAAACCAAGATTTAACTGACTCAGCCATTTTAGGATCTGCACCTGCTGCAGCTTTCTTTACTTCATTAGTATTAGGTTTAGGAGGTGGTGGATCACCCTTTTCTTTTGCTTTCTTTTTATTTTGACTTAAAATTGACTGAGCTGTTAGCTTAGCATTTTCTTCATTATTATTTTTTAATTCTGGTTTTTTACTTTTAATTAATTCTCGTTTTTTCTTTTGTAAGCTCATTACTAAATTTTTATTACCATTAGCTTTAGCAACTGCTATTTCATTATCAAGATCTTCAAGATCATTATCTATATCAATATTTCTTTTGATATTAAGCTCATTAATTCTTTTTGCTGAATCTTCTTTATAAGCTTTTTTCTGTGCAATCTTTTTCTTATGTTCATCCATCGCAAGATCATATTGAGTCTGGGTTATTTTATTAGTTTTTAATTTATATGCTAAATCAATAGGTATTCCCTTTTCAGTTCCTTCCCACCATCTTCCTCCTACTACGAAAGGAATAGCACTACCTGAAGGAGCTACATTACCTATCGCATCTAGCTTAATATTATCACCATACTTCTCTTTATTTTCTTTAATTCTCTTTTGTATTTTAGTTAAATCTTTACCATGAACATCGTATTTACTAGCTTCACCTGATATTTTATTAGCTTCACTCCAACCTTCTTTTACTTTATCCCAAGTTGATTTAGATTCTTTTTTATCATTATCTAATGTTGATGCTTGAGCTGACATCCATCCAGGAGTTGTATCTTCAGGTATAGTGTATACTGCTGGTTCAACTCTCTCTTTAGGTTGTATTCGAGATAAAATTTCTTGACCATATTTTTGAGTCTCTGTAGGCATAGTTAAATCAGCATTACCTGATAGGTATTTACCCATATTGCCTGGACCCCAATTATATGCTTGTAATACTTGCTCTTTTGTCCAATTAGGATTTTGATTTTGCATACCTATAAGATATTGACGAGTTGCATTTCTTTGTTGATCATAATCAGATCTATCAAAATCATCTACATTATACCCTATATTTTTATCAGCACCCCATTGATATGCACCTACATGAGTACCTGCTGGGTTTTTAATTAACTCGCCTTCCTCATCAAAATGTCGATTGCCTGATTCTTGCATTTTCAAAGCATCTAATAATTCATTATTCACCCATGAGGTATCTGCTTGTGTGCCTACTGCATAATAACGAGGAATCTGTCCACCACCAGCTGCATAAGCTTCTGGATTTGGGCTTCCATCTTGAGTGTAAGTAGGAATAGGTCCACCTTGTTTCTCTTGAATTTGTCTTCCTAACTCATTAAGCTTGTCAAGCATAGGTTGAACTCCAGGAATCCTAGAGACCTCTGCATTCATTACATTTTCTCCTGGAGTTAACCATGTTGGCTCTGTATCAGTGCCTCTTGGTTCTCCTGGAAAATTATCTGTATCTGGTTTAGGAGGAGTTTTATCTTCCATAGCAGGTACTTCAAATTTATAAGTCATTTCAGTTTCTTTTTTATTACCATACCTGTCTGTCGATATATTTTTATTTGAGAGTTCTTTTAAAGTTTGCATTACTTACCTCCACCTATATGTCCACCTTTATTAAGCTGTCTTGGTTTGATATGACCACCATGCGACCACTCATCATTCCACTCTGCATCATTAGTAAAATCACTAATAGTATTATCATTATTATTATCACTATGTTCACTACCTTCCCATGGGTGTATAGTAGGAGGAGGAGGAGCTGGTGGTTTATAATTACTAAAACTATCCACCTGAGCTTTTACATCATTTATATTTTTTACTCCATGGTCTTCTATTCCTTCTCCTGGATTAGCATATTTCCCTCTCTTTTGTTC
>Ga0209404_10002735_pt1 | contig 10695 bp, 12 predicted proteins | sample TroAtlMetagenome_2_FD_187447 | JGI IMG/M metagenome (GOLD analysis project Ga0209404, IMG submission 187447) | Marine eukaryotic phytoplankton communities from Atlantic Ocean - Tropical Atlantic ANT8 Metagenome (SPAdes) (version 2) | ecosystem: Environmental > Aquatic > Marine > Oceanic... | reverse complement strand
AGATAGCAACATCCCCGCACCTTGTGAAGAGGGTATTACCGCGCTTTATGCAGCTGCGAAGAATTCATTGGCATCGGCCGGTCCGGTTATGGACACGGCGATACGGTCGCCCTGGATCACGACATCGCCACGGGCGATGGGATGGTTGTTGGCCAGGATCCACACCTGGTCGTCCTCACCTGAATCAAGCGGGATCACTGCGCCGCGTCCCATGCGGAGGAATTGCTGGATCGGCATCTTGGACCGGCCCAACAGGACAGAAATTTCCACTTCCACCGAACTGATCTGACTCACGTCGCACTCCAGGACTTGCGGATCATCATCGCGGGCCTGATGTTTGGCCAATACGGTTTCCGCAGCGTTAAGACATATCGATATGGCATTACAAAACACCGAATGGGCGATCTCGCCCGGTCTGACGCCCTATGAACCCGCCCTCGCCTTCATGGAAGCGCGCGCGGCAGCGATCGCGGCGGGCGAGGCGAATGAGCTGGTCTGGCTGCTGGAACACCCGCCACTCTATACCGCCGGGACCAGCGCCCAGGCCGGCGACCTCCTGTCCCCGGACCGATTCCCGGTCTATGAGACCGGCCGCGGCGGCGAGTACACCTATCACGGTCCCGGCCAGCGGGTGGCCTATGTCATGCTCGACCTGACCCGGCGCGACCGGGATGTCCGCAAATTCATCCAGTCCCTGGAAAACTGGCTGATCGGCGCGGCCGCCCAGTTCGGGATCACCGCCGGCATCCGTGACGGACGGGTTGGAGTCTGGGTCGATCGTTCAGGCGGTCGCGAGGACAAGATCGCCGCCATCGGCGTTCGCCTGCGCCGCTGGGTGTCGTTTCACGGGATCGCCTTCAATGTCGATCCGGATCTGAGCCATTTTGGCGGCATCACCCCGTGCGGAATCTCCGACCCGCGCTTTGGCGTCACGTCACTGGCCGACCTGGGGCATGCGACAGACATGGCCGATTTCGATGTCGCGCTTCACCTGGCTTGGACGGAGCTGTTCGGCCCGGTCCAACGGGCCGACGCGCCGGATTTGGTGTCAGGCCGGACTTCGGACTGAGCCTCGCGATCAGTCAGGGCTGAACCGCATCGGACCCGTTGCGTTGCAAGGTCGCGAACCAGATCGCGAAGACGCCCAAGACCGCCCAGAAACCTAAAAAGGATGGCCAGGCCCCGGCCTGCATCATCGCCAAAAGGCGTTCCTGATCCGATTCAAGCCAGGCTTGGAAAGCCGGCTGGAAACCTGGATCGGACAGGGCTTCGCTGAACGCGACCTGGTCCGATGTGTCGAGCCCCTGCTCCTCTGCAAACTCGATCATCGCCTCAAATACCTGCATGCCGAATCCGACCAGGGCGCCAACCCCCTTGGCCAGAATGGCCAGAACCAGCGGCAGGATGGCCAGGCCGGTCGCGCGTCCGGCATGGCGGCGCCGATTGGCAAGCAGCGAGTAGCAGACGAACCAGATCGCAAACAGGGGCACGATCCCGGGGACCGGTGCGGACCCGAAATTCAGGCGCAGCGCGTCCACTGCCATCAGGATGACAATCCCGAGCACAAAGGCCGAGACCGAGGCGCGGTGGTTGGGCAGCAGTAGGGCAAGCGGGTTCATGAAGGCATCCTCTGGACAATAAAACGGCCGGTCCCCGTATCTACCCGGGTACCGGCCATATTCAAGCAGGAATCGACCCGGCGCGGACGCACCGGTTCAGCAGGCTGTCGACCTACATCTTGAAGACGAAATAACCAACCACACCGTTGGCGACGATCGTCGTCAGGCTGGATGCCAGCACAGTGGCTGGCGTTGCTACCGGCATGCCGCCAGCGGTCGACGTCAGACTGCCGCCCAGCACCGGCCCCAGAACCAGGTTCACGACCACAGAGACAACGATCACCGCGAGGATGGCGGCCAGGGTCAGCCACCCGGATTTGCCGGCATCATGAAAGCGCTTCGAATAGACGCACACCCAGGCGAAAATCGAAGCCAGGCCAACAAGGATGCCGACCACGCTGAATATCCCGCCCAAGCCCGGCATCAGCGACAGGATCTGCAGGACCAGATTGATGACGATGATCGCGATGATGCCCTGCGCAAATTCCATCGGCGACAATTTGCCGGCGGCACCGAACAAAACACGTTGTGCATCGGCTGGTTTGAGAATGAATGCGTCAACGGACATGACTTGGACCCTCCCCGGTTTGTGATCGGAGGAGCCTACGCGGATTCAGGGAATTGGCCACGTCTCTTTCGCCGCCCGCGGGAAACGCCGCCTTTGCGACCACTGCTTCCGGAGACCCCAGTGTCAGGGCATTTGCGATCACTCGAATTCGACCAGCAATTCATCCGCGGCAACAGACGCCCCGGCCTCGACCTTGACCGCCTTGATCGTGCCGTCGGTTTCCGCCCGCAGCACATTCTCCATCTTCATGGCCTCGACGATGACAAGTGGTTCGCCGGTCTTGACGGTCTGGCCCTCTTCGACCTCGAGCGAGACCACCAGGCCAGGCATCGGAGACACCACCAGCTTGGCCATGTCCGGCTTTTCCTTTTCCGGCAGCAGCGCATGCAGTTCGGCAGCACGCGCCGTGCAGACCAGCGCCACGGCGGAGAAGCCGCGGTGGCGCATCTGGTAGCCTTCGGTCCGGTCGGCAAATTCCAGCGCGATGGTCTCACCATTGATGGTGGCCTCGAACAGGTGCTGGCCGGCTCGCCAGCGGGTCTCGACCTGCAGTCGTTCGGAAGCCAGCGACGGCGCCCAGATGGTTGCTTGCCCGTTGGTGGTCATATCGATCTCGACCGGGATGCGGCGCTTGTCGAGCAGGACCACCCATTCGCGCACGGTGGGCTCGTCTGCCGGGCGCAGCCGCCCCTCGATCTGGCTGGCACGGCGCACGAAGGTTTCATGCACGAAGGCTGCGGCGCAGGTCATGGCGACCAATTGCTCCTCGCGCGGCGCTGTGCCGTGGAAACCGTCCGGATAATGCTCACCGATATAGCCGGTATGGATGCGACCGGCGCGGAAATCGGCTTCATCAAGCACCGCCGACAGGAAGGGCGCGTTGGATTGCAGGCCTTCGACGTGGAGGCGGTCCAGCGCCGCTGACAGCGTGTCGATCGCGATGTCGCGGGTTTTGCCATAGCCGATCACCTTGGCAATCATCGGATCATAGAAGAGCGAGATTTCATCGCCCTCGCGCACACCGGCATCAATGCGCAGCGTCCCGTCACCCAGCTTGCCCTCGGCGGGCTCCTGGAAGCGCTTCAGGCGGCCGATCGACGGCAGGAAACCGCGGTAGGGATCCTCGGCGTAGAGGCGGGCCTCGACGGCCCAGCCCTTGATCGGCACGTCGCGCTGGGCCAGGCCCAGTTTTTCCCCGTAAGCCGAGCGGATCATCAGCTCGACCAGATCGACACCGGTCGTCAGCTCGGTCACCGGGTGCTCAACCTGCAGCCGGGTATTCATCTCGAGGAAGTAGAACTTCTTGTCCTTGTCGACGATGAATTCAACCGTACCGGCGCTGTCGTAATCAACCGCCGCCGCAAGCGAGACGGCCTGGGCGCCCATGGCCTCGCGGGTCTTCTTGTCGAGGAAGGGCGATGGCGCCTCCTCCAGGACTTTCTGGTTGCGGCGCTGGATCGAGCATTCGCGTTCATTGAGATGGATGACATGCCCGTGCTTGTCGCCCATCACCTGGATCTCGATATGGCGCGGCTCCTCGATGAATTTCTCGATCAGGATGCGGTCATCGCCGAACGACGACTTGGCCTCGTTGCGGGCGGCCTTGAAGCCTTCCTTGACCTCGGCATCGTTGCGCGCGATCCGCATGCCCTTGCCGCCGCCACCGGCCGACGCCTTGAGCATGACCGGATAGCCGATCGCCTTGGCCGCCGCGAGCGCGGTGTCGGCATCGGCGATCTCGCCATCGGCGCCGGGAATGGTCGACACGCCGGCCTTGGCCGCCAGCTGTTTGGAGCGGATCTTGTCGCCCATTGCGTCGATGGCGTGAATGTTCGGCCCGATCCAGCCAACTCCGGCCTTTTCCAAGGCTTTGGGCAGGGCCGGGTTTTCCGACAGGAAGCCGAAACCGGGATGGACCGCGTCGGCGCCCGTTTGCTTGACGGCATCAAGGATCTTGTCCAGCACCAGATAGCTTTCGCCCGGTGCCGATGCGCCGATGAAGACAGTCTCGTCGGCCATCTCGACCGCGAGACTGTCGGCGTCGGCTTCCGAATAGACCGCCACGGTCGCGATGCCGAGCCGCTTGCAAGTCTTGATGACGCGGACGGCGATCTCGCCACGATTGGCGATCAGGATCTTCTTGAACATGCGGGCCCCTTGATCCGGCAGCGGATGATTACCGCTCGATTGTCACGGGTTTAGCGTGGCTTGTGGCCGGGCGGCAAGCGGTGGCGACGGCCCGGTTCAGTCCGGCGAACGTGGCGGCTCCAGCCAATCGGCTTCCAGCGCTCGCAATTTGCCGACGATCGACACCAGGAAGGCGGTCGACCAGCCGATCATCAAGAAGCCGGTGAAGCCTTCCATCGCCGAGACCATCCGCCACTGACCGCTCATCACCACCTCGCCATAGCCCAGCGTCGTGAAGGTCGAGGTGGAAAAATAGAGCGCCGTCTCGAAATCCGGAAAGGCGTCGAGAACCATGTACAGGGCCGCAAAGCTCCAGATCTCGACGGCGTGGACCAGAAACAGACCCAGCACGATCAACAGGATGAACAGCGCCTGGCGCAATTGCGAACCATGCGGGCTGATCCGCGACGAGCGCACACGCGCCAGCACCAGCAATGAGCCCAGACCGACCATGTGAACCAGCACGGTCCAGACGGCCATGGCGGTCGAAACAAGCAGCGCAGCGGTCATCGGCAATCTCCAGAGCTGGAACCGGGCACGATTCGGCTTAGTGTCGATGGCAAAGGGGAATCGATCAATGAGCAAAGCCGTTTACCGCCTGTCCTCCATCGCCCGCCCGCTGGAAGCGAAATACCCGACCAATCTGGCCGTGCTGATTGCCCTGCCCCTGATCGGACTGGGCCTCGGCCTGTACGCCTATGTCTCGGCCGGCGGCGGTGCGGTGAATGCCGTGATTACCGGACTGGAGGCGATGGTCGTCACCTTCCTGGTCTGGGCCCTGGGTCGCGAAGCGGATTCCGATCACAACCTGACCGCCTTCGTGGCGGCCGCGCTGGTCATCTACGCCCTCGTGATGGGCCTGCCGGTCGCGGTCTGGACGCTGGCTTTTGTGCTCATGGCGGCACGGACAGTAAATCGCACGGTCGGCCAGCCGGCCAAGCCGGGCGACCTGGTCATGGTGTTGATCCTGGCCGGCTTCTCGGTGTTTGCCGACGGTTATGCGCTGATGGGCCTGGTCGCCGCGATCGCCATCGCCATCGACGTCAATCTGGACCGCTCGCGCACCCTGGCCCTGATTGCCGCCCTCGCCGCGCTAGGACTGACGGTCTGGCAATTGATCGAGCTGGAGGGTGATTTCGCTGCCCTGCTGTGGCCTGAGGCGGCCTCGATGCACCTGATGGCGTTGATTGGCGGGCTGGTCGTGATCGGCCTGTTGACCACCCTGCTCTGCCCGCCTCCGGCCAGCGTCTGTGACGCCCGGGGCGAACCGCTCAGCCATGCCCGCGTGCGTGGGGGCCGCCTGATCATCTCCCTCGCCCTGCTGGTCGGCATGGCCGAAGGCAATGCCCTGGCCCATGCACTCTACCCGCTCGGCGGTGTGCTGCTTGTCACATTCATCGTCGGCTTCATCCCGACCGGAGGGCCGAGGCAGGCCGACTGACCACCCTTTTCCGCCAGCATGAAATGCGGGACACTGGTGATCAGGCCGAGAACGGAGCCGAGATGACCGACACACGTTACCCCGATCAGGACGGTACCGAGCAGAGCGAGGCTCCACGCAAGCTTTCCGAGTGCGTCACCCGTGACGAGTTGCGCGACCTGTCCCGCGTGACCGACTGGCAGGGCGCGCTGATGTTGGCGAGCAATCTCCTCGGGCTCGCCGCGGCCTTTGCCCTGGCCATTGCCTGGACCAATCCGCTCACCCTGTTGCTGGCCGTGATCCTGATCGGCGGCCGCCAGCTGGCGTTGTCGATCGTGCTGCATGACTGCGCCCACAAAGCCCTGTTCCGCTCACCGGCGCTGAACGCATTTGCCGGACAGTGGATTGGCGGCGCGGCGGTTGATATGCCGTTGCAGCTCTATCGCGACTATCATCTCAACCATCACCGCCATGCCGGCACCGACAAGGATCCCGACCAGGGCCTGGTGAAGGCCTACCCGGTCACACGCGACAGCCTGCGCCGAAAATTCATCCGCGACCTGACCGGCCAGACCGCCGTCCGCGACCTGGTCATGGCCTGGAAGAAGCCGGACTGGCGCCAGAAAACACCCTTCCTGGTGTTCCAGCTGGTCCTGCTCACCGCCCTCACCGCCGCCGGCGCGCCCTGGGCCATTGCCCTGTGGTGGGCGGCGCGGATCTTCATCTATCCGGCGATCATGCGCCTGCGGAATATCGGCGAGCATGGCGTCGCCGCCGATCGCTACGACACCGAACCGCGCCGCAACACCCACACCACGATTGCCAGCTGGCCGGAGCGCCTGCTGGTGGCGCCCAACAATGTCAACTACCACCTCGAGCACCACATCTTCGCCGCCGTCCCGCCCTATAACCTGCCCCGCCTGCACAGGCTGCTGGCGAGCCGGGGCTATTATGACGGCCATGCCTGCGTGACGCGCGGCTATCCGGCGATGCTCGGCAAGGCGGTGCGGGCGGCGTAGGCGCGCTTGCCTCGCTTCACTCCGGTTCCACGACATTTTTCCCGGAAGCGCGCCAGCGCTATCCGGGACCAACGGGAGACTCAGCGCTTCAAACCGGGTTCGGTTGGCCCCGGGTCTTCGCCCGGGAAAAATGGTGTGAGAGGTTGGGTGGGCGCGCGGCGCCACCTTGATAAATGTACAGATATATGTACAATGAAACCATGACCAAACTCCCCCGCATCCTCTCCATTTCCGAAGCGCGCGCGGCGTTGAAAGACCTGGTCGAGCGTGTCACCGCGGACAAGGCGCCGGCGATCATCACCCGTCAGGGCGGTGAGCCGGTGGTGATGGTGGCGCTGTCGGAATGGGAAGCCCTGCAGGAAACCAATTACCTGCTGGAAAGCCCGGCCAATGCCCGCCGCCTGCGCGACAGCATCGCCGCCGCCGAGGCCGGTGAGACCCGCTCCCTGACGCCGGACACGCTGCGCCGCCTCGCCGAGGATCCGGCCGCCTTCATCGGCTGGGCCGGGGACGAGACCGGTCCTGACCCCGCATCATGAATTTCGAGCTGACGCCCCAGGCGCTCGACGATCTTGCCTGGCTGGTCCGCCACGAAACCCGCCTCGCCAAACGCACCCTCCAGCTCATCGAAGACATCCGCCGCAACCCGTTCGACGGCCTGGGCAAACCGGAACCCCTCAAGGGCGAGCTGTCAGGCTGGTGGTCACGCCGGATCGATAGCAAGCACCGGCTGGTCTACCGGGTTGTCGGGGATGGGGCTGAGCAGCGGGTGGAGGTGGTGCAGTGCCGGCGGCATTATTGAGGTGAGATGGCGGACGCCACGTGATGGAATTGGATCAGTCATGTGCCGAAAAACCGCCATCTGTCTCGCCTGCCAGCCCGAGACCATCTGGGAATGAAAGGCAAAGGCCAACACCCCAGTCTTTTTGGTGTTTAGCGAAAAGCTTGTTTACGGCTTCAGTAGCCGATTTGACTGCAGGCAGGGTGTCCGAAGTGAGATCAAGGGATTGCTGGACCAAACTTCCGCAAATAAACATAAGCCCCGGGGCAAGCGGCGCCTTATCGACAGTAAACTCGGTCGACGCAACCATCTTTTCACCATTTTGCTCAAAACGAGTAAATGGAGCAATCATTTCGAATAGTTTCGTCCTTTTGTCATTGTACTCAACCATCGAAGCATACAATATACGATAAGCATTTTCGATTTCAGCCAACTGCGAAAAAAGCTCTGCGTTCTTGTGTTTGGCGAGCATCTCTAATTCCAACGCGCCAAGTGGTTCCGGCGGAGGCAAAAACCCCGAAGTTTCTTCAAGAAACCTCCAATAATCCTTTTTAGGAGCGCCATTGGCAGCTCCCACCGCGTCCATTAGTCGATTGCGAACACCCCAAATCCCGTTCATCACCGCGCTAAGCTTTGTAACTAGTAACGTTGCGGCTTCTGCATAACGTTGTTTTGCGCGGTGCCCCTCGGCAATCCTGACGGATAAAATTGCAGCACCCGCACCTATCAAAGACGCGACCAATGATAATCCAATCGTGACGAACACACTTGGGGGATCTGTGTGTTGATCCAGCAAATATTCGACGATCCGAACTAATAGGTGCGTTTGATCGAATTTGCTCATCCCACCCCCTAAAGCGGAATATTATCGTGCTTCTTCCACGGGTTCTCCGCTTTCTTGTTCTTAAGCGTGCGAAGGGCCGAAATCAATCTTTTACGGGTGTTGTGCGGCATGATGACGTCGTCGATATAGCCGCGGCCGGCGGCGACGAAGGGGTTGGCGAAGCGGTCTTCGTATTCCTTCGCGTGGGCGGCCATCTTGTCGGGGTCGTCGGCATCCTTGCGGTGGATGATCTCGGCGGCGCCCTTGGCGCCCATCACGGCGATCTCGGCGGTGGGCCAGGCATAGTTGACGTCGCCGCGAAGGTGTTTCGAGCTCATCACGTCATAGGCGCCGCCATAGGCCTTGCGGGTGATGACGGTGAGCTTGGGCACGGTCGCCTCGGCATAGGCGAACAGGAGTTTGGCGCCGTGCTTGATCAGGCCGCCATATTCCTGCTTGGTGCCGGGCAGGAAGCCGGGCACGTCGACAAAGGTGACGATCGGGATGTTGAAGGCGTCGCAAAAGCGCACGAACCGCCCGGCCTTGCGGCTGGCATCACTGTCGAGCACGCCGGCCAGTGACATCGGCTGGTTGGCGACAAAGCCGACCGGCTGACCATCGAGGCGGCCGAAACCGGTGACGATATTGGCGGCATAATCCGGCGCGATCTCGAAGAAATCGCCCTCATCCGCCACCTTCTCGATCAGCTCCTTGATGTCATAAGGCTTGTTCGGATTGGACGGGACCAGCGTGTCGAGGCTGGGCTCCTGTCGGTCAGCCACATCATGGCTGGGGCGCTTGGGCGGGGTCTCGCGATTGGACAGCGGCAGGAAGTCGATCAGGCGGCGCAGCTGAACCAGCGCCTCGATGTCATTCTCGAACGCCCCATCAGCGACACCGGACTTCCTGGCATGGATGGAGGCCCCGCCGAGTTCTTCATGGGTCACGGTCTCGTTGGTGACCGTCTTCACCACATCGGGACCGGTCACATACATGTAGGACGTGTCCTTCACCATGAAGATGAAGTCGGTGATGGCCGGCGAATAGACATCACCGCCGGCACACGGCCCCATGATCATGGAGATTTGCGGCACCACGCCTGAAGCCAGCGTGTTCTGCAGGAAGATATCGGCATAGCCCCCCAGCGACGCGACGCCTTCCTGGATGCGGGCACCGCCAGCATCGAAAATCCCGATGATCGGCGCGCCATTCTGGATGGCGGCTTTCTGGATCTTGACGATCTTTTGGGCGTGGGTCTCTGACAGCGAGCCGCCGAAGACGGTGAAATCCTTGGAAAAGAGATAGACCAGCCGGCCATTGATGGTGCCGTGGCCGGTGACCACGCCATCGCCCGGGATCTTCTTGTCGGCCATGCCGAAATCGACGCAGCGATGCTCGACGAACATGTCCCACTCTTCAAACGAGCCATCGTCCAGCAGCAATTCGATGCGCTCGCGCGCCGAGAGCTTGCCCTTGCCGTGCTGCGCTTCGATGCGCGCTTCTCCGCCGCCCATACGGGCCGCGGCGCGTTTGGCTTCCAGCTGCTCGAGCACGTCTTTCATGGCAGGTCCTTCCCCACGGGATTCTTGTCAGTCGCCAGATAGCAGACCCGCGAACGCTTGTGCAATCAAGCCGGTGCGCCAGCTTGACCCGGATCGCGGCTGTGACGGCGCGGGGATTGCAAGTTTTTGCGGTGAACCTGGACAAGGATTGGCGCATGGGCAGCCATGGCATGCAAACCGACATCGTGACCATTGACGGCATTGGCGCCCCGGAACGCCAGGCCTGGAACGATTTTCGGTCGCAAAACCCTTCCCTGGCCTCGCCCTATTTCAGCCTGGCCTTCACCGAAGCGATGGCCCGGCGGCGCAACGACACCCGCATCGCCATCCTGCACCGTAACGGCACAATTGTCGGCTTTTTGCCGCTGCACCTGTCCCGTTCAGGCGTTGCCCGACCGATCGGCGGCCCGCTGGGCGACCATCATGGCCTGATCACGACCACACCCGAGCTGGACGTCGAGAGCGCCCTCACCGGTTCCGGCTTCGGCCTGTTTGCCTATCACGGCGCCCTGGCCGACCAGAGCAGCTTTGCCAGGTCCAGCGCCGGACTGCCGCAAATCTCGTGGGTTTCAGACCTGTCAAACGGGTATGCGAGTTTCCTCGACGATTGCGCCCGCGAAGACGCCAAGGCGATGCGCAATATTCGCGCCCGTCAGCGCAAACTGGCCGAAATGGGCGATGATGTTGTCTTCCGCATCGATGACCGCCGTCCGGAC
>Ga0209404_10002732_pt1 | contig 10702 bp, 10 predicted proteins | sample TroAtlMetagenome_2_FD_187447 | JGI IMG/M metagenome (GOLD analysis project Ga0209404, IMG submission 187447) | Marine eukaryotic phytoplankton communities from Atlantic Ocean - Tropical Atlantic ANT8 Metagenome (SPAdes) (version 2) | ecosystem: Environmental > Aquatic > Marine > Oceanic... | reverse complement strand
TTGTCAGCGATTACACCAGGGTTGCGTGGGTCATCCTCAGGAATACCAGCTTCTACCTTGCCAACAAGGTCAGCTCCTACATCCGCAGCCTTGGTGTAAATTCCTCCGCCGACACGAGCGAATAGTGCGATAGAAGATGCACCCATTCCGAATCCAGCGACGTTCTCAACAGAAAGGAATCCGGCTCCACCAACGGGGTCAGTCATGTAATACATCAGGGAAATCCCGAATAGGCCGAGTCCGCCTACGGCAAGTCCCATTACCGCTCCACCGTTGTACGAAGTGGTGAGTGCGGCTGCCTGGCCTCCGTTTGCAGCAGCCTGTGCAGTTCGTCCATTCGCACTTGTGGCGGATTGCATTCCGCTGAATCCGGCCGCTACACTACATAGGGCGCCGATGATGAAAGCGACCATGGTTTCCATACCAAGGCCATTATCCTCACCGCCGACGAATAATAGCGCACCTACAATAACGATGAAAATCGCAAGCATTCGATATTCTGCCATTAGGAAGGCCATTGCCCCATCCTGAATTCTACCAGTTATGGTGGCTACTGTTTTGTTTTCAATTTCGATTGAATCTACCTTTCGATATAGCATGAAAGCTATGAGCAGACCTAATATTCCTGCTCCCATCCCCATGATTCCAATTTGTTCTCCGTCCATAATATCACCAGTTAGGTTGAGATGCCGACCTAGGTTCGGTATTTAAGCCGATATCCATTGATACACCAATTCGTCACCACAACACCTCAATTGTTTCATAGCCAACCCCTCTTCCAATGGATACCATGACGGGCATAGACCGCCAGACAATCCTCGATTCTGTGGGTCCAGTTCAGGCTATCTTGGATGCCCATGATGGGGTGGTTAACGTCATGGACACATCTGGAGGAGTCATTACCATCTCTTTAGAGGGGGGATGCACAGGGTGTAGCTCCACGCCGATGACTGCTATGCAGATATACTACTCTCTGATGAAACTTGATCATGTCAATGACGTGATCTTTGTAAATGGCGAACTTCCTGCTTACATGAGGTCATTCATTAATGAGAAACTTGGCGTCGAACAATAGTGCATTGGCCAATAATAAAACCAGAATGAAGATATTCAATCGTCATGTTCCGTTGCTCGAAGGCGACGAATTTGGTGAGGGTTAACTTCTCCCTGTACTTCTTTCCCCTTCAGATTGAGAATGGAAGCAGCGGCCAGAACCAGTGAGAAGACAGCCATCGGTCTCGCCGCATTACGGGAACCCCACAGATCCCCTCCGAGGGAGTGGAGTGAGAATAGGAGGATACTCGCCATTATACAGAATGACATTATTGCACGTTGACCTATGATTTCTGCTTTCTCCGAACGTGCGATAGTGCCAATACTCATCCACAAGATAACAGATATTCCACACAGGCTCACCGACAGAGTCTCAAGTGTGCCTACCAGACTCATACCATCCCCTAAAGCAGCATGTCTGTGAAACTTTCCGGGAGAGGTGTAATCCACACAACGATAGACGGCCCCCCCATCAGCCGCTCATGGTGCGTGTTAAGGGATGGGGGTTACCATCTACTCGTCGTGAAGGCCCCCCATATTTCACAAAGAGTCAGATTGTGACAGTTTTCGATCAAGTGGCAATTCTCCTAGAACTCGACGGGGCAAATCCATTCAGGGTAAGGGCATATCAGAATGCAAGCAGGGCCCTCGGGCAGATGAATCGTCATTTGATGGACGTCATCGAATCAAATGCCTTGACCGATATCAAAGGAATAGGGAAAGGACTCTCATCTCTAATAGCGGATGTTGTGATGACTGGTGAATGGGGGGACATACAATCTCTCTACGATAGAGTCCCTCCAGGGTTAGTTGAGATGGTGGGAATCCCAGGGTTGGGGCCAAAGAGAGCTAGGATATTGTCCAAAGAACTCGACGTCTCATCGATAGAGTCTCTAAAATCTGCATGCGAGAATAATTTGGTCGCCTCATTGCAAGGCTTTGGGGAGAAAAGTCAACAGAGATACCTCGAGGGAATCGAACTTTTTCGCAGAAATCAAGGAAGGACTAGATTGGACGTGGGATTAAGATTTGGGCTGGCTCTAGAAAAGAGAATTTCCGACATTTCCGGAGTTGAGAAGGCACAACTCGCGGGAAGCGCTAGACGCAGAAGGGAGACCATAGGTGACCTGGATATAGTAGTGGCAACTCGTCCTGAGAATCGTACTTCAGTAATTGAATCAATACTTGACTTGCCAGGGATTGCAGATATCAAAGGCCACGGTGAATCGAAGATTAGCCTCATCCTTGAGCAGAGCGTTTTGGACTCTTCATTCCCAACAGGCAGTATCGACAATGCCCTCAATGAGGCAATTCTTGACCGTTCGGAAGATGCGACCATAGACGCCCAAGTTAGAATCGTGTCGCCTGAGACATTCCCATTCACATTGGCATATTTTACTGGCTCAAAAGAGCATAACATACGTATGAGGCAGATCGCAATAGACAACGGACTAAGGCTCAATGAATTCGGACTTATTCCTGAGCATCTCGCTGGTGACTTGAAGGGCATAGATGCAGCCACACACACGCTCTCGTGTGAAAACGAAGCAGACATATATTCCCTGCTTGGCCTTCAATGGGTAACCCCTGAACTTAGAGAAGATATGGGGGAGATTGAGGCAGCTTCGGTGAATGCTATCCCCGAGCTAATAGAATCAGATATGATTAGGGGCGCGCTCCATAACCACACAGTTGCTTCTGACGGCTCTTGCACTCTTGAGGAGATGGCATCAGCAGCAATGAATTTAGGTTGGGAGTATCTTGGAATCGCAGAGCATTCCCCTGCATTGAATATCGGGGGTCGAAGTATAGGCGTAGACCCGGTCGAGGTATCCGTCCAGGGCGATCTAATCCGTGCGTTAAATGAGAAATGGAGGGACGGCAATGAAAAATTCAGGATATTCCACGGCACGGAATGCGACATACTCCCTGATGGGAAGCTGGACTACTCTCCAGATGTTAGAAATCAATTCCATCATGTGATAGGTTCAGTGCATGCCATCGGCTCTTGGAGATCAAGGGATGAACAGGATAATACTGATGCAATAATCAAAGCAGTGGAAGATCCAACGTTCACAATACTGGGCCATCCAACGGGCCGTATTCTCCAAGCAAGAGACGGATTTCCCATAGATATGGTTCAGATTATTGAAAAGATGGGCGAGATCAACTCAAACGGTACGCTCAAGGCCATAGAAATCAATGCATCCCCATTTCGTCTCGACCTTGATTGGAGACTATGCAAGATCGCTAAAGAAAATGGGGTGCCTATTGTGATCAACCCGGATGCACACAGTGCAGAAGGCCTCTCTGATGTCTCATATGGCGTGGACATAGCACGCAAGGGATGGCTTCGTGCAGAAGACGTTCTCAATACCAGATCTGGTGATGAGTTGGATGAGATCCTTGGAGAATAACGAATCCTCTTATCTCACCTCTCCTGTCAACTTACAATGGGACTCGGGCGAGCACTTGTTTTCGCATCCGTTATGGTACTGCCTGCATTCGTAGCAGGACTAGCTGCGTGGATTCTTTTTGGAGGTAGCGAGTCTTGGCAAGATTGGCAGTATCTAACCTGTTATGCAGTTCCCGGAGCGCTAATTATGTCGGCATTCATAATGGGGTACAGGGGATCTAGAGAGGCAGAGCAATGAGGCGAATCGACAAGGCCCAACGAATCAGTGAAATTCTTGAAAACCTGTATCCGCACACTCCCATACCACTCGATCACAAGGACCCATATACGCTACTAGTAGCAGTTATGCTTTCTGCACAGACAACCGATAAGAAAGTGAATGAGGTAACTCCCGGGCTTTTCGAACTCGCATCAAAACCCGCCGCAATGGCATCTCTGGATGTAGAGGATATACAATCAGCAATACGGCAAGTAGGACTGGCGCCAACAAAGGCAAAAAATCTCAAGAAAATGGCTGAGATCATCGTCGACAGAGGAGGGTCAATTGAGCCAAATTGGGACTATCTAGAATCCCTTCCTGGCGTTGGTCACAAGACTGCCAGCGTCGTCATGGCCCAAGCCTTTGGGGTGCCTGCATTCCCTGTCGACACCCACATACACCGCTTGGCTGCCAGATGGGGTCTGTCCAGAGGCACTACGGTCGAACGAACCGAATATGATTTGAAAGCCATTTTTCCGAAACCCACGTGGAATAAAAGGCACTTGCAAATAATCTTCTTCGGCAGAGATCACTGCCCTGCAAGGAGGCATGATCTGTCGAATTGCATGATTTGTGGTTGGGCCGCTACAAAGAAGAGAATGAGAGAGGAAATGAGACGTTAATCTAAGATCTGAATAGCACCATCAATCCCAGAACTGAAACAGTCGCCCCTGAAGCAAGAATGAATGGCCTGTAATCTTCCAACTTCTCCATATTGTCCCTTGCCTCATCGCATCTACCTTCGTCCCAATCGGTAATTTGGGCTATCGTCCCAACAGTCGTATCGCAGTTTTCTTCAATCCCCTCCTCGTAGAGACCGATTGCGTAACCGCTACCCGCCCAAGCAAGAAGCAATATTCCGCCTATCAGGATTAGGATGACTGAGAACACCTTCGACAGCTTGCCCATGCCCATCCCTCTAGTATCAATGATTCAAACGTTCTTGCGTCTTTGACGTAAAGCCTCGGCTGCTACGACTGCTAGCGGAGCTTGAAGATTGTATGACGGTACAAAACCCTGCATAGGAATTTTCACTATGGAATCACACTCCTGGAGCAGATCCGCTGGGATGCCATGGCGTTCCCCGCCTATCACGAGCATACACCGTCCTGTCAAATCGATATCCCATGGTTCCACATCTCCTGAATCTTCAATCCCAATTATGCGATAGTTGTGAGCTCTGGCCAAATCAGACGCTTCACGCCAACTCATCCATTTTACGGGGATGAACCGATCTGCCTTCATCGACGCCCTCGAAGATGCCTTCCTCCCGTCGGAATTGAGATCAGCATCTACAAACACAGCAGAGCCTCCACTAACTTCGATTGTTCTGATTGCGAATCCAATATTAACGGGATATTGAGCCCCCGCAAGCAACCAAATTAATTCTCCAGATGCCATTATCTCGCCAATCTCCGCAGAAGGATCCCTGTGAAGCAGACCAAGCGCTTCCGGGGGTTTTGAATTAAATGGCATATTGGCCATCCTTCTAAGATCATTCATCGAACCCTCAATAACCTTCAATTTACGTTTTGACGCTTCTACAAGTAGTCTGTCCAGCGCTTCAGATCGAGCCTCTCTCAGGATAAGTATACGAGTCACTGGTCGACCTTCATCAATAGCGTCTAAAATAGCGTCTATACCTGAAATCTTCAGACTCTCCATCACATTCATCTCTCCCTATCCCATTCTATCGGTTGGATTATCTCATTTCTGCGCATAAAGGGGAGAGTCGATGTTGGGTTGTCATAAACCGCCAGTATAGCTTCCGAATGGGCAACAAGCCCATTATTTTCAATCATTGAGAGTAATTTACTCATCATCCTCAAGCTCTTTCTACGGTGAGAAAGGCCTGAGAATTTCAGAACCGCCACAACTTCTCCTTTCACATGAAGTAATTCAACCCCCGAGTCAGTAGGTTTTGGAAGATCTCTCATCCTATGCTCTGAAGGCATGGTGAATGCCATAATCGAGGAATCACCAGATTCCCACATGTGTACTGGCGCAGTCATCGCAATATTCCGAGACTGATCATTCCTTCCGAAGATGTACGATGCGATACGCCTAAACGCCCCAGTTGAATCACGATAACCCATTCCCTTGGTGACCACTCTTGCTTGAATTGTATCGACATATCCCCTTATCTCAAAACCATCGTAAATCTCGATTATTTCGAACTCAGGCTCCTCAAGATTTTCAGACACCACAAAGCAACTCCGGCCGACCAGATTACGAACTCTTGAGATAAATTGGAATCGGCTTCATCTTGTGGGAGTTGGATTCATGCAGTTTATGGTAAATCTCTAACACTTCTTTTTGACGATTAGAGAGCTCTTCCCGTTGAGCCCGATCAACTTGTGCCATCGCCCATTCAAGTTCTTCATAAGTTGCGCCGATTTGGTCTTCATCCGATCTGCCGTCTGCCCATAATCCATCGTTTGGAATCGAATTTTGTATATCTTCAATTATATCCATTTCCTTAGCCAAGCCGTAAACTTCCGATTTCAATAGATCCGCAATAGGCGAAATATCGACGCCCCCGTCTCCATATTTCGTAAAGAATCCCACTCCGAAATCTTCTACCTTGTTACCCGTCCCAACCACAATACCCTTTCTCGAACCAGATATGGCGTAAAGTGTGGTCATCCGTAATCTCGCCCTTGTGTTCGCCAACGATAATTCGGATATCTCAAGACCATCAAGAGCACCTTCAACATATGAATCATAAGACTCAGTTAAGTCAACTAGATGGCTGCTGACATTAGCCCATCCAGATTCTAGCCATTCTATGTGACGCCTTGCCAAGTTGTATTGGGTCGATTCTTGATGAATTGGCATATTGACTGCAATTGTTTCCAATCCACTTTTAGCACACAGTGTCGAAGTAACAGCAGAGTCGATGCCGCCTGAAATACCCACGACTAAAGCGGATATCCCATTTTCATCTGCATACTTTTTGATCCACTCTGAGATGTCCTCACAGAGCTTCCCCCAATCTTCCACGTATTGTCACACGAGGCGGCTGCTAATGGACTATTGTACTCGTCCGAGGCATATGCGAGGGGCCATCCCTCCCGGGGGACATTGAAATCAATTGCCCGGGTCGAGAGGCCTGATGGAGACTAAGCAGGGAGGCCGCCTAGACCCGGTAGCACTGGAAAATGATCTCATCCGGCTATGGAATGATGAAGATACATTCCAATTGTCCATACAAAACAGAAAAACCTCTGGAAAGCCATTCATATTTCTCGAAGGCCCCCCCACAGCAAATGGTAAACCTGGAATCCACCATGTCCTCTCTCGGCTGTACAAAGACATGGTCTGCAGGTGGAAGACGATGGAGGGGCGAGTAGTCGAGAGGAAAGCAGGATGGGATACACACGGGCTGCCCGTTGAAATTGAAGTTCAGAAACGATTGGACTTGATGTCCAATGAGGCAATTGAAGCATACGGTATGGAGGCATTCAATGAAGCATGCAAGGAGAGTGTCTGGACCTATGAGCAGGCATGGCGCGAGATGACTGAGCGAATGGGTTTCTGGGTTGATATGGATGATCCATACGTGACTCTGCACGACAATTACATCGAATCAGCATGGTGGTCTTTGAAGCAGATGCATGACAAAGGCCTATTGTTCAGAGGTCACAAAGTATTGCCATACTGCCCTCAGACAGGTACTTCATACTCCAGTCATGAGGTGGCTCTGGGATACAAGGAAGTATCAGAACCAGCCGTCTTCGTCAAGTTCCAACTCGTTGACGATGAGGCATCCATACTAGCATGGACGACCACGCCGTGGACATTGCCGGGGAATGTCGGCCTAGCCGTTGGTTCAGACGTAGATTACGTACGTGTTAGAGTCACAGAACCCCCCTCTGGCGCATGGGATGGAAGAGGAGGCGCAGAGGTGGGCGAAGAGATGATTCTAGCAAAGGATTTGATGGGCCATGTACTTAGGCACAAGGTGGAAGTCATATCCGAGATCAAGGGAGCCGATCTTGAAGGGAAGAAATACCTCTCGCCCTTCCCAGGTGCCATCGATGGAGACAACCATCCCGCTGCTTGGACAGTGGTGACTGCAGACTTTGTGACGACTACGGATGGAACCGGAATAGTGCATACTGCGGTTATGTACGGGGAGGACGACTACAATCTCGGAATGAAGGCCGGATTCCCCGCACAGCATACTGTGGATATGAATGGCCGATTCTTCGTCGGAACCCATCCGGAACTCGACGGGAGATATGTCAAAGAATGTGATGACTCCATTATCGACCTCCTGCAATCGTCTGGTAGGCTCTACAGGGAGCACCAGTATGTGCACGATTACCCTCATTGTTGGAGGACCGACCACCCACTGTTGTACTATGCAATGGATAGCTGGTTCGTCCGTATGACTGCCGTTAGAGATTCAATAATGCAGCACAACGACTCCGTTGAGTGGGCCCCACCTTCGACAGGAACAGGCAGAATGGGCGAATGGCTCTCCAATTTGAAAGACTGGGCAATAAGCAGAGAGAGGTATTGGGGTACTCCCATACCTGTTTGGATATGCAGTGAGTGCGGTCACGAGCATTGTGTTGGTAGCCGCGATGAAATGGAGGCTATGCTGTCTGAAGGATCCAATATGCCCAAAGAGCTGCACAGGCCATATGTGGACAACGTCATACTCAGTTGCCCATCCGAGGGATGCTCGGGAGAGATGAACCGTGAGCCCTATGTCATGGATTGCTGGTTTGACTCCGGCTGCGCGTCATTTGCTCAGTGGCATTACCCCTTTGAGAACCAGGAGATATTCGAATCATCATTTCCAGTGGATTACATTTGTGAGGCAGTAGACCAGACTCGTGGATGGTTCTACTCGCTATTGGCAGTTGGAACAACAGTCTTCGACAAACCAACTTATCGGAGTTGCCTTTCTCTCGGGCACATACTCGACAAGCATGGAAAGAAGATGAGTAAATCAAGAGGGAATGTAGTTGACCCATGGGACCACTTCAACTTGGAGGGTGCAGATGCGATTAGGTGGTATATGACCACTCAAAGCTCTCCTTGGCAGCCTACAAACTTCGATCCCAACGGAGTAAGGGAGTCCTATGCGCGGATGTTCCTGACTCTATGGAACGTTTACAGATTCCATGCAGACTATGCTGCATTGGACTCATTCGATCGAGCCAGCGAATCTGATGTCCCAGATATAGCCGATAGGCCCTCAATCGATCGATGGATACTTTCTCAAGTTAGCAATATGGCTGACAAGGTAGACTCTTTCTTCAGGGCATGGGATTTCCACAAGGCTGGGAGAGAAATCGAACGCTTCATTGTCGACGATCTATCGAATTGGTACGTCAGGAGATCAAGACGACGACTTTGGGACGAAGCCGAGAGTGCTGACAAGGCAGCATGCCACCATACTTTGCGAGAAGTCCTACTAGTCACTTGTAGGATAATGGCTCCAATAGCACCATTCATGCCTGATAGGATACACAGGGACTTGACAGGCGCATCAGTCCATCTTGCAGATTGGCCCTGTGGTTCCGAGACCTTGGATAGAACATTGACCCCCCGAGATACAAAACTAGAGTCTCGTATGGCCCTCGCCAGAAACTTGGCAGAGGCTGGCCGAAGAATAAGAGTCGATTCATCGCGGAGACAGAGGCTGCCATGTAGGAAAGGTTGGATCGTGGGTGATGCGGACGTAGGGGATTTGAAAGACATACTTTCGGAAGAACTCAATGTCGAATCTTTGGAGAATGAAGATGACCTAGAACGATTCCAAAAGATAGAACTCAAGCCCAATAGGAAAACCCTCGGCAGGAAATGCACCTCCGACTTGCCCGCTGTTCTGAATGAACTCTCGGAAATCGATCCAGATTCATTCTTGCTCGAAATACAGGCGGGAATTGCACATCTGGCGGGATACCCAATAGACATGGAAGATGTGGAAATCAGAAGAGTCGAGAAAGAAGGCTTTGCGGCTATGACTGTAGAGAGCGGGGGTAAAGACGTCACACTCGTTCTAGACTTGTCTCTAGATGACGCATTACTATCGAAAGGACTCGCAAGAGACATAATTCGCCGAGTTCAAGCCAGGAGAAAAGAACTCAATCTAAGGATCGAGGCATCCATTTCTCTTGAGATATCACTTTCCGATGGATCGCCCGATTTGGCAGAGGATGATTGGAATCACATACTCTCTGAAACAAGGTCGATATCAGGACGTAGGTCTGATGATCAATCTTCCATGGAGTCGTCCTTTGAGTTGGATGGATCTGTAGTTGGATTTACAGTCACTCCATCCGAGGATTGAATCGCCTTCGCTCCTCCCCCGTGTTATGAAGCAAGTGCTCGAGGGCGTGAAGATACTCGACCTTTCAAGGGTCCTAGCAGGCCCGTATGCTGCACAGAATCTCGCAGACTTGGGAGCAGACGTACTCAAGATTGAGGCGCCTTGGGGCGATGATACAAGAGGATGGGGTCCCCCCTTCACAACTGGTTTTGATGGGGAGGATGTAGCTGCATACTTCCTTTCATGTAATCGCGGAAAGACGATAATTAGGATGAATCTCAAGCAGGACGGCAAAAAAATCCGAGATCTAGTTGCACAGGCAGATGTGGTCTTGGAAAACTTCCGCCCCGGAACTTTCGATAGATTGGTCGGGGAACTTCCGGATGATACGATACTGTGCTCGATATCCGGATACGGCGCTACTGGGCCAAGATCATCAGAACCAGGATACGATCTATCGTTACAGGCCAGGTCGGGCATCATGTCGATTACCGGGGAAGAGGGGCGTCCGCCTGTCAAAGTTGGTGTAGCTTGGATCGACGTCATAACAGGCCTTCACGCCACGTCCGCCATACTGGCCGCGCTTCTTTATAGAGAAAGAACAGGGAAGTCTCAGCGCATAGATATCAGCCTATGGGATTGCGCTATTTCTGCACTCGTAAACCAAGCACAGAACAAGCTTGCA
>Ga0209404_10002731_pt1 | contig 10703 bp, 16 predicted proteins | sample TroAtlMetagenome_2_FD_187447 | JGI IMG/M metagenome (GOLD analysis project Ga0209404, IMG submission 187447) | Marine eukaryotic phytoplankton communities from Atlantic Ocean - Tropical Atlantic ANT8 Metagenome (SPAdes) (version 2) | ecosystem: Environmental > Aquatic > Marine > Oceanic... | reverse complement strand
GGTCTCGCGGATCTCGTACATAAACTCAAGGATAATGAATTTAAATACGTGGAGCATGTAATGATGAATGAAGATGATATATTAAGACACCCAGCCGTCGCTGAAATTCTTAAGATTTATTGAAAGACGTGAGTACATCATGACGTAGTTTTTTGATTTTTTGTTTTAGATCAATTGTTTTATGCGACAGTTCTATTTTTTGCTCATAATACATATCGAGCCAAGCTGTTATATTTTTTAATACCGGTTTTGTTCGTATATACCATTCACTTATGGATAAACCAATAGCGTCACATGCATCATATCCTTTTAGAATTCTGTCATTGCCACACTGTTCTAAAAGTGGTTTCAGCTCGTATAAATCAGTTATAATTTCGTCGAGATCGCGTCTATTATCTTCGATAGTATGTATCTCTTCTTCGAGCATTAATAATACCAAACATTATCTTATTGGGACATATCCGATTCGACCATTTCCCTGACTAAATCATCAAAGTTTGTTTTTCGTGGATTCCAATTCAGCTGACTAATAGCCTTCGATGGATCACCCACGAGCTGATCAACCTCTGCTGGTCTAAAGAATGATTTATCCACGCGTATCAAAACCTTATCCGTTTTCTTATCCACACCGACTTCACTTAAACCACTTCCTCTGAACTCAAGATCGATATCGGCACATTTAAATGCATGTGTAGTAAAAGCTCTTACGGTGATCGTTTCACCCGTAGCAATTACATAATCTTCTGGTTCATCCTGCTGAAGCATTTTCCACATACATTCCACATAATCACGTGCATGACCCCAATCTCTCTTCGCATCGAGGTTACCCAAATACAAACAATCCTGTTTACCCTTCTTTATATTTGCCAATCCCATGGTTATTTTTCTGGTTACGAAATTTTCACCTCGTCGAGGAGATTCATGATTGAATAAAATGCCATTACACGCGTACATACCATATGATTCTCTGTAATTCACAATAGCCCAGTACCCCATGAGCTTAGCAACTCCGTATGGTGATCTGGGATAAAACGGTGTTTGTTCTGTCTGTGGTATTTCCTGAACTTTACCGTAGAGCTCCGACGTAGAGGCTTGGTACACGCGACACGTCCTTGTCTGGCCGGTGAGTCTTACGGCTTCAAGTACATTTATTGTACCCATACCGTCTACCTCAGCTGTATAGAGTGGAACTTTAAAAGAGACGGCAACGTGTGACTGTGCCGCGAGATTATACAATTCAGTTGGCCGAGCCTCTTTTACGATCTCCATCAAAGATGAAAGATCACACATGTCTCCATAATGAACGACAAATTTACCAGAGTCCTTGTATTTAGATGAAATGATATGATCTATACGCTGTGTATTATGACACGAAGAGCGTCGTTTCATGGCATGTACAGTGTACCCCTTTTCGAGTAAAAACTCAATAAGATACGAACCATCTTGGCCATTCGCACCTGTTACCAATGCTACTTTGTCATTGTATTTAGTTCCCGGCGCCCAGGGTGGTGAGAGTGGTGAACAATCGTATATTTTGTATTTTATGGTATCAAAAAGTACATCTATCATATCAGTAGTAATACTTTGGTTATTGCCTATGTATACACCGTTGTCATTTAACAAATTGGCGTTCGGGGTGTTAACGCTATCCTTCCATAAAGATAAGAATGGGTGAATTAGAAGATTTCCACCAACAATTGGCCTAGATTCTACACCCAGATCATTTAATATATCAATGAGTGTATTTTTATGCTCTTTGGTTTTACATACAAGAGGCAACGTAAAACTACTATTAAATTTGTCATAAGATGGAACATGGAACATATCTCTCATACAGGAAAGTCTGTTCATGAAATGATCATAGTTCCTGCGCCTAATGGATATATTTTGATCGAGTCTTTTCAACTGTTCTAATCCAATCACTGCATTAAGTTCAGTGTTTCTAAAGTTATATCCATCCGTAAGAAACAAAAACTTTGGGTTTATACCCGGATACTTAGAAACCACGTCATCGTAGTTTTCGGGTAAAAGATGCTTCGCCATACCATGACTTCTCTTAAGACGCATGAGTTCATAGAGTTCCTTGTTATCCGTGCATACCATACCACCTTCAATCGTTGTCATGTGATGACCATAATAGAAACTGAAAGTAGACCCAGTACCAGTTCCTCGTCTTTTACCAGTGGTGTCTCTCACACCGTGTGATTCACATATATCTTCCAGAAATATTGCATTTGGATATCTCTCTTTTAATTCCTCTACGGGTGCATTTAATCCAAGTAGATGCGTGATAAATACGATTCGTATGTCATCACCGGGTGGTAAGTTATCCATATCGAAACTATAATTATCCAAATTTATGTCACAAAACACAGGTTCAAGGTTGTTTTGGAATACGGGTGATACATTTGTCACCCAGGTACATGCGGGGACGAGAACTTTAGATCCATCGGGGATTTTGTAGTGTTCCTTCACGGCTGAGATGAGAAGTGAATTCGCCGTACTTCCGGACGTCACAAACAAAGAATGATTACATCCGAGCCATGTACTCCATTCATTTTCAAATTCTTCTACCTTTTTACCACATGTATACATGTCATTTGATGATATAAATTCGATAAGTTTGAGCTTATCGGATTCTGTGATAGCATCATCCATTAAACGCCACCACATTTTATGTGGTTGACGTATAAACGCTTTAAGCTAATTCATATTTGAAATACTTTTTACCAATAGATTTTAGATCTCGTAATATTTTCTTATTATTTTCAGTATGATTCAAGGTTTCGGTGTTACTGTCTTTAGCCGCTAAATAGTGTAAAGCGTCATCACCAAATCCATAATTAAGTTGTCGTAACTGACCCAGATTACAATGTTGCGTGAAGCACGTGCGTCTCATTATACCATGTTTTTCAAAGAGGTTTGACAGAAGCATATCATCATTCCAAGAGATGGCATATAATTCTCTAAATTCGGGGAGTATTTTTTCAAGCCATTCAGTTTTCGCAAGACACGAACCATATGATTCTAACACGTCGACTGATTTAGCGTGCTCTCTAGGATACACACCCTTAAAATAGGTCTCAAAGTCAAATCCAGAAAGACCCCAGACACTCTTAGATCCTTCCAATTCAAAACACTTCATAAGATGTAATCCCATATCTTCCCTGTAAAGTGTATCGTCATTTACATACAAAATCATGTCAGCGTCCGTTTTACCAATTGGACCCATGGCTTGTGTACCCGGTCCAAGATCTTCACAATCTCGATTTATGACGGTGTTTTCACCAAATGATTCATGTGGAAACTCACCATCCCAATCTGGAAACCGGTTATATTTTTTGGGTATATTAACCCATACCTCATCACATCCCTTTATTTCCTTTAAATGTTGGACGAGTGGTTTGAGATATTGAAAACGAGTTGGTATACTCGTTATACTCAAAATGACCTTCATTTATATGAAATAAATTCAATTCTATAAGTTCTTATAAAAATCATCTTGTTTTTCTTGTCTTTCTGTACTTTTTATGTGCCAAATTCCAATAGATGGCATTGGATCAAGACGTATCGGGTGTTTTGCTCCAGTCACAACTTCATGTAAATTTTTAGACCATCTAATGGAGGGGTCATTTTTGAAAATACGACCCTGATAATCCGGCCAATTAATAAATCCAACCTCATTCGCATTAAAATTGTATTTTTTTAACCATTCGCGGGTGTATCCGGGGCATAGATTCATACGTGGCACGAGTACCAAGTCACACTCCGTCTTCTCAAATGGCTGTCTAATATTACGTATGAGATCTTCTTGTGGTATCTCGTCGGCGTCTATCATAAATATATAGTCACCCGAACACTTTTCTATATGATAGTTTCTATGCGAAGCAAAATCACCATCAAATAACCTACGGTTTACCGAAATGTCATCCGAAAATAACTCCAATACACGCGTGACTTCTGGAGTTTCTTTACCGGAATCAACCAATACATTTATATCATCGCGTTCATCTTTTGTTCTTTTAAGAAATGTAAGTAGCGAGTGTAACTCGTTATGTTCATTACAGACGCCTATAGCATATGTTATTTGCATTATATATTTACCATATTAAAGCTTTAAATTACTGTGAATATAATGGTCAAAGTCGTTTTACACCATTTAGGTCTGGGTGATCAAATTATGCTTAATGGGATGATCAGACATTTTGCGGAAAATGACACTGTATATACGTTTTGTAAACGATGTCATTTGGAATCGGTTGAGTTTATGTACAGAGACAACAAAAACATACACTTGATCCCACTCGATACTACGAATCCACAAGAGATTTGGTCAAATGTACCAAAAGGTGAAGATGTGCAAGTGATACCACTCGCTACATACGGTATGGATGATAGAACCTGGTCGGTATTCACCAAAATGACAAACTGGGCGCATGGAGTGTATTTACAAGCTAAGGTAAATCCACTTTACATGTACACCAAATTTAGAGTAGACCGGGACAAGTCGATCGAACTCACACCTCCCATGGAACGTATAGACGACGACGCGTGGATAGAAAAAGAATATATATTTGTACACGACGACCCAGAAAGAAACCGATACATAGAAGTAGACACAGATCTATATGTATATAAACCGCATTCTAAGCTTACGGATAAAAAACAAGAATTTTTCAAATGTGATCACCCCAATATATTTGCGTATATTGGTCTAATCGAAAAAGCGAAAGAAGTCCATTGTATGAACAGTTCATACAACTGGATGATTGAACTCATGAAAATTGGTGACAAAACAAAGAATGTCTTTCACACCAATGTGGCCCACTTATATTATACAGCTGACATAGTTAAAACCGTGTTCAGTGATACAATATGGACATTTCAATAACTCTTCTCTTCCACTATATCAGACATAGTTTCTAAATTTACCCGCTTTTTAATTCTAGCTCTCTCATCATTAAGTATGTGAATTTGTTTAGCACACTCAATGAATGATTCGTCATAGATATTTTCTTTAGTGAGTCGTCTTATAGTATCTTCACATCCCCATATTTTTTCGTTTACAAGTTTTAGGTCGGCCTTATGTATTGTATGAAACTCCAATTTTTGTAAAATATAAAGTTCATTTTGTACGTTTGTCAGTCTGGATTCTTCTTTAATCTTATCCATCTTTATCTCTAAAATTGTAATCTTGTCGATGAGTTCACCGTTTGATATATCAACTTTCATTTTATAATTATACTAGTCATTCTTTAATATATTTGTGGATCAAATGCGAAGAGCTGACGCAGCCATGTTCTGCGATCTCAACGCCGCACTCGCCGCTCGGTTCGCCGCCACCACCTTTTTACCCTTGAACATGATAAACAGGCATATAATCAACATCAACAGGTTAAGAGCAGCGGAAAATCCAGCATATCCCATCTTATTCTTCTTGTCATCTGGATCACACTCGTTTATCACGTGTATCAGCATGAAAGCGCCAACCGCACCCATCAAAGAGAATAGCACGTAGAAAGCAGAAAGTTCAGCGGTAAACAATTGAATTGTCAATAGAGTCGTAACAACACCCAACGCCATAGCGAGTGTGTGACTGAAATATCCCTTTATGTTTTGCAATTTCTCAGAATTTTCGGTTTGTGCACATTTATTCAATACATTTACACCAAGAGCGGACACCGATATGTAAAACGCAAGCAGAAGTACGATAGAAATAATCGTCCCGGGTTTCATTTTAAGATCGATTTTCTGTTTTTCTAACTGCTTCACAGTGGACATAACTGGTGCAGACGCTTCAAATCTGTGATAACCTCGTCCCATTGAATCAACGGTGGCACGCCCCATGCTGGATATACCTCTACCCATCGCGGTACCACCTTTTACAAAACTTTTTTTGGCTCGGCCAAACATTTTATAATATACCAAGAGAAATTAATATCATTGTATATCAGAAGGATACATGGTAACTTTCCTGATAATATTTTTAGTCATTCTATCACTTCTTGCTTATGGGTATAAAAAGTTCGGCATGATAAAAGACTCAGAGGAATATTATGTTAGGAAGTTTGACCTGAAGACGTTGAAAAATGTACTCGTTAAAGCGGAGGCGGTTGATGCGGAATTTATAGGACCTGAAAAAACACACGAAGATTTCGACGATAGCGAGGAGTATGCAAAATATAAAATAGACCTAGCAACAACTAAAAATGAACGTGAAGCTATCAAGGCTAAATCTAAACCATATGTCGACAAAATAAAGGTATGGTGTACCAAATATCATGACTCTTTCATGAAGTTCATAAATTCAAAAACAGAGAAAGTTTCGTATTTAGATGGAAGTAAAATCTCACCTAGAAAGTTTTACAACACATATATGCAAGGTGTTTCAAGTGAGGGTAAAATCTTAGTTTTAAAGGTGTGTAGAGGGTAGATGCATGTAGTACAATCAATATACATCATATTAATGCTCCTGTCTTATGTGTTTCAGAAGACAGGAAGATTAACGTTCGAAGAAAAATGTAAAATATTAGAATTTATAGGTATGATAGTCAGGGAAACTGTTTTTCCTCCTCCCGCTCTTTGTAAATCCGATACAGAGTGTATAGACCTATCAACGCACCGACAAGAGAATACATCGAATAATAATTTGAACCCTTCCTGTATTGATACAGTGACCACAAAAGACCAGCTAAAACTCCTACTGTGACGTGTTGTGGGTCAAGGTCAGATAAATCCTTTCTCTTGTACACATCGTTTATTTCGTACATAACCTGATACATACCCAAAGATATGGCGGTCGAAAACAAAAGGGTATCTGTATCCATTACAACTATTAAAGAAATTATTTCTATGATACTAATATAATGACCGCCCCAGAAAACGTCCTCACTGGATATGATGACAAATCGAAAGAAGGCAAACTCGTGATTCAGCGCGTGAAGACACTCGCTAACCGATACAAGAGAACCGGCATCAACAAGGAAAACATCTGTGGTATCGTATCTACACTCATGATGGAAGTCAATAATATTAAGACACTCAGTGGACCAGACAAAAAGGAACTTGTGATTGACCTCATTTATTCAATCATAGAAGAAATCGATGAAGGTGAGGAAGATTCTGAAATTGAGGTTGTTCTCAAAAAGATGGTCCCACCAATGATCGATAGCTTCTCAGTGATGCTAAAGATAACTAAAGGTTGCGGCTGTTTTGGTAAATAGATGAAGTTTCCTTCACTTGAAACAATGGTAATGTACGGTATATACACAGTAAGAGATCTTATTCTGTATTCAGAAAATAAGCTTGTACAAAGGAACATACGAATACTCAACGAGTGTGATACATGTTCGTTTGTATTTGAAGGTCATGTATGTGACAATTGTAACTCTATTAAAAGAGAGCGTCGAATGATAAGTAGATAAAAATGCCGAGCTATCCGGTAGTAAAGACGTACACGACGCGCCATTTTCGCGCTTTTCGAAAGTGATTGTATATGTTGCGCTGAGCGAAAAATGATAAAGGCTCTCAAACACGAATGTCTGAAACGGGGAAACAAGATACACAAATTTCCTACATGGGTAGGACGAAAGTTTGGAACACTTGTTATACATAGGGAAACGAGTTACGGGGATGGAACTTCCCTACCATGTGTTTTGTGTAGAAAGGTGATAGAAAAGCATGGATTGAGATGGAGAGCATATGATGGATCTAAATGGGTTGACAGTTTAAATACTGAAGATATACCAAAATCTGTACCAACTAATAAACAAAGACGTTTGTTAAGTTTTGGGCTTAATAATCAATCCTAAGGCGGTCTCTAGACTATTTTGATTTCTCTTGAGTGGCTTTTCTCGTTTAAGCTTTAATGTTTCATTTTTGCCGGTCGCATTCCTTATTTCATTCATCTTTACATGATTTGAACTTATGGGTATTACCCTATCCTCTAGTGGTTTAGAATTTATATCCATTGGTTTCTCCTTGTCTACTATATTATTGTGTCTAAATTCATCTATGGTGAGGTCACCCCCAAACACATCTAACTGTTCTCTTAATGGCGCCATCGTGATAGATCCAAGTTTATTGTACAATTTCTTGCGCATGATGATTATATTACTACATATAATACCACCTCTCGTAATACCATATTTGTCTATGGCATATCGCTTCATGCAACTCCATGAACAAAATCCACCGCATGTATGAAATTTATTCCTGAGATCGTCATATTTATATGGCAGTTTAAGTATCTCACCTTCAAATGGATGACAGCACCACCAACACCACATATTGTAGCATTACGTGATTGTCTTTAAGTAGAATATTTTTTCTCTTCTAGTTATAAATATGGGTGGTAGTACCAGCAGCGTGAGTCCAGCCACAGAGGCCGCCATAAAACAAGAAATCGACATGACCATAGTTAACACTATGTTGTACGAGTCCGTCACAAATAATGAATCCGTCAACGAAAACACGATGGAAAATGTTCAAAACATGGAACTTAATGTAAAGCGAAATATTGGGTGTAACATAGAAACTGACCAGACCATCAACCCAGGTTTTATGGCATCTACAGATCAGATTGTTGATAGTTTCGCATCTGTGTCTGATGGTATCACACAAAACCTGAGAGACCAGGCTACGTCTGCTATACAAAAACAGGCGGACCTTGGTAATATCTCGGATGCTGATATAACTGATATAGATCAGGTAGTAAATACCAAAATAGAAAACGAAGTCAAAAATGTAATGGAATTTAATAATCTTACCAAAACTGTTAATGAAGCCGTTAATGTACAGGGTCAGGTAATTAACATCGGGGAAACTATATGTACTGGCGGTGAACAGTTGTCGTTCAGACAAAACATCACCGCTGATTTAGCGGCCCAGGCTATCTCCAAGAAGATTATGAAGAAATTCGCGGGAGAGGCTGAAGACATGGCAATGGAAGGTCTTTTCGATGAAGATGATGTCGAAATAATTGAAGACGAGGGAGGAAGTTCTATGTTTTATGGCCTTGTCATAGGAGGTGTAGCGCTCGTGATCTTGGCTGTAATTTTTATTATGATGAAAAAAATGAAACGTAATATACGTAGAATGGGATAAATACTATTTTTGTTCTCTGTGGTGTACTGTGACCACTAAAAACAAAAATACTCTTAATTACAGGGATTCGAGAAGTTCGATAAGAGCTTCGCGTTTATTCGCTTTAGTGAGTGGAATAATTGCAGCAAGCTTTTCTTCATCATCAGATTCTTCTTTAGCCATACCATACACTATGTACGGATTAATGAACTTCTGTGGGCCTGCACTTTTTACATAGACGAGTGCTTTTGAATCACCCTTGAGGTTTTCTCTCATCCTGATTGATCCGAGCCACACAACCAATGCTATAAGCGATACAAACAGGAGCACTGTATTTATATCGGCGTTCTTCATTATAGTATATAAAGAAATAATTTTCTTTAAATCAATGATAGTGAGCATAGACGTAGGTATACGTAACTTAGCTATATGTCGTTTCGATGATTCATGTAATCTGGTTATGAATTGGGATGTGTCGGGTGTTCCACCCGAATCAAAAGATGGATTATTCGTGTCTATGCGAAACCATCTCGATGAAAAGCCGTGGGTATTGGACACAGATACGATTCTCATAGAAAAACAGCCAGACCGCAATAAGAAGATGAAAATGGTAGAAAATTTCTTACATGCGTACTTTGTAATAAAAGCCCCTAAGTCCGAAACTATTATTTATGACGCAAAGTTTAAAATACCGGACGTGTGTGGACCGGGTAAAGCGCAGTACCTTAAACGTAAAAAGGTATCTATTGAACGTTGTGAAGCTTTTTTGAATGATAACCCTATAAATGAACACTGGTTACCAGTATTTAAAGAATCAAAGAAAAAGGATGACCTCGCAGACACGGTGATGCAAGCCATCAGTTTCACGAAGCGTACGGAACCACTCAAGAAGACCGTAAAGAAAAAGGTCATTCCAAGAAAACCAAATCAAAACCAAAAGGAAACAAGATACTCAAAATCAAATTTAGCTTGGATATACCTTAATAAACTAGATTGTGAATGTCTTAAAAAGAATAAACGGTTCATGAAAGATCTCAGAAGATACTATAAGGGTATAGACGATATGAAGAATGATCTAGATGAAAAATATCTTAAATAAAGTAATGCTCAGATATGCAGCTACATTCAAAGAGTTTCCACGAGTGATAGAACTCATACACAAAAGAGGTGAGAAGGTAATAGTCGATTACGCAAAAGAAAATTGTAGATTATCGGAAGCTTATGAAATAGCAGAGACTACGAAGAGACTTATCACTTCCGTTCCAAATGGTTCAATGTGTGCTATAAAACTCACGAGTTTTGGTTCGAGAGAAAGTGAGACAGACGCCAGAGATTATGCACACTCTATCATAAAACACGCCAAGATGAGAGGTGTAAAGATATGTATAGATGCCGAAGACGTATTATATCCGGAAATATGTTATACCATGATGGCTGAACATAACACAAAAGACGATATTCACGTGTATAAAACCTATCAAATGTATCGTAGATTTGCAATTACAGAACTAATGAGTGATATAAAAGATGCACAATTAGATGGGTTTAAATTGGGTGTAAAACTAGTGAGAGGCGCCTATTTAAAAATACAACCCGGTTTGCTCAACACAAAATCGAGT
>Ga0209404_10002730_pt1 | contig 10703 bp, 6 predicted proteins | sample TroAtlMetagenome_2_FD_187447 | JGI IMG/M metagenome (GOLD analysis project Ga0209404, IMG submission 187447) | Marine eukaryotic phytoplankton communities from Atlantic Ocean - Tropical Atlantic ANT8 Metagenome (SPAdes) (version 2) | ecosystem: Environmental > Aquatic > Marine > Oceanic | place... | reverse complement strand
TAGTTCCATTATTAATAGAATCAATAAAAGAACTTAAAGCTGAAATTGAAGAATTAAAAAGCATAAATAGATAGGTATATTAAATGGCAATTGTATCAAATTTAACAGTAGATCAAGGAGCAACATTTAATGCACAAATTGATATTACTGATGATAGCAGTAATGCACAAAACCTAACAGGTTATTCTGTAGCGGGACAGATAAGAAAGAGCTATGACTCAACAACTTATACTGCTTTCTCAGCTTCAGTATCGAATGCTACAGGTGGAACTATCACAATTAGTTTAACCTCAACGCAAACGAATGCACTATCAGCTGGTAGGTATGTATATGATGTAGAAATCACCTCAAGTGGAGGTGTCGTAACAAGAGTTTTAGAAGGACAAGTAGAAGTAACACCAGGAGTTACAAGAGCATAAAATGGCAAACATGAAGGCTAAAATCCAGACATCTGGAAAATTAAAAGGACAAGCACAAGGTCAACAAAACATTGTTGCTAAATCAGCTAGTTTAACATCTTCATTGTCACTCGGTGATTTATCCGATGTTGATGTATCAGGACAAACAGATGGAGTTATGATGATCTACAATGGTAGTTCAGGAAGATACGAAGTCACTACACAAATTCAAAATGAAAATCTTAATCTTATTGGAGGCACATATTAAAAATGGCTAAATTAACAAGAATAAAAATATTAAATACTGGGGGAACCACCACTGCTCCTAGTAATCTAAAGACTGGTGAATTAGCCTATTCATGGGTCAGTGGTACACAAGGAAATAACGGTGATAGATTATACATAGGTACTGGTAACGAATCGGGTGGGGTTGCTACTGGTATTGGTATAGTTGGTGGTAAATATTTTACTGACCTATTAGATCACGTTCATGGTACAACAACGGCTTCGAGTGCACTTATAACAGATGGTAATTCTCATGTTAGTGCTTTAAATACAGCAGCATTAAAAATTGCAGCTACTGGATCGTTAGGTGGTGCAGTTGCTATTGATACTATCTTAGATGAAGATAATATGGCATCGAATGATGCTACTGCATTAGCAACACAACAATCTATTAAAGCTTATGTAGATGCTCAGGTAACAGCTCAAGATCTAGACTTCCAAGCAGATGGTGGTGGTGCTCTAAGTATTGACTTAGATTCAGAAACACTAACTATCGCAGGTGGAACTGGTATTACAACAGCTGGTTCTGGTAATACAGTAACAGCTACACTAGATAATACTGCAGTAACAGCAGGATCTTATGGTAGTACAACACAAATTCCAACATTTACAGTTGATGCTCAAGGTAGATTAACAGCAGCTGGAACAGCAGCATTAGCAACTACTTTAACAATCGCAGCTGATTCTGGTTCGAATGATACAGTTGCACTATTAAGTGATACACTAACATTTGCAGGAACTGCTAACGAAGTTAATACTACAGTTTCTGATAACCAAATTCAAATAGGTTTACCTGACGATGTAACAATCGGTTCAGATTTAACTGTTACAGATATATTAACAGTTAATGGTAATACCGTATTAGGTAATCATTCAAGTGATACCGTAACAACTTCAGGTAATATGACAGTTGGTGGAAACTTAACTGTTAACGGAACACAAACAACCTTAAACTCAACTACAGTAACTATTGATGATCCAATATTCGTAGTTGGTGGTGATACAGCACCAAGTTCAGATGATAACCTTGATAGAGGTATAGAATTCAGATGGCATAATGGTTCAGCTGCTAAATTAGGTTTCTTTGGTTACGATGATTCCACAGGAAGATTTGCTTTCGTACCTGATGCAACAGATACATCAGGTGTTATAAGTGGATCTTATGGAGATATATCTCTAGGTGGAGCATATATTGATCAGATTCAAGTTGGTGTTACAGCTAATAACGAAATAGATACTGCATCAGGTAATTTAATACTTGATTCAGCAGGTGGAACAGTTCAAGTTACAGATAATTTAGATGTAACAGGAACAGTTTCATTAACAAATGACTTAGCAGTTACCCATGGTGGTACTGGATTAAGTTCATTTACAGGTAAAGGTGTATTCACTGCTAATGCAGGTGGTACAGCAATTAGTTTCGTAACTAGTTCAGATGAAGGTGCAGTACTACAATATAATAGTTCTGGAGTACCAATCGCTTCTGTTATAATAGACGGCGGAACTTACTAAGATTTATATTATAACACGTATATACGTGTTTGTAAATCTTTTTTATTAAATTCTCTATATAGAGGTTGAAACATAGGAGCCAAAATTGGCACGTAAAACGAACATTAGATTAAGACGTTCGGCAACAGCCGGCGCTATACCAACAACATCCAATTTAGATTTAGGTGAAATAGCACTTAACACGTACGACGGAAAAGCGTACATGAAAAAGAATGTGGGTGGTACTGATTCTATAGTAGAGATCGGTTCATCTGCAGCAACAGCTAATGAAATCCTAGTCACATATGAATATGATGGTTCAGATGGTTCAAGTTCTAATACAGTATTCTCAGGTGCAGATAACGATTCAAATACATTAAGTTATTCACCAGGCGCAATTCAAGTATTTTTAAATGGTATTCTTCTTAAGGATACTACTGATTATACAGCATCTACAGGAAATTCAGTCACATTAGTTAACTCTGCACAAGCAGCCGACGTGCTTCAAATTGTTGCGTGGTTTAAAGCTATTGGTACTGGAGATAATTCAATACAACAATTCTCTGGTAATGGATCTACTACAGGATTTACTTTATCTACAAATCCATACCATGAAAATCAAACAGATATATTCATTGATGGTATATATCAGCAAAAAACAACTTATTCAATAAGTGGAACAACTTTAACATTCTCAGAAGCTCCACCGAGTGGAACAAACAATGTTGAGGTTTCTACTAAATCAACTAATGTAACTACTTCTAATATAACCAACCTTACTGCATCAGGAACAATTACAGCTAATGCTTTTGCAGGTGCTTTAACAGGTAATGTTACTGGTAACGTAACTGGTAATACTTCAGGAAGTGCTGGAACAGTTACTAGTTTAAGTGGACATGATACAGATGATTTATCAGAAGGTTCAAGTAATCTTTACCATACGAGCGAGCGCGTAGACGACCGCATAAATGCTTTATTACAAGCTGGTTCTAATATATCATTAAGTTATGATGATGCAAACAATCAATTAACTATTACTGGAACTGATACTAATACAACGTATTCAGCCGGAACAGGACTTGCTTTAAGTTCAACAACATTTAGTTTATCTCATTTAGGACTTCAAAGTTTAAGTGATCCAAATGCAGATAGAATAGCATTCTGGGATGATAGTGCAGGCGCGTTCGCGTGGTTATCTTTAGGAACAGGACTTTCATTAAGTGGAACAACTCTTTCCGGTACTGCACAATATGGTAATTCAGATGTTGAAACATATTTAGATGCAAACGGTACTACATTTCCAGATAGTATATCTTCACGATATGGTACAGGTAATGATTTAAAAATTTCACATGATGGATCAAATTCTTATATACAGAATTATGAAGGACATTTAGAAATAACAAACAATGCAGATGATAGAGATATTATTCTTAGATCTGATGATGGTTCAGGTGGGTTAGCACCTTATATTATAGTTGATGGAAGTGCTCAATTAACTCAATTTGATAAACATACAAAACATACTGATACTATAAGAGCAGATTTTGGTAATGCATCAGATTTAAGAATACATCATGATGCTACTAACTCTCATATTCATAATTATGAGGGTGATTTAATTATTAGAAATGATTCAGATGATATAAAAATATTAGCTGAAGATGATGTTGTTATTAGAGATAATGATGATTCTACAGAAATGGCAAAATTCATTAATGGTGGAGCTGTTGAGTTATACCATAATGGAAGTAAAAAGATTGAAACTGTTTCAGGTGGTGCAACAGTCACAGGTGTACTTACAGCAGATACAGTAAATACCGGTCAAGGTGCTACTGAAGTTTATTTAATGAATCAAAATGTAAGAACAACAGACGATGTTACATTTGATGATCTAACACTTACAGGTAATTTAACAGTAGGTGGAACAACAACTACTTTAAACAGTTCAACATTAGAAGTTGCAGATTTAAATATTGTAGTTGGTAAAAATGCTACATCTAGCTCTGCAGCAAATGGAGCTGGTATAACATTTGGTGCTTGGTCCTCAGGTACAATACCTCGATTTGAATGGGATCACTCAACAGGAAGATTATTTGCTAATAAACCTATTTCAGCAAACCTTGTAGGTAATGTTACAGGTAATGTTTCAGGTACAGCAGCTACGGTAACTACTGCGGCTCAACCAGCGATTACAAGTTTAGGTACATTAACAACACTTACAGTTGATGATATAACCATAGATGGTTCAACAATATCAGATGCTGGAGATATTACTATTGATTCTGGTGCAAATATAACTCTTGATGCTGATGGTGGTGCAGTAGGATTAAATGATGGTGGAACTCATTTTGCTTCTTTTGAAAACTCAAGTAATAGTCTTTATATAGAAACTAAAATATCAGATAAAGATATTATACTTAGGGGTAATGATGGTGGAAGTACAATTACTGCTCTTACTCTTGATATGTCAAATGCTGGTAATGCGATATTTAATTATGGTGGAGAATTCCACGGCAGTTTACATCTAGATGCTGATTCAGCTCAATTACAACTTGGTGATGATAATGACATGCAAGTATATCATAATGGAGCACACGGAACAATTAATGTTGCAACAGGTAATTTAGGACTTGATGTTGTAGGAGATATTGTACTAGATGCCGGCGGCGGTGATTGGATTTTAAATGATGATGGAACAGAATTAGGAAGATTTACAAATTCATCAAGTGATTTTGTAATTAAAACTGCTACTCAAGATAAAGATTTAATATTTAAAGGTAATGATGGTGGTTCTGTAATCGAAGCCATGAGAATAGATTATTCTGAAGGTGGTAAGGTTGGCATAGGAACTACTTCACCTTCAGATGACCTTCATGTCGCAGGAATTATAAGAACACACTCTTCATCTACTTCTAAGTACATAAGAGTGTTTGGTGGTAACTCAGGTAACTTCTTAGATTCTTATGGCAATGCTTTATACATAAGACCAAATGGTAATTCATCTCTTGCTATATTATTAGATACATCAGGCAACCTTGGAATTGGAACAACTTCACCAGGAGTAAGTTTAGATGTTGGTTCAAAAACAGATGCAATAAGAGTTCCAAATGGAACAACAGCTCAAAGACCAACAGCAGCTTTAGGACAATTTAGATATAATACAACTACTTCACAATTCGAAGGATATGCAGATGGAGCTTGGGGAGCTATTGGCGGTGGCGGAGACGCATTCGGAACCATCGCAGTTTCAGGACAATCAAATGTAGTTGCAGATCAAGAGAATGATACACTAACATTAGCAGCTGGAACAGGTATACAGCTTACAACAGCAGCTGGTAGTGATACAATTACTATTGCAAGTTCTTATGTATTGAATCCATTTAAAACAGATATATTTACAACAGCAAATAGTTCTACTACAACATTTACTTTAACTGGAAATCCTGAATCAGAGGATATGTTATTAGTATTCATTGAAGGTGTATATCAAAATAAAAATTCTTATGCACTTAATACTTCAACAAACGTATTAACTGTAGATAGTGCACCAGGAAGTGGTGAAGAAGTTGTAGTTCACCAAGTTGGTAAAGGTGTTGCTGGATCTGGACATACTCAAGATTCCTTTACTGGTAATGGTAATACAGCAGCATATACTTTAAGTATAACCCCAGTTACAGAAAACGATGTGTTTGTATATCTTGATGGTGTATACCAACACAAAAATACATATAGTGTTTCAGGAACAACTTTAACATTTGATACAAACGTTCCAAATGGAGTAGCTATAGAAGCTATTACTCCTTCTCTTACAGAAATTGGAGTGCCAACTACAGGTTCAGTAACACCTGCTAAACTTTCTACAGGTGGTCCAAGTTGGGATGCTTATGGTAATCTTACAATTAATAGTAATGTTGTTAAAGGTTCAGGTTCAACTACTATTTCTTCTGGAAGTGCAACATCAGTTGCATCAGTAGGAGGTTCATCATATAGATCAGTTAAGATTACAGCACAGGTCACTGATGCTACAGCTTCTGAATATATGGTAAGTGAAATATTATTAATTCATACAGGTTCAGCTACTCATATTACAGAATATGGACAAATCCATACTGGATCATCGCCTTTAGGAACATTTACAGCTGATTATAACAGTGGTAATATGAGATTATTATATACTAGAACAGGATCAAATTCACAGGTTGTTAAAGTAGATATTTCTCGACTTAAAGTTTAAACTATCATAAATAGTATTATAATTAACAGGTTGGAGAGTGAAAACCCGTGGCAGACAAAAATTTTCAAATCAAAAATGGTTTAACCGTAGGAACTACAGAACGTATTTCTTCTGCGGGTGTATTTACTGGTAGTTTAGCTAGTGCAAATACAGCAACAACCCAATCAGCATCAGACAATTCAACAAAAATCGCTACAACTGCGTATGTAGATACGGCAGTTACGGGTCTTATTGATTCAGCACCTTCCAATTTAAATACATTAAATGAATTAGCTGCAGCTATGAATGATAACGCTTCATTCTTTAGTACAGTATTACCACTATCCGGTGGTACAATGACAGGTGCATTAATCGTTACTGATGGTTCAACCTCAGCTCCATCCATAGCAAATTCTGGAGATACAAATACAGGAATATATTTTCCAGCTGACGACAATTTAGGTTTAGTAGTAGGTGGTTCAAGAAAACTATTAGCTAATTCAACCGGTATAACTGTTAATAATGGAGATTTAATAGTTGATACTGATAAATTAGTAGTTGATATATCTACTGGTAGGGTTGGTATAGGAACACAAACTCCTTCTTCTCATTTACATATATCTAGTGCATCAAGTCCTACATTAAGATTAACTGATACAACAAATACTATGCAGGCACTTTATTATGCACAAGATGCAAATGCTCATCTTGGTACATATAGTAATCATCCACTTATTTTTGATACAAATAGTACTCAAAGAATGCAGATCACAGCAGCAGGTTTAGTTGCAATTGGTACTGGAGCTTATACTCCTAATCATTTATTAAATATTCAAGCTGAAACTACTAGTGGAAAAGCTCAAATAGAATTTAGAAATACTCAGGCTGGTACTCAAATAGGAATGCCAGCAAATGTAAATGCTATAGCTACTTATCTTGGTGATACAGAAAGAATGAGGGTAACGTCTAGTGGATATGTTGGTATAGGAACTACAGCGCCAACTGCTAGGCTTCACATATCAGGTAATTCAGATACGAGTGATGAAGATTGTCAACTAATTATTGATGATGTTGATGGTTCAGCTGGAAGTAGAATACCTTCAATTCAGTTTAGATCTAATACAGGTGGAACAGTCACAAATCAAGGAAGGATAAGAGCTACAGATACCCAGGGAATGGTAATAAGTTCATCCAGTGCACAAGGAGATGACTTAGTAATAACAAGTAGTGGAGTTGGTATAGGAACTACTTCACCAGCTGCTTTATTAGAAATAACTGGAACGGGTGACGCAATCAGAGTTGAATCTACAAATTCTGGAGCTGGCGGAGCTCAAGTAGATTTATTACATTTTACTGGAAGCCCAGCTGATGATGATATACATGGTTCAATTAACTTTGGTGGATATTATTCAGGATCGAGTTCAGCTTATGGTTCAGCAATTAAAAGTGTTTGGTCAGATGTAAGTGCAAAAGAAGCAAAATTAGAATTTTATACAAGAGATGATTCTGATTTTACCAGCAGAATGACTATTGATAAAGACGGTCATATTGATGTTGAAAGTGGAAATATATACTTAACAGGAAGTAATGATAGAAGAATAAAACTAAGTGATAGTGGTATTGCTGGTATTAGTGATTCAAATAATACAGTACACATTCGTGGTGATAATGATTATATGAAATTAATGGCTGCTGGTAATGGTGGATTTATATTTGAAGAAAATGGTTCAGAAAGATTTCGAATTAATCCAACAGGAAGTTCTAAATTAACAGATACTGGTATTGAGGTATATAACGACATTTACTCTGGATCTGGAGGTAGTAGAGGAGCAGGATACTTTAGATTCTTAACAGATGGTGCAGGAGGCGCTGAACAAAGCGTAGCACAAATATACATGGAACAAGGTTCTGGTGATGGTGCTGCTCGTAAATGTAATATGTATTTTCAAGTTGCTGATAATGCTTCACCAACTACAGCAATGACAATTGAAAATAATAAAAGTGTAACTACCGCGCAACACTTAAATGTATCTGGTGCAAGTAACGCATCATATGCAAAACTTAATGTAGCAGGTGGTATTAGATTTACTCATTCCCCCGCAAGTGCAGCAGGACTTAATGTAGTTGGACAGTATAGTTTCAGCAATTCAAATACAGACAATGCTTGTGGTTCAGTTTACTATAAAATGTTTATGGTAAATTTTTATCATAATAATGGTCATAGCCAATGTCTTTTCCTAGCAAATGGAGGAGGTGGAGTTGGATATGGTTTTACTGTTATTGAACCTGGTTCAAATACAATTAGAACTGGAAATACTGATTTCTCATTTACAACAGTAGGTAGTTCTCCTAATACATTTAGGGTTAAAGTTGGATATGGAAACGGAAACTTAACTGTTAATAGAACAAGTGGAACTGGTTCATATCAAGTATCAGTTGGGGTATTAAACGGAGGTTAATAATATGGCAATGACATTTACATATAAAGTAAGCGGAATAAAAGTTTATAGTACTGATTCACAAACAGACGTAATTAAAGAAGCAACATTACACATTTATGGTACACAAGGTGATCAAACTTATGAAAGTTTTTTACCTCTAGAATTAGCAGAACCTTCAGGTTCGTTTAAAGAATTTGATACCGTTGATGAAGCACAAGTAATAACATGGCTTAAAGGAACATTAGGAGAAGATCAATTAACAGCTAATAAAGAAGGATTAGCATCATTATATAATAACCCTATGTTTAATCAGAAAATATCAACAAGAGATAATCCTGAAGAAAAAGCTTTAGTAACATGAATAGGATATAAATAGAAATATGGCATTAACAAAAGCATCAAGATCAATGTTAAACACTGGAATCGTAGATTCTAGTGATGCTACTGCGCTTACATTTAGTAGTTCAGAAGATGCAACATTTGCAGGTCACATAGTTTTAGCAGATAATAAAAAAATTAAATTTGGTGATTCTACAGATTATCATATTTCACACAATTCTAATGGGCATACTTATGTATCAGGAAGCTCAGTAAGACATGGATCAAATGCCTTTAGAGTAATGAATCTTGCTGATAGTGAAACACAAATTGAAGCATTAGCAGATGGAGCAGTTACTTTATATTATAATGGTAATGCTAAAATAGCTACAGCAAATGATGGTATAGATGTTACAGGAAAAATAGATTGTACTACATTCGAGAGTACAGGCGCGGCCACGGTTGGGGGAAACTTAACAGTCACAGGTAATTTACAAGTTGATGGCACTACGACCACAATCAACTCAACAACTTATACTGTTGATGATCTTAATATAACATTAGCCAGTGGAGCTGGTTCATCTAGTGCAGCTGATGGAGCTGGAATAACTATTGATGGTGCTTCAGCTACATGGAATTATACTCACTCAAATACAAGTTGGACAGCAAATAAAAACGTACGAGCTCCTAGGTTTTTAACTACATCTAACTCTTCATCTAATTTTTATTCAGTATTAGCTACAAGATCAGGATCTGGAACTTCAAACCCAGACATATATGGATCTAGTAATACATTAGTCTTAGGATATAGTGATAGTGGTAAAGCAGTTCACTTTAATTCGACCGGAGCAACTTTTACTGGAACAATTTCTTCTGGAGCAATAACTTCAACAGGTACTTTAGGTATTACTGGTGCAATAAGCAGTGGTGCTGATACAACACTTGCAACATTTGGCAGATCAGGAAGTGCAGTTTCATCAAGTATAATATATGCAGATGCTACTACTGATATGGAATTCGGTACAACTACAGGTCACGCATTAAGTCTTATTACAGGCGACACACGAAGATTAACTATTGATAATTCAGGAAATGCAACGTTTAGTGCTAATTTAATTGTTAATGGAAATACAACTCTAGGTAATGCCGATACAGATACGGTCACAGTACCTGGACCATTAGCAGTTGATACTGATACTTTATATGTCGATGTGACAAATGATAGAGTGGGTATTAATGTAGGAACTTCTCCTTCAACTCCTTTACATATTGCCGGTCGTGTTAGAGCAACAACTGACCCAACATTTGAAGTATATGAATCATCAACTAAAAGAGGTGGTGTTCAATGGAATACTTCAAGTGATTATCTTAATATATTCTCTGTAGGAGGAGATATTGTATTTGATACCAACGGAGGTAAAGTTGGTATAGGAACTGCAACTCCTGCGGCCGCTTTAGAAGTGGTGAGAGGTTCGGCAGGATATGCAGGAATCTTTGGTGCACCACAAGGTTCAGGCAGAGTAATATTATTTAAAGATAATCATGCTTCTCCTA
>Ga0209404_10002729_pt1 | contig 10708 bp, 13 predicted proteins | sample TroAtlMetagenome_2_FD_187447 | JGI IMG/M metagenome (GOLD analysis project Ga0209404, IMG submission 187447) | Marine eukaryotic phytoplankton communities from Atlantic Ocean - Tropical Atlantic ANT8 Metagenome (SPAdes) (version 2) | ecosystem: Environmental > Aquatic > Marine > Oceanic... | reverse complement strand
GGTAATACAACCGCAGCATCCAATGGGTCTATGAGTTTAACAGATACTGGTACAACAATCACGACCGCCGGTAAAATAAAGGCCCACACGTTCGAAGGGAGTGGTTCGGATATTAACAATATTAACGCGGCTAATGTAGTAACTGGAAGTGGTACACTTTCAACCACCGTTTTACCTACCGTACCCGAAACTAAAGGCGGTACGGGTCAAATAACATACACACAAGGTCAGATTTTATATTCAGATACAGGTGATTCGTTAGAAAAACTTAATATAGGTAGCGCTAATCAGATTTTACAAGTAAACTCTGGTATACCCGCATGGACATCGACAATAACAGGTGCTACACTCGATGATCCATCGTTAACCGGTGCCATTACAGCATCGGGATTGAATAATAACAGGATTCCATTTACAACCGCGTCCGGGGTATTAAGTTCACACACGGATCTTCAATTCGATACTTCTGGTTCTAATAACAAAATGACAATTGGTGCCGATGTTACAATTACAGGTGCATTCAAAACACAAGGAACAGTGAACCATTTTAACACGACAAACTATATAGTTACTGACCCAATAATCGAAGTCGGTAACAATAACACTACGGATACAATCGATTTGGGTATGATCATGACCATGGATACTGCGAATGTTGTTCATGGTTTTAGAGGCGACCAGAAAGAATATACGATCGCATACACGCACAGTAACCCTGATAATCAAGATATAATACCGACATTAGCGAGTGGTATATCTAACCACCCATACATTACGGCAAACATTTGGGGTAACGTCTTATCTGGTAACGTCACGACGACGGGTACGGTAGAAGCTACGACACTCAAGGGTAACGGTTCGGCTATAACAGATCTCGATGCGGAAAAAATAACTACAGGTGTTCTCGATGTTGATCACGGGGGTACAAACATCGCATCGTACACGGCGGGTGATTTACTCTACGCCACGGGCGCAACTACATTAGCAAAATTAGGTGTAAATGATGGTAAGTTTCTTAAAAGTACGGCTTCAGCAGTTGAATGGGCAGACGTTTCTTCCACTTTACAGGCTATTACAGAGGGTGGCGCAACGACTGACCGATCAATCACATTTCAAAACACTGGTACGAGTTTATCATCCTTGGGTGATATTTCAATCGCATCTACTAAAAAACTTAAGTTTGCGGATGATATTCTACTCGAAGGAGGATCGGGAACGAGTAACCTAAAAGTAAATAACGCGATAATAGTTTCGCCACAAATGCAACACGGTAATCCATCAACAATGAACGTTTTATCGATAGATGTATCGACCGGTGAGATTTACGATTCAGGGGGACAAGGTGGTTCGACCATGGAATTTATACACGAGGAAGGTTCGGGTGATCACGCTAACGTCAGTATAGGTAAAGCCGCATGGGCAGGACCCAGTGGTGCATCAAACCTTACAATAAACACGTACGGGTCTAACGTACTCACGGTTACAGGTAACGTATCCGCTACTAATATTACAATCGGTGGTTTACACGTCGCAGCATCACCGTTCAATTTAGACGATGTTGCGAGTGCGGGTGCGGGTGCAAATGTTACATCGAACGTTATTCAGTTTACGGGACCACACGCTTCGTACGGTGATAATAACTTTACAACGTCAAAAAGTATCAGTATCGGATCAAACGTAACAACAACAGGTAACATATTCGTAGGTGTAGATACAACAGTAACAGGCAACGTCACGTCACAAAACCTCCAACTCACAAACACGGAAATAGCAACTACTTGGACTTCAGGGTCAGGAACACTCGCGATAGATTGTAAAAACAAAAGTTACGGTACAGCTCCACTCACGTCTATAGACGCGGATGTCGCCATACTTTCCGTAACAAACTTACCAAGCGGAGGTCAAATTGTGGTACCACTCTTAGCCTCAGGGGCGGATAGAAAAGTCTTAAAAACAATCACGGCGGGTATAGATCAGATTGCGTTTACGAACGATGTTTCTATATCCCAGAGCGGTCATGGTCTTTTGACCGTATCCAAATTAGACGCGAATATTTACATGAATGCGATTTCATTCACAGCAGCTTAAATTCTTTTTTTCCAATCTTTCATGTTATAGTAAGGCTTAAAAATAAAAAACCTTAGTATAATATAAAATATGTCTGGAGGTATAGCCCAACTCGTCGCAATCGGTGCCCAAGATGCGCACCTCGTCGGTCAACCCGAAGTTTCCTTTTTCAGGTCTAACTATAAACGTCACACAAACTTTGCCCAAACTGTCGAAAGACAAACTATCCAGGGCAACCCATCGTCTAATGGTATATCATCCGTTAGATTCGAGCGTAAAGGTGATATGCTCGGTTATGTTTACTTAACACCAGTTGGTTCGGATGGTGCGGCGCAAGAATATTCAGCCGCTGATTTAGCCGCCCAAATTAATAAAGTTGAACTCTTGATCGGTGGTCAAGTCATCGATACGCAAGATTCTACATTCTCTACAGATCTCGCGCCAATCACTATGTCCCAAAACCTTACTAAGTCTACGACGGGGTTTGCCGGTAAAAGCGGTAAATTCTACCCACTCAGGTTTTCGTTTTGCGAAAACGCCCAATCTGCGCTTCCATTGGTCGCGCTTCAATACCACGATGTTGAAGTCAGAATTACGTGGAAAACGATTCACAGTAATTCTTCGCGATGGGAATGCTTTTCGCAATTCATCCACCTCGATACGGATGAACGCACGTCCTTGTCGTCTACGCCACAAAACATGATCATCACCCAAACACAAAAAGCTATCGCATCTGGTGGTAGGATCCAGGAACTCAGCTTTAACCATCCAATGAAATACTTGGTCGCTAAAACAACAGGTTCGTCCGATCTTACATCTGCGGGTAACAAGATTAAGCTCCAAATCAACGGTACGGATGTTACCAATTTCAAAGATGCCGACCCACACTTTACTGCCATTCCAACGTACTACCACACACAATCATCTGTTTCTGCGGCTAACGGTCATAACGTCGCTACGCTTTTGGTTCCATTCTGCCTCGACACGTCGAAGCTTCAACCAACTGGGTCGCTTAACTTCAGTAGACTCGATTCTGCGCGTATCGTAAGTGATACCCAATCCAATGGTTCTGATATTTATGGTGTTAACTACAACGTTCTCCGTATTGAAAACGGTATGGGTGGTTTGATGTACTCGAACTAAATTATTTTTTATAGCCACTTATTATAAATGTTCTGGCAATTAGTTTTTCTTTTAGCTTTCATTTTTATCATTACATACGATCCTAAGTCCGGAACTTTGAATCATCTCGTCGACTCTAAACACCAAGAACCCGCTCAAAATGCGGAGTGTAAAGAGGGACATTACCAGGAGATTCAATTTGCTCAAATGGGGTATGATTGTCCAAGGGAAAATGGGGTACACATGGGCGCGATTATACGAACTTAAAAACATGATTACTAAATTTAATATACAATGTTTACTTTCGATAGAGATACCGCAATGATAGTCGCCGTTATAATGTGCATAGCCGCTTCAATTTATATGTATAAAGAACTCAAAACGACCAAGGAAGAAATGGAAGGTGTTAAGGGTATGAATGGAAAAATGGCTTCATTTTTGTCCAGGGTCAGGCCAATACAAATTTCTAATTCAGTACCGGATACACCAATAAATGACACTATTAACGTTAAAAACGAAACCCAAGTCGACACAGAATCGGAAGAAAATCAAGAAAGTGAAGAAGATTCTTCAGAATAATCATATCGCTCTATTATAACTTGCAAATGCGCAATGAAGAAATACAAGGCTATCGCAATACCTGTAACCTTTACAGGTTCTAAACCAAAGTTTCTTACCGTTAGGGACAGAAGATTCAAAGATTGGATTTTTGTCACTGGTGGATGTAGAAGAAGAGAAATACCCAATCCAATAAGATGTGCCCTACGAGAATTAGAAGAAGAAACGAGAGGAGTTGTAAATCTCAAAAAGGGTGAATATACCACTTTCAAGTTTATAGTAAAGGAAAGTCCCGGTGTAGAGTTGGAATATAACGTGTTCATATTTTTCGTAAATTATACACAACAGGAACAAAACGAACTCGTTAAGAAGTTTAACGATGAAAAACAAAAAACAAATTTAAAAAAAATACAAAAATTACCAATTAAGAGAACGTTTGATGAAAATGATTTCATGAATTTTGAAACCTTATCGGAATTCAATACGAAAAAACAATGGGATAGGATCGTCAAAAATGTTCTCAATAACCCCGAATTTTATACGTGTGTAACTTCTCTCAATAGAAAAACCTTCTCTATTAAATAATGAAGTCTAAAGCCTATATTTTATCACAAATAAAAGATATATTAATTGAACATCATGGATATACAGAAAGTAAAGCACAAAGGTATTTAGAAGTTCACCAAAACGATAAAGTTTATGAACTTTTAGTACTTAAAAAGTCTTTAGCAGAACAGGAACAGTATCCAGAAATTTCGTATAGGAAAACGATATGGCGACATCACTACGATAGTGATGAATGAATATAAAAAAATAAAACTAATAAATTATAAGTATACATCATGTTTAAACAATGGTGTAAAGAACAGGGGTTCTTAAACAACTCCAATGTATCACATGTGCTCATGGATGGCGGTGTCCTTTCCGTGCCATTTGATAGATTGAATGATTTTTATAAAAAATGTATAGAAGCGTATAAAAAAGATGAAAAAATATTTGTAGTCGAACAAAAAACTGAAAACTATAATTTTTTTATAGATATTGACCATAAGGCTCGAGACTATTTAGAAGTATGTGACATATTCGATATATGTCAGTTAATATGTGGTATAGTTACTCGTCATGGTGGTGGTAATGCTTTAATATCAATAGCCGAACCAAAACCCGCCGGTGAAGATCTTGTAAAATCAGGTGTTCATATAAATTGGCCAGATTTCGTAGTAAATAAATCATCCGCAATAGCACTCAGAGAACACGTCATAAACGCACTTTCCATTTTCGACGGAAGTAAAAAATGGTCAGATATAGTTGATTGCGCCGTATACGGAAGTTCGGATACAAAGGCACAAGGAAGTGGTTTTAGAATGCCATATTCACATAAAAAGGGTAAACACGAAAAGTGTTTAGGACGAGGATGTGAAGAGTGTAACAATACAGGAAAAGAAATACAAGGTGAATATGTACCATTGTTTATTTTTAAAGGTGGTCAAGGACAATCTTTTCAATTACTTCAAGAAATACAAAATCCCAAAGAAGGTGACATTGAAATGTTAAAAATGGCAACCATACGCACACAAAGTACAACACCTGTTATAATAGAAGGAGCGGTCATAGAATATAATAAAGAAGATTCTTTTTCAGAAGATGAAATAAAACATGAGTTTAAAGATCAGGAAGTGTTAGAACTCATAGAAAAATTTGTAAATAAGTATCTCGAAGGACAGGCAACTTCGCGTATCACGAAAATGTTTGAATGTAACGGTAGTTTCCTCGTGTCAACAAATTCTTTTTATTGTGAAAATAAAAAATGTAACCATAATTCCAATCATGTATGGTTTCATATAATAGGCGAAACAATCGCACAAAAGTGTTTTTCTACTACCGATATAATAAGACATTACGGATTTTGTAAAGATTTTACAGGTAAAAGGTATCAATTATCACCTAATATTATAAATCGTTTGTATAAAGAAGGTGGTGTTAAAAAGTACGTACCACCTATCACAAAATTGATAAAGAAAAAACAAGAAGAAGAAATAAAACAATACGATTTAAATCTAACTGATCAACTTTCAGTTTTCATAATGAAAAACATGTTAAACACAGGTGACGATTTTAAAGTGTCTAAAATAGAAATAAAAAAAACAAAGTCTAAATCAAAATCAAATATAAAAGAATACTCAGTTCGCACTAATCATACGTGTTTAATTTGTAACAAAAGTTACGTTGTTTTTAGAATTGTAAAAGATAAGATTGAACAAGTGTGTAATTGCGAAAACCGCAAACATTATTTAGATAAAAAAATAATAGCTAAATTATAGAATATAATGCTAGCAGTAATTGTTTTAGCTGTTGTTATATACTTCGCATCTTCTATGATATCCATAAAAGAGAATAGTGTTACCGAAATACATAAACTCATACGTAAATCCTATAAATATTCAGGGTTAAATCCATCTATACACAACGAATTCATAGAGAATATTAAAATGGCTCTAGAATACAGAGCAGATATAACTTTATCTAAAAAACTAATGAATAGATCTATATCAAATCTAGACGAAATAGCACTCAGTTCAGTTTCTGGTGATACCAGTGTTTTAGAAGATATAGATATCATTATTAGTAATATAAAACTAAATTTCGATGAATTATACGCTAATTTACAGAATGAAAGTGAGTAAAATACTTAAAAGAATTGTATTTATAATATTTATATAATGGTTTCGGGTATAAAAACACGCTCGGGACGAGTTTCTAAAGTACCACAACGTTTGGAATTATTTGAAGAAGTGGAAGATGATTATAAGGAAGATGAATACGACTCCGATTACGATGTATTACAATCAGACGATGAAGATTTTTGTTCAGACGACGATGAAGATGTTGAAGATGATGAAGACGCAGATGATAATGGTAATTTAAAAGGGTTCGTTGTAGACGATACAGATGACGATGAAGACTACTCGGACGAAGAAGAAGAAGAATATAGCGAGTAATAACGAGCTTAAAAAAATAGATACTTTTTTTATATATGGAAGCTGAAGTTGGAACACCGATTGAGTATAACCCAGACGAATTCATAAATAAAAACAGTACAGGTTTACACGACGAACGTGAAGATAGAGAAGAAGAAGAAGTTGAAGATCAACAATATTATACACAGCCTGCCCCGCACCAGGTTTATTATAACCCACAACCTCAATACCAGGAAAAAAACGATATATTTACAAATTTAGATAAAACGGGGTATATTATAATTTTTGTAGCGTTTTTATTAGGTTTTTTCATGGGTAAAACCATGCAACCCGTAATACTTAGACCGGGATAAAAGGTTTACCTTTTATCCAATCGTATTCAGATGTAGTTTGTTGACCCGTAAACGTACCTATATTACCCGTTTTCGGTTCAGTAAAATACGATCTACTCACGATGAGTGGGTCTTTAGCCATGTCCTCGGCAACTTTAGAAGGTGTAACTTCTTCACTTTCGACACCACCACCCGATTTACTTTTTTGATCTTTATACACTCTGAAAAATAAAACGACGGATACTAACACTATAAGAATGGTGATTATGTTCAATATAATACTCAACATACTTACATTTAAATAACAAAATTAATTTACGCTTCATCTGGGTTTACATTTTCCGTATTTTTTGATGTCACTTCCTCTTCCCCATCTTTACCATCATCTTCCTTAATCTGAGCCTGTTCCGAAAGCTCGACTTGAGCTTTCTTTGCTTCTTCCGCAGCTTGTAAATCAGCACGAGTCTTTTCTTCGTCGAACTTTTGCATGACTTCCACGGAATTAAACCCCCTTTGTTTAGCCTCATTTTCCAACGCTTCCTTTGCGTCGGCTTCACGCTTTTCGTTTCGCTCCTTTACTTCCTGCTTAACAATCTCGTCCGCTTCCTTGACGAGATCTTCCATATTCGCATCCGGTTTTTCTTTTTGGAGACGGTCCAAAACTTCACCGGGGTGACTGATAGGAGCCTCGTCTGGTTTCGTATAAAATTGCGAGTTTTCGTCACCGCTTTTGAAATACGTATCGGTACCAGGTGCCTTAACAGCCATCATATCCTTCTTACGTTCAGCAAACATGGCAGCTGCATGTGCCTGATTTTCTCTATACCCAGACATCAATTCCTCGAGCTTTTCATCCGCATAGTGCGCATCTTCGATCTGGAGATTATCCGGTGGAATTAACAACCATTTATACATGTCGACGACATAAATATCGAAAGTCGCATCTTCTTTTTGAAGACGTTTCGCGTGAGACGCAGCTTCATCGCGCGAGTTAAACGCGCCCCTAATTTTAATACCAAACTTATCGTTTTTTTGTGGCGCTTCGGGTCCTACGACGGACAGGCACGCGTATAATTGACCAGGTACGGTCGTATAATCTTGTTCGAGAGTAGACATTGTTTTATATGTTTATTTAGTACTTTTTTTTTAAGCCTGTTTTTTACTTAGGTTCCCATTTAAGGAACGATGGTAAAGCGACTAAACAACCAAGTAATATGACCGTGTCTACGAAAAGAACTCTATTTTTGATTTCGGGACACCAATTCTTATACTTGACGATCTGTTCAGACTCTTGAGGTTTTATCCAGTGGTAAAACATGGCGAGGTACGTTGGTCCGAGGTTACGTTTACACGTGTACCAGTGGTCGTAATAAGCTAAAGCCACGTACGGTACGTATAAGAGTCCTAGAAGGACCCACTTATTTCTCGATGGGAGGTACCAGTACCCACCGGCTAACGCTAACGTAAACCATATACACTTCCAGTTTGCGACGGGTTGAGTATTGTCACACGTCTTATCTTCAGTTTCCATTTATATACGCTGACATTTTTTAAACCCAAGTCGCTCAAATCAATGTATAAATTTATTAAAAATGATCCAAAACGGTAAAGGAGGTGAAAAAACAAACAAATGGGGAAAGGTCTTTGAATGGGAAACGAACGATTTCGAAGACGGCGAGGTTGTTTCCATTCATGGATACGATTATGTATATGTAGAACAGGAAAAATCTATTGCCTACCTCGAACAGTTTAAAGGTGATAAGGAATACGTTAAAAAATTGAAACCTGACGGAATGTTTCGTCGATTATGTGATAATTACATACATATCATTGAAAAAAAGCACCAATTGGGCCAAGGTACAACCGACGAAAAGATCGGTCTAGGATCCCATAAACTTAAACAGTACTCGAAAAGGTACCCAAACGCAAATTTTAGGTTTTCATACATGTTAAACGAGTGTTTTTGGCACTCTTTGAAATACGAAGATACGTATGAGATCATGAGCGAAGACGGCATTGGTTTTTTCTTTGTGAGAGGTGAAAACGCGGCTATGCGTAAGACAACACTTACAAACAAGGGTAAGAAAAGGGATGTTTATTTCCCGGCCAGATATAAGGCTTATTGGGCACCTATTTTTGAACACATCCATACACGAGCACCTCCATTGTTTTAGATGATGGGTCTTTACTATGTATCGCGCGTCTCGCTGGAATATCATCTATCTTATACTCTTTAAAACTACTGGTTACGAGATCGACTTTTGCGTTAGACAATACAAAATCAACTTTAGAATGTTTTAATAAATTAAATAAATCTTCATGATCATCCATTATAAATCCATCTTTCGTATACCCTACAAAACTCTTAACACTTTCCGGTGCGTATGGAGGGTCTGCGTATATAAAATCGTCGTCGTTTACGATTTGTGTGAACGCGTCTCTGAAATCACAACATTTGAAAACCACATTTTTTATAAGATCTTGTATTTTTACTAACTCGTCTAAAGATACTACTAAAGGTGTAGTTTTATAGTGTCCGTACGGTACGTTAAACCCGTTCGGTCCTTCCCTATATACACCTCTAAAACACGTCTTGTTTAGAAAAATTAATGTCGCGGCGTGTGTAGATGTCGTAGGTATCAAATCGTTATACGTTTTACGTACCCAATAATAATAACTTTCCTTCGATGTTAGACCTTCCTCTTCAGTTTGTGGTTTACGGTTTACTTCCGTACCGGTTCGCGTATCGTACGTTTTAAAAAGTTCAGTTAAATGGTCGTGTACATCTTTAGGATTCTCTTGAATCTGTCTATACATGTTGATTAACTTTTGATTTTTATCGTACGCGTACACTTTACCTTTTACGGTAATATCCTTACTTTCGAGTAACCCAAATAGAACGCTACCACCACCCACGAATAGTTCGTGATAATTTTCCATTTCCCGTGGAAAAGATTCCAAAACTTTATCGAGTATTTGTGTCTTACCACCGACCCATTTAATGATAGGTTTCATTTATATTAATTATAATCTTCTTTTTAACCTTAGTAACCCATTTAAAAGAGAAAAATCAATTTAAATAAATGGAGGAGATACGCAAGTACCATAACGAGTCTAAGCGTCTCCTCATCCAATCGGCTACCCGCGAAGGCGACAGTATTTTGGATGTAGGATGTGGATTCGGTGGTGATCTCCAAAAGTGGCGACACGCCGGGGCTAATATAAGCATGTGTGAACCTAATCCAGATTCACTTAGGGAGGCTAAGTCGCGTGCCAAGAACATGAAAATACGCGTCAACTTTTACGAAGGTGATATATTCGCGTGTCCGCATAGAAAATACGACGTCGTGTGTTATAACTTTTCGTTACACTATATATTCGAAACGAACACGTTATTCGAGACGTCTTTATTAGCAATTAAGAATAGAATGAAACCCGGGGGTCAATTCATAGGAATCATACCGAATTCCGATAAGATTATCATGAACACGCCCGTAAAAGACGAGTTAGGGAACTACTTTTTAATGAAAGGAACGAGTTCGGGAAAGTTCGGTGAAAAGTTATACGTCCACTTAGCCGATACGCCGTATTACGCGAGTGGACCTAAGGTCGAACCTATAGCGCACAAGGACATGTTGTTTACGCGAATGG
>Ga0209404_10002727_pt1 | contig 10717 bp, 7 predicted proteins | sample TroAtlMetagenome_2_FD_187447 | JGI IMG/M metagenome (GOLD analysis project Ga0209404, IMG submission 187447) | Marine eukaryotic phytoplankton communities from Atlantic Ocean - Tropical Atlantic ANT8 Metagenome (SPAdes) (version 2) | ecosystem: Environmental > Aquatic > Marine > Oceanic | place... | reverse complement strand
GGCGTGGATTCGCGCGGCGCGGCCGCCAACTGCTGCGCGCGCGCGACATCTTCGGCAAGAAGGAGCGAAGCCGACACCTGCCGAAGACGGAGCGGCGCGACGGTCCCACTCGCGCCGACGCGACTCCGGAGAACCTGAGACTACTGTACGCCATCATGGCCTACGACCGCAAGCAGCACATCCACCTGCTGACGATGCTCCACTCGGCCGTGAGCATGTGCGAAGGTGGTTTACGTGTTACTATATTGCTCTACACCGCTGATAGCAACCCCTACACTCCTAAGGAGTTGGCGGAGCTCCGGGCCCTATGTGATTCTTGTACCGGTAGGATAGGCGGTTCATTAACCTTAGAAAACATCGCGGTGGACGCTCAATTAAAATTCGACGCGACGATGCAGCATAGGAAGGAATTTTTGCGGCGCATCGACGAGTTCGATCTGTTTGTCTATTCGGAAGATGATGTGCATATCGAGCTGAGGCATATCGCGGCCTATGTGGAAGCGTCCAATCATCTCGCGCAATCAGAAGACGGCCACAAGTACGTGCTGGGCTGGCAGCGGTTGGAGAGAAACGGTATTGGTCTCGGCGCGGAACACGTTATGTGGGAAAACGGCGTCGATAACTACCATGGGGTCGAGGTCGGTGGTAGGTTGTATGCGACGATGGTCAACCCCCACGCCGGGGCCTGGATGGCCACGCGTCAAGAATTGAAGGCTCATCATAAACAATGTAGGATACTTCACATCCCCAAGACGGCTGGATCCTTTACAAGAGTAAGGGCGGGAGGCTGGAATTTGTACATGAACTGTGGTCGACGGAAAGTGCTACCCGTGCGCAACTTCCAGAATTTTTTGGTGCATCACCTCCCAGACAAAAACTGGTGGCAGCGGTCCGAATGTGCTGTTGCGGTTCCCGATTTACTGGAACATTTCCGAGGGTGGAACGAGAGATATGCTTCTGGTGATCGCTCGATGGTCTGTGGGCGGTGGTGGATTCAGGGCGACTTCTGTCGGGACGAGCTCCAAGTCGTTCGCGCGGGGGAGCGCAAGAAGCGTTTTGGCATTAAGGGCTCGTGCACGGTCTGGCGCAACCGAACGTCGGGCGAGGAGACGATCACGCTGCCGAACGAGAAGATGAAGCGGCTGGCGGCGATCGTGCAGGCGAAGGAGGACGCGGGCGCGCGCGCTTCCAAAAGCTTGAGGGTTGTGGCTTCGTCCGGCGGCGACGGGCGGTCGATTAGTTCGAGGCGGTTCCGCGGGAGCATGCTGCGGGCGGGCGGGTAAGTTATAGTATGTGTGATTCGACGTCGCGGCGAGGCGTCCCCGGCCGAGGTCTCCAGTACGTCGCGAGCCTTTCGAGAGAGAGAGGGAGAGTCTCTTAGTGAGCTAGCCCTTCTTAGCACGGACCCGCGTCCTTTGCCACGCGTACTGGACGCAGCGAAACTTGCTAGTGTCTTTATGCAACACTAGACCCAAAATTTGGCTTTGTTTTTTCGCGAAATCGGGCGCCCTAATCTAACGCCGACTGTGGACTCACTCCTCTGCGTAGTCCACGAATATAGAAACCTCGCTGCGCCAGCGGTGCCGCACAACACCACCACCAAAAAAGGCTGCCAGCACCAAAGCTGCCTCGACAAAGATTAAGGACCACCCCACCGGCGCGATGGACCCGCGGAGGTTGGTAAGGTGGTTGGATGTCGGGGCATGTATACTTTTATATATGACGGTCGGACCGGCGTTAATTTTAGTCAATAAACAAATCCTGACGACGTATGGCTTCGGCTATCCGATGTTAGTGAGCGGTTTAGGCCAAGCTTCATCCGCAATAGGCGCGACCTTCGTCGTGAAAATCATGAAGTGGCAGCCCCTGTCGGACCAGGCCCAAAAAATGACATGGTCCTTTTATAGACGAAATATGGTCGTCGTCGGCGCGGCCTTCGCGGCGTCGCTGTGTTTCGGCAACGCGGGCTACATGTACCTCACGGTGAGCTTCGTGCAGATGCTCAAGGCGTTCACGCCGTGTGTCGTCGTCGCGATGCTTTACGTTACTGGAGTTGACTCGCCTTCACAAAAAGTCTCGTTGTCTGTCTTGGGCATGTCTCTAGGAACGGTAGTAGCCTCCCTGGGCGAGGCGAACTTCAATTTACTCGGATTCCTCATCATGTGCTGTGCCGAGACCGCGGAAGCTACACGATTGGTATTAACACAACGACTCCTGTGCAATTTGAGGTTCGGGGCCTTTGAAGGCTTGTATCTCATGGCTCCCATTTGTGCCCTGTGGATGTGGGGGTTGGCGTGTTTCTTGGAAGTGCCGCGTGTGATGGCCAAAGGGGATTTCCAACGCATCCGGGACCACTTTCCGATCTTCTGCTTCGCGGCGTTGCTGGGTTTCGCGGTGAACGTGGCGTCGTTCCTCGTTATTAAGAGGACGTCCTCCGTCATGGTCAAATTGCTGGGGACCGCGCGGAACGCCGGGTTGGTTTTGTTCTCGGCTCTGGCGATGGGCGAGGAGGTCACGGGCCAGCAGGCTTTGGGGTACACGATCTGCCTCCTCTTCTTCGGCTGCTACAACTACTACAAGCTCACGGAAACGAAAGCCGTGCCTTCCCAATCTGCGGCGGACGCCGAGGCCGGGGAGGCCGGCGAGGAGCTGTTGCGGGGCGCGGGCAAGAAGTAGGTCGTGTCCTCCCCCGGTTGTCTAATCGCGTCGTACATACTTAGGAACTCCCCGGCGGCGGCGTCTCGCGGGCGCGGAGCGCTGCCCACGCGTTTCGCAAGTCGTTCTCAATCCCCGCTGTGAGCGGGTGCGAACCACCGAGCACGCGCCGCGCGATCCGCTCCGCGTCCTCGAGCGTCGTCACGGCCTCGCGGAGATCGTCTAGCGTGGCTCTGTCGGCTTTGTAGAGCGCCTCCACGTAGATTCTCCTCATTTTGAGCATTAACTCATTACTGTCTCTGAGAACGCGCCGCGCCGCGGGAATCGTTCGGCGCAACAGCGACTTGGCTTCTTCGAAGCGCTTGAGTTCACTAAGGGTTGACGCGTAGTTGTTGGCTGCTATGAGGGTTGATCCATGTTCTGCACCATTGAGTCTCAAGCGTCCGGAGTATACGTCTCGCTCCATGCTTAGGGCCTTCTCGTGGTGTCCAAGCTTCTGATACGTGTTCGCAAGATTGCTCTGCGTGGCGAGCATGTTTTCTTCTGGTGCGCCATGGCGCCGCAGCATAGACAACTCGGCCTCTTGCACGGACAACGCGTCTTCGTGGTGTCCTGCACTGTGTAAACCGTTCCCAAGCTGCTCTATCGAGGCGATCCGAACCTTGTCCGTCTCCGGCCGCCCCACGTACGTCTTCCAGCACGCCCACCCGAGCGCGCACTTCACGACGCCATGGTACCCTTGCTCGCAAAGGCCGCACGTGTACCACCGAGCAAACCTCTCATTCAAGACCTTGACGCCCAAATTGTTGTCTTCGACCTCCGCGACCAAGATCTTCGCCTGCTCCGCCAGACACGACACATGCGCGAAGCCCGCCGTCCCGCGGCACGCGCACCCGCGCACGAGGCCCTCCTTTGTTTTCCAGTGGAGAGCTTGCGTGCAGATGTAGCACGTCTGCCCCTTCGTGTCCTCGGCGCACGCCTCCGCCGCGACCGCGACGGCCTCTGTGTACTTCTCATTTGCGTTGTACTGCTCTGCGCCGCCTGCTTTTTTTATCGTCTTGCAGAGCTTGTCGTGGCCGCCTTGCTCCCAGTGCTGTTTCTGGCAGGCTGCCCCGCAGTAGCGTGTGCTGCAGCGGCCGCATTTCTTGCCCAAGGATAAGCCAAGCTCGGTGGCGCAGACGGCGCACTGCGTGAGGATCATACTGTGTGGGGGGCAGCCTCCACGCCGTCGAAGAGACGCGTTTGGCCCGTTTTGGGGTGTTTCCTAGTGCCTTACAGCACGCTAGCAAGCGCAGCGCCGCGCCGGGCAGCCTAAAAAGCCCAGAGGGGCAGCCCCCATGGACCTCCGCCAGCGCACGACCATCGCTACGGACCCCTTCGCCACGATCAAAGGCATCGGAAGCCTCACGCTCCGTGCCGAGCAGTACGCCGACCTCGACGCGCCGTCGGTGGCCCGTTCCGTAAGTGTGGAACGGACGCTGCAGACGCTCGTGAACCTTTCGGCCCAAGCGCACCCCTTGGAGACGTCGACGTTGAAAGGTGCCCGAGAAGGTGTTGACGGCGAGGAGCAGCGCCATTTAACCGCACCTAGATTCTACCTGCTGGATCTGGCCTTGCGGGTCTGGTCCGAGACGACGTACGCGCATCTGCCGGAGCGACGCTTTGTGGACCTCACCGGTTCGAACGGCGAAAATTGCGTCGCCGCTTCTCTGTTAAGAGACTGGGTCTCGTGCCGGAGCATCGAACCGATCCCCGAGGCTCGTGTATTGGCTAAAGCGCTGGTCGACGAACGCGACAAACGGCATAATAGGAGGCGAAGGGGCGCGTCTCGAAGAGGCAGAGAACCGCAAAAACCACCGGCGCAAGTCTACATCGAGGAGGCGTCGTGCCTCTGGAACTGCGACTGGTACGACTGCGACGTGGCGTTGTTCGACGCCACGCGGCCCGCGTTCTCGGCGTTCGTCGACGAGGGCGCGTTCATCCGGGCCGCGCTCTGGCCCGGTCTCGCGCGGTGCGCGGAAGGTACCGTGGTCTGTCTCATCTCGCGGGACCCGAACCCGACCATGCGACGAGCCGAGCTCATCCCGACGGAGGGGCCGTCGGCCTGCGAACTCTTGGATTCGTGCGTCATTGCCTGCGGCGACGGTGGCACCGCGGAAGCGTTGCGCGCGGACATCGTCAAGACGATAGCGCCGTCGTCGGACCCCCGACTCGTACAAAGACGCGAGCAGAGCAAGACGACGGGGTTGCTGCTCAAGATGCAGGACGCGCACCGCGCTTCCTTGCGGCGCAACGTCACGGAGTTCCAGCTCGGGTCGCCCTCCGATGAAAGCTCGTGGGGTTCGACGCCGACGCCCCAAAAGAGCCCGACGCTCGGCATCGTCCGCCAGCGCAAGTTCGGCATAGACAAGAGTCCGCTGGGGTCCTTGCTTGAGAAGCGCGGGAGCCGGGACTCGTAAGAAGAATGTGGTGTAGTTCTGGCTCGCGTCGGTGGCGTGTGGGCGGGCCGCTCTGCACTGGTCTGGGCGCTTCCCGGAGAAATACAGGCTGGCTCAGGCTAGTTACGTCGCGGGGTTCCCCGTACCCCTCCCGCTCCCCCCGGGCCCACCCGTCCGGCTGGAAATACTTCCTAGTGTCTTACAGACGCTAGCAAGGCTTTCCCGCCGCTTTTCTAGCTCCGTACGGCCGAGGACGTGCAGTTTCGTTCCAACTGATTGCATTCGCAGCACCCTATACCAAGCAGAACCATGCTGCGCCGCGCCCTCTCGTCGCGGCAGACCCTCCTGCGCCACCGGGTGCTCTCCACGAGGACCGAGACCGACTCCTTCGGCCCGCTAGAAGTGCCCTCAGATAAATATTATGGGGCTCAAACAGCAAGGTCCATGATCAACTTCCCCATCGGCGGGCCCGAGGCGCGCATGCCTTTGGCGCTGATCCATGCATTCGGCGTGCTCAAGAAGTGCTCCGCGCTCTACAACAAGCGCACGGGCCGACTGGATGAGAAAATCGCCGACGCCATCGCGGCGGCGGCCGACGAGGTCGCGAACGGTAAGCTCGACGACCACTTTCCGCTCGTGGTCTATCAGACTGGCAGTGGCACGCAGACGAATATGAACTGCAACGAGGTCATCGCGAACCGCGCCATCGAGCTACTGGGTGGCGTCATCGGGTCCAAGGAACCGGTGCACCCGAACGACCACGTGAACATGGGCCAAAGTAGTAACGACTCGTTTCCGACGGCGATGCACATCTCGGCAGTGACGGAGTTAGAAAATCGTTTATTACCTTCCTTGGAGCATCTACGGAAGGCTTTAGCTCAGAAATCAGATGAATTTTCATCGATCATCAAAATAGGACGCACCCACTGCCAGGACGCGACGCCGGTGACCTTAGGCCAAGTCTTTTCTGGGTATGAAGCGCAAGTATCTGATAGTATCGAACGAGTCAAGGGTGCCTTACCGAGACTCAGGAAGCTCGCCTTGGGCGGCACGGCCGTGGGCACTGGTTTGAACACGAAGGCTGGCTACGACGTCGCGATCGCCGCCGACATTGCGAACGAAACGGGCCTGGCCTTCGAGACCGCCCCAAACAAGTTCGCCGCTTTAGCCGCACATGATGCGATCGTCGAGGCCTGCGGGCAATTAGCAGCTACTGCTTGTGCGCTGAACAAGATCGCTAATGATTTGCGGTTGCTCGGCTCCGGTCCCAGATCTGGTTTAGGTGAAATTTCGTTACCGGAGAACGAACCGGGATCTTCCATCATGCCGGGCAAGGTGAACCCGACGCAGTGCGAGGCCGTGACCATGGTCGCGGCGCGCGTTGTCGGCGATTGTGCGACGGCCCAATTCGGCGGCGCGCAGGGCCACTTCGAGCTGAACGTCTTCAAGCCCGTCATGGCCATGGCCTTGTTGTCGTCGACTCGTTTGCTGGCTGATTGTTCGGTGGCTTTCACGGACAAGTGCGTTTCTGGCATCGTGGCGAACGAGGGCCGCATTGGGGACCTCATGGCGTCCAGTTTGATGCTCGTGACGGCGCTGAACCCGCATATTGGGTACGACAACGCCACGAAGGTCGCGAAGAAGGCGCACAAGGACGGCACGTCGCTCATCGAGGCGGGCGAGGCCTTGGGGCTCTTCACTTCTGCCCAATTCGGGGAGTGGGTGCGGCCCGAGCGCATGATCGCGCCCGAGCCCTAGCTGAGTCCTCCGGGGAGTAAAGATATACCTTACGCGTCCCCCCGCACCGGCATTTCGCGGGCGGCGAGCGCGTCGCTCGCGTCTCGCAATTTGACCTCGATGTCTTCTGTGAGCGGGTTCGAACCACCGAGCACGCGCCGTGCGATCGATGCCGTGTCCTCGAGCGTCGTCACGGCCTCTCGGAGATGGTCGAGCGTGGCGTCGTCGTCCGCGTAGAGCGCCCACGCATAGTTCCACCTCAGCCTGATCGTGAGTCCATTACTCTCACCGAGAACGCGCCGCGCCACGGGCATCGTTCTGCGCAACACCGCCTTGGCTTGTTGGTAGCGTTTTAGAACACGAAGGGAATTCGCGTAGTTGCAGGCTGCTCCGAGGAAATCTACGTGTTCTTCGCCTTTTAACTTCAAAAATCCAGCGTAAATGTCTCGCCGCATGCGCAGGGCCTCTTCCCTCCGCCCTAGAAATGAATACGTGATCGCAAGATTGCTCTGCGCGACGAGCACGCTTTCTTCTGATGCGCCAAGGCGCCGCTCCATCGACAACGTGGCCTCTCTCACGGACAATGCGTCCTCGTGGTTTGTTGTATCATGCAAACCGTTCCCAAGCTGCTGCATCGCGTTACGCCGAGCCGTGTCCCTCTCCGGCCGCCCCACATACGTCTTCCAGCACGCCCATCCGAGCGCGGTCCGCACGACGCCATGGTAGTCCTGCTCGCACAGACTACACGAGTACCACCGCGCCCACTTCTCGCCCCGCACCTTGGCGCCCAAATTGTTCTCCTCGGCCTCCGCGTACAAAATCTTCGCCTGCTCCACCAAACACGACACGTGCGCAAAGCCCGCCGTCCCGCGGCACGCACACATACGCACGAGGCCCTCCTTCGTTTTCCAATGCAAGGCCTGCGTGCAGATGTAGCACGTCTGGCCCTTCGTGTCCTCCGCGCACGTTTCCGCCGCGGCCGTGACGGCCTCTGTGTACTTCTTATTGGCATTATATTGCTCGGCACCGCCTGACTTTTTTATTTTTTTGCAGAGCTGGTCATGGCCTCTTTGCTCCCAGTGCTGTTTCTGGCACTCGGCGCCGCAGTAGCGCGTGCTGCAGCGGCCGCATTTCTTGCCCCTGGTTAAGCCAAGATCGGTGGCGCAGACGGCGCACTGCGTGAGGATCATCTTTTGTATGGTCAAATCGCACGGGGGCAGCCCTACGATGCAAGCAAGCCCTCCAAAGCGCCCTGGTAGCTTTTTGCTAGTGCCTTACAGCCGCTAGCTAATTCTAAAAGGAAGGCTCGCCTCAGTCAGCAGCGATCGCTTTCGGGGCGGCAGGCGATCCGTGGTGGCTGAGAGAGTGGAGGGAGGCAAACACAAGGCAGTGCAGCGCAAAGGGCGGCCATAGAGACCAGCACCGCGCTCACCCGACGAGCTCAGCGGCCGCATTCCTCATTACTTAAACTAACTCAAGCGTTGGAACCGCGCCCGGGCGCCCGCCGCCGCCGCAAAGACCCAAAAAAGTCTTCTGACAAAAGGCTGCTCTGTCGACGCCGCGACGGCAAAAGACCAAACAAGACTTCTGCCAAAGAAGCCCAGCAAGGCAAATAAAAAAAATGGCCGAGCTCCTCCCCACGTCCACGGGCCGCGCCCAGCTCGACGCGCTGCGGACCTACGAGGAGCACGCCGCGAAGGGCGACGCGCACGGCGCGTTCAACTGTAGCGTCTGCTACGCGCGGGGCCTCGGCTGTGCCAGAGATCGGGACAAGGCCCTGCGGTTCTTGAGGCAGGCCGCCGACGGCGGCCTGCCGCAGGCGCAGGCGCAGCTGGCCTACCTGTACTCGACGGGCCGCGGCGGTATTGATGGGAAGGACGACGCCGAGGCCGAGCGCTGGTGGCGCCTCGCGGCGGCGCAGGGCGACCACGACGCGGTGTCGCGCCTGCGGAAGCGCGGGATCGCCGTGGCGCGCCGCGCGTCGCCGCCGCCGCCGCCGCCCGAGCGGTCGCGCCTGGCGACGCTGTTCGACGACTTCTGCGTCGGGCCTTGCTCCGTTTTTTGGGGGAAGCTGCGCGGCGGCACTCCTCCGAGCGACCTCGCGGACCCGCTCCTCGAGGAGCCCGTGGCGGCCGAGCCCGAATACGAGATCTGATCCTCTCCCTGTCTTTTGAGTAACAATGTACAAGATTTAACCACCAACATTGGAGCCGCCGCTCATGCAGAGCGTCGCTAGTGCGGCGTCCACGTAGTCGTCCTCCTCTTCGGACAGGCCCGAGGCCGTGCGGTCGGGCGGGCCGAGCACGGCGCCGACGACGGAGGGACCCAGCACGTCCTCGAGCGCCGCGCGCCGCCGTAATGCGTCGACCAGACGACGGCCGGTCTTCTCGTTCAGCAAACCGACCAACAGCCGCGGCGCCGGCGCCGCGGGCGGCCGCAGCAGCCGTGCGACGCAGTCGTCCGCCGCGTTCAGTCGCAACAGCGCCGAGCGGTCCCAGACGACGAGGAGCGATGCCGCGTCGACCATCTTCGGCGACAAACAAGCCGTATCAACGAACAACGCGTCCCACAGGACACAGACGTCGTCGGCCGCGTACCGTCGTCCAAATAAGGTCCGCAGCCAGCTCAGCGCGTAGATCTGCGGCAGGACCTCCAGTCTTTCCAAGTGGGCGTGGAGCTCCTCGTCGATCGCCGCCAGCGCTTGCCCCTGCACGTCGTCACATAGCTCTACGGCCGGTGGCCGGCGATGCGGCGACGGCGTCATGCCGTCGAAGCCGTCGAAGATCGGTCTTGCGACGGCCGCGAGCTTCGCGAAGAGCGAGAACGCGTCCGCTTCCAGGTCGTCCGCCGACGGCAATAGAGCGTGCAGGGGTGACGACGGCGCCGGGCAATATAACGAGGCCGCGCCCTGGGCCCGTTCCAGAGCCCACCAGATCGTCGCTAAGACTTCGTGCATGCCCTGGCGGTAGTCGCCAGACGTGCAGTGCCACGTCAGCAGCGCGTCGAACAGCGCTTTTTGTCGTGTAGCTTCCGCGAAGTGGTCGCCCGCTCCATCAATATAGCACCTCTCACAATCCTTCCGGATCTGGTCCGCGGCGTCCTCGAGCGCTTCGTCGGTCTCAGCACCATCAACGACGCGCTTCAGCCTCCTCAGGGCGTCGTCGCGCTTCTTGGCGTAGGCCGATCGGTCGTCGGCGAGTGCGCGCCGCCACGACTTCGGCTTCTGCGGGTCGACGGCTCGTAGAAACAAGCGCCACGCGGCGCCTCGCGCGGCCGTGGGGAGCTTACCGCGGGCGGCGAGCCCCTCGAGGCGCTCGAGGCAGGCGTGGGGCTGGTCCTCGATATGCGCGAGGATTGCCGCGGCGGCTTGGTCCTCCATTTCTTGATATATGTATCAGCGCTGCTTGATATGTATTCTGCAGGGCTTTAATTACGCTGATTCTTCCCTGCGCTCCGCTGGCTGCGGAATTAATTTGCGCGGCGCTCTCCGGCTGGTTCTCCGGCTGCGGGGCGCTATGCGAGCGGCAGGCGGCTGCGGCTCGAAGGTGGCTTCGATAGCGTTGTGCGGCGGCCCTCTAGGGCTTGAAACACAATTGGTTGGAGCTGTGGCTCGATAAATTGCTGGCGAGCGGCTTGCTAGTGTGTTACGGACGCTAGGTAGCAGCGCGCGCTAAAAACCAAGCCGCTACGGCCTTTTGGTCAGTCTAAATTCACTATTTGACAGCTGCCGCACTGCTGTCGATCGCTGTGGTGCCAGCGAAGCGAGCTCCACTGGTATTACACTGCACTGACCCAAAATGGCGCGCGACGCAAGGACCCATCGCGCAGTGCTGCCGGACGATGTGGTGACCAAGATGATGTCGTTCCTAGAGCTAGATGAGGACTGG
>Ga0209404_10002724_pt1 | contig 10725 bp, 7 predicted proteins | sample TroAtlMetagenome_2_FD_187447 | JGI IMG/M metagenome (GOLD analysis project Ga0209404, IMG submission 187447) | Marine eukaryotic phytoplankton communities from Atlantic Ocean - Tropical Atlantic ANT8 Metagenome (SPAdes) (version 2) | ecosystem: Environmental > Aquatic > Marine > Oceanic | place... | reverse complement strand
CGCTACGCGCACCGGCGCGCCTCGCCCGAGACGGACCGCAACTTCTTCAAGGCGATGGGCATCATCGTAGGCCTGATCGCGTTCTCAACCGCGCTGGGACCCATGCTCGCCTTCCGCAAGCACTGCACGCGATCGCATACGAGTGCGCTCAACATGCAGGACGGGTGGGCACCGGGGCAGAAATCAAACGCCATCGACGCGACGTCCGATCGAATTCATTCCACCCAGGCCCGGCTACATCTGCATGGCCTTCGCGGTCCTCCTCAAGGCGACGTCCGTCGTGGCGCACCTCGCGCTCCGCGCACCGGGGAACCCCGCCGAGGAGTCCGTCGCGCGGCGGCTCGCGTGGATCAGTATGGACTAACTTTTTCTCGACCGTACGACGACGCAGGGCGGCTTGTCTTACAGGCGAGGCCTTTCGGACCTAGCGGCCTGTAAGACACTAGGGATCCCTAGGCCAGCATCTCTTGACTCCTCTCGAGGAGTTTGGCCAGGAGACACAGCCTTGGGCGCAAACGGCGTGCTTTGCACCAGCAGCCGTCTAAGGATTCCACGCCTTGCCTGGTTTTGCCGCCAGCAGCGCGCGAAACCGAGGGACCCAGGGGGAGAGTGGAGAAGCCAAAGGCCATAATTCACTGACCCGCAGCACCATGGCCGCCGCCAGCGCCGACGTCGGCACCCTCAAGGCCATGTTCGAGCACTGGGACGAGGCCACGCTCGCCGAGGTCCTCGCGGCGAGCGGCAACGACATGAACCGCGCGTCCGAGTCGATCCTCTCAGCGGGCTCGCCCGAGGCCTGGCGCGCGGCCCGCGCTCGCGCGCCGCCGTCGCCGCCGGCCGCGGCCGGCGCCGCGCCCCAGGGCGCCGTGTCCGTCGTCGTGCCGCCGGGGTCGCGCGGCGGCGCGACCCTCAGCATGACGGCGCACGGAAGGAGCTTCATGGTCACGGTCCCGCAGGGCCTGCGCGCCGGCGACCGCTTCGTGGCGACCATCCCGCCGCCGCGGGGCGCCACCGTCACGCCGAGCGACGGCGCGCCGCGCCGCGGCAAGCTGGTCACGCTGCCCGCCGACTTCCTGCAGTCTTTTTCCGCGTATAAATCAACCAGCGCAGCGGGGCGCCTGAACCTTGATTTCAACGCAGGCCGCCGCCCGCTGCAAGGTCGAGCGACGCCGCGATCGACCAGCAGACGGCGCTCTTCCTGCAACACGAGAACCGCCGCCGCGCCGCCGCGGCCGCCGCCGCGCCGCGGCCCGCCGCCGGCGCGCGCCAACGGTCGTTCCCGTCCTTCTCGCGTTCGAGCGGGTCCCAGCCCGCGTCGTCGGGCGGCTACTCGGGCGTGCTCAACTCGGCCGCGACGCGCGCCGCCGCCGCCGCGCGCCGCGCCGCCGCGTCGGCGGGCCGCGGCGCCTCGGCTCTGAAGAACAAGGTCAAGCGCGCCGCGGGCGGCTCCGACCGCGTCGAGATCGCCGAGCAGCGCTACGGCCGCCTCGACCTGTCGGACGAGCTCGACGACCACGAGCCCGCGCCGGAGTGGAAAGGCGTGGCGATTCCACGCCATCGACGCGACGTTGTCCCAGTGGCCGCGTCGGCTCGATGGCGTGGAGGCTCACAAAGGTCCACCGCAATATTTCTCACTGGTTGATTTCCACACAGGCCGGAGAACCCGCTCCACCAGGACCGCGACCCGGACCGGTCGCCGCCGGCGCCTTCGCGGCCCGGCGCCGGGACGGACTTCCGAGAGGTCGGCGTATAAAGGGTGCAAGGGGTTTCGTTAAATAGTACTACAACAAAATTTATCAAGGATGCCTCCTCGCAAGATCATCGATCGCCGCCTCGACCGCGGCGCGCGTGAGCTCCGGCGCCGCGGCGACGGGGAGCGGCCGAGGAGGCCCGCGCTTCTTCTCCAGGCCGCAATTTGATAGTAGGGTCTGGACCTCGTCGGGGATCAGGGGCCGCGCCGCGCCGACGGGGAGGTCGTCGAGGCGCAATGGTCCCATCGCCTTCCGGTGGAGCGCCTCCACCGCAAACCCGGCGCGCGCGGCCAGGCGCCGGACCTGGTGGTGACGGCCTTCCGAAATGGTTATCTCGACGCGCGCGCCGTCGCCGTCTCTGTTAAGGACCGTCACGCGCGCCGGCGCCGTCCTGACCGTCTCGCGCGTGTGCTGCGTGACGTCGTCGAGCGGCTCGGACAATGACGCGAGGGCGGCGTCGCTGACCACACCCGTCACGTCAAGCACGTACGTCTTTTCGCACCCGCTTCCGGGCCGCAGGAGCCGCGTCGTGAGCGCGCCGTCGTCCGTGAACAGCAAAAGGCCGCTCGTCTCTTTATCGAGGCGCCCCACCGACGGCACGGGCGGGAAGCCATCTGGAAGGCCGTCGTAGACCGTCGGCACATACTGCCGGCGCCACGGCCGCCACCGCTTGTCGTTGCGGCCGGGCCGTGGCACGTAGGTCTTCGTCGACGCGTCGTCGCGCTGCGTCACCACGCCCAGCGGCTTGTGCAGCACAAAGTAGTAGTGCGACGCCTTCCGTTTCGTGCGGCCGCCAGCCCGCGGCGCGCCGTCGGCGTGCCAGGGCCTCGCGCAGGCGCCGTCGCGCGCGCCGGCCGAGAATTTGCGGATTTTTGCAGTAGCCACGCCTGTCCGCGCCGACAGCGCCGCCACAGTTGTTGAGGAAGGGTACGGGTCGAGCGACCGGCGCACGCGCGGGTCTCCCAGCAGTTCGTAGGCGTAGCGCCGCGCCAGTTCGCGGCGCCTTCTACGCCGGAGCCAGCTCCACAGCGCCACTGCGGTGGCGAGAGCGGCGCAAGCTGTTGTGGTGGGGCGCATTTCAGGGTGAGGGCAGGCTGGACGTCATCTGTGCGATAGCTGCCGAACCAGCGTCGCATCGATGGCGACGACAGAAACGCCAGCAAGTGCAGACAAATTCCGTCTCCAGGAGCCACAGCGAGCCCTGGGAAGCAGCAGAGCGTACCAGCCCGTTTTTGCGCGCCTAGCGGCAGTAAGTCACTAGCAATAAGCCAGCCGGCTCCAGCTTTTGAGGCTTCAGCCACCGCGAGCGTGCCCCGCGACCTCCTCTGGCGCCCAGATAGACGGCTTGAACGGTTCGAACGCAGCAAGGCTTGCTGCGCAACGCGAAACCGACGATTCACACCCAGTGGCCATTGAGCTCAGCCGCGACGCGTGCCGCAGCGCTGCGTGCAGAGGCTGAAAGGTAGAGCGATTGCTGTGCAAACACAACAACAGCCAGAATCCTCACCACGACCATTAGCCCGCCGCGTCCCGACGATGACCGAGCCGCCGAAGAAGAAGGAGTCTAAAATCACACTGATACGACGGGGCTACGACAACCTCGTCAAGACGGTCGTGCGGCCGCCGCGCATCGCCTACACGACGGAGGACCTCGGCCCCACGCTTAAGGCGTTGCGAGGCGCCGTCTACGAGCGCACGGACTTCGAGGTGGTCCACAACAAGCTTAAATTGAAATGCAGCCGCTGGGCGCGGGAGGGCGAGCCTCGACCGAAGAAAGTTGTGTTATATCTCCACTCCAACAGTAGCTGTCGCCTCGCGGTCGTGAGGTCACCGGTGCTCGCGACGTGCGCCTGCGCTCGCGCTGCTCTCGTGTCTTTTGATTTCGCGGGCTGCGGCATCAGCGAGGGCGACACCGTCACCCTAGGCCTGAGAGAAAGGGACCAGGTCGAGGCCGTCCTCGCCGAGGTACGAAGGTGGGCGCCCGGCGCCAGAGTTTGTATTTGGGGCCGGAGCATGGGCGCCGCCGCCGCTTTATTACATGGCGAGAAGTACCCCGACGAGGTGCGGGGGCTCATCCTCGACTCGCCGTTTCTCAGCTTCCGCGCGTTGAAGAACGACCTGATCCAGCGCGCGGCGCCCAAGGCGCCGAAATGCGGCGTCGCCTGCGTCATGTGCTGCCTCGCGTGCTCGGCCCGGCGGCGGACGAAGGGCTGCAACCCGACGAAGGTCGACTGCGGGCGGGCCGCCGCGGCCGCGACGGCGCCGGCGTTGTTTCTGGCGGGCGCGCGCGACAAGCTGGCCGCGCCGGCGACGCACGCGCGACCGCTCGAGGCGCTCTATAAGGCGCCGTCCACCTTGCTCGTCTTCGACGGCGAGCACAACTCGCCGCGGCCGTCGTGGGTCTACGACCGCTGCGCGACGTTCCTGGCGGCGGCGCTGGACGACGCGCCGGGCCTGGCCGCGGCACTGCTCGAGACCTTCGCCGAGGCGCCGCCCGCGTCCGTGCGCCGGTCGCCGCGGCCGCTCACGTCGCCCGCCGTCGCGACGGCCGACCTGAGCGACTAAGTCTTAGTAGTGTGAAAAGTTTCAAGGCTAGGCGGCCTAGCTCGAAGCAAAGCAGACTGGACAGATTTCTTATGTAGAAGGGGTATGTACGATGAGCGTCAGGCACGAGCGGCTGCAGAAACGCGCGCGAGGGGATATATGATATCTAGCCGCTCTTCTGCATGCCGGCCGCGATGCCGTTGATCGTCACGAGCAACGCATCATCTAGAGCCTCGTCGTCGGCCGCGCTGCCGGGCGGCGCGAGCTTCGCGATCGTGCGCTTGCGCTGTAGTAACTCGGCTTGTAAGAGGTTGAGCACGTCGACGTACGGGTTGCGCAGCCTCAACGCTCTTTGTAGTATAATATTGTCGTCCGCCGGCGAGTCGCGTCCCGACACGCGCAAGACCGCCTCGGTTGTCGTTTTGAGCCGCTCCCGTAAATCAGAACCCAGCGCATCCAGATTGGCGTCATCGACGAGTAACTTCTCGTAATGCGCCGCGATGCCCGGCTCCGTCTTTGCTAATGTCGTTTCGATGAGATCGACGTTGGTCCGGAACCAGGGCCACTTGTCGTACATGTCCGTGAGTTCCTCCGGCTGCACGCCGTCGAAGCCCTCGCCGATCCCGAGCCACGCGGGCAACGATAATCTAGTTTGTTCCCACGCAAAAATCCAGGGGATCGCTCTCAGAGATTCGACGCCGCCCGTGGGGTTCCTTTTCGCCGGTCGAGAACCGACGTTCAACGCGGCCAGTTCGAGCTCGGGTGTGGCCTTGCGGAAGAACGGCACGAAGTCCGGCGTTTCTCGGACCACTTTTCTGTAAGCAGCACATGATAAATCAGACAGCTTGGCCATCGTCTGGCGCCACTTATCCTCGACTTTCCGCTCTTCGGACGAACCGACGTGGTCCCTGAGAATCGCCGCCGTGAAGATATCCAGAGTCCGTTCCGCGATCTTCGGCTCGCCGAAGTTGAACGTGATCATCTCGCCCTGCTCTGTGACGCGGAACCGCCCCTGGATCGTGTCCGGCGGGTGAGCTAAAATAGCCCGATACGTTTCGGGGTTGCCCCCTCTACCAACCGTGCCGCCTTTGCCGTGGAAGAACGTCGGCTCGACCCCGAACTGTTGGCACACGGCCAACATCTTCTCCTGGCCCTCGTACTGGGCCCACCACGCGGCTAATCGACCGGCGTCCTTTGCTGAATCGGAGTAGCCGACCATGATCTCCTGGCGGTGCTGCACCCTCTCCAAATAGCCTTCGCTCGAAAAGAGCTTTTCTAATGATGAAGGACCATTGGTCAAGTCGTCTAGCGTCTCGAAGAGCGGCACGATGCGCTTGCAGTTCGGGCGGTCCGCGCCGGCTCCGGCTTCCGCTAACAGTAGTTCAACAGCCAAGACGTCGGCGGCGGACGTCGCCTGCGAGATGACATAGGCCCCAAAACTATTCGGAGGCGCCTCGGCAACCACCAGCGCCGTCGCGAGGACGTCCCTATCCACCGCATCGGGAATGAAGTCGCCCTTCACCAGCTCCTCGAGCTGGCCTCGTCTCAGTAAAGGCCTATTCGTTGATAGCTCCTGCGACAGGTACGCGACCTTCTCGTCGTCGGACATGGCGATGTAGCTTCCGGCTTCGCCCACGCCCGCGAACGCTCGTAATGCATCAATCGCGTTCGCGTGGCGCGTCGACTCCTGCCGGACGTCTAACGGGGCTAATTGCAACCCGAACGCGCCCACCCTCCGGATCGTGTCGACCAATCGTCCCTCCGCCCAGTCCTCGAAGCCCGTGGCACACAGCGACGCGTGCATCGCCTGCAACGGCTCGAGGAGCTCGCTCTCGTCGAAGAGGGGCGCCTTGCCCTTGACGCCGTCGGCCTTGGCCACGCGCCCGAAGCGCGACGCGAGGGAGTTCCGGCTTTCCTTGGGGAAGTCCTTCAGCGCGTTGTCAGAACTCAGTTCATTGTCGGCCCAGGCCACCGTCGCGCGCAACCGGCCCACGAGGCCGTCCAATATGGCCTTGTAGGGCGCGTCCAATTTTTCTAAAGAAGGCGCGCCGGACTCCTCCGCGAGCTGCGTCACCGGAGCGGTGCACTGCTTCATGCTCAAGTCCGTCCGCAACGCATCTAGCTCCACTAATAACAACCCAGCGGCCATGCGCCGCTGCGCCGCCACCGTCTCCCGCGTCACCGGCGCCGTGACGTTGGGATTCCCGTCGCGGTCGCCGCCCATCCACGAGGCCAGTCGCACCGGTGCCGACGTGAGGGGGAGGCGGCCGCCACGCGCCTTGAGGGTCGCGTCCAGGCGCCGCAGGAAGTCGGGCACGGCCTCCCAGAGCGACGTCTCGACGACCGCTAAACCACCTCGCGCCTCCTGTTGGGGAGATGGTTTCGCGCGCCGGAGCTCGTCCGAGCCCCACAAGGCGCTGACGACGCCGGCTAGTTCTCTATCGACCTCATTTCTCTCATAACCTTGCGTGTCCGGCCTTTTGGCGAGTAACTCGGCAACGCGCCGGTGCTTCGAGAGGATCGTCCTCCGATTGACCTCCGTGGGGTGCGCCGTCAGGACGATCTCCAGTTGCTGCGACGCGAGGGCGGCCTCGATCTTGGTCATGTCGACGTGCTCCTCGTCGAGCAGATAATCCAGCGTGCCCGCGCAGCTGTCGGTTTTGCCCGGGTACAAGGGCGCGCCGTCGCCGCGGTGCGCCTCGAGGCGCCGGACGCGATGTTCTTGTTCGGCGGCGTTCGACAGCGCGAGGAAGTGCGCGAAGCTCCGCGCGACGTCCCGTAACGTCCCCGGCGCGAGCGACGCGATCTCGTTCGCCATGCTCTCGAAGGTCTGCGCCGCCTCGGCCTCGTGGCCGGCCTCGCGGGCGTCGCGATATTTTTTGGCATGGTGGCGGAAGCGCTCGACGACGGCCACTACCGTTGCGCCCTCCTGGTTCGCCGCGACGCGCTCGCCCAAGAGCCGGCCGAGGCGCCGCACGTTGCCCGCGTAGTCCTGCATCGTCTCGTCGGCCTCCGCGTAGTCGGCGAAACTCGTCGGCATCGCCGATAGGCCGCGCGTTTGCGGGCGGAGGCGCCGGGCGGCCCTGCGGAGCAGCATGCTTCCTTATTCTGCGGCTCTTGTTATTATTGAACGTGGGAGGCGGCCAGTAGTGTATAGCACCTTGCTTTTAAACTGGTGCGCACCCTGGCTCGTGGCAGTGAAGCTTCGCAGGGGCAGAAAACGCGATTATAGTTTTTGTGCTAGCGGCGTGTGTAAGACACTAGCAAGACAGCCCTTGCGTCCTAGTCCAGCCGGACGGGTGGGCCCGGGGGGAGCGGGAGGGGTACGGGGGACCCTGCGACGTAACTAGCCTGAGCCTGACTAGCTGAGCCTGACGCTGAGCCTGTCCTAGCACCGTAAACAGAATATATACGTGCTTCCGCAGCCGCCCACTAGTCCTAGCGCCAGCAGCAACCATCAACAGTTACTCGTCCCCGCCCTCCTCGTCCGCCCGGAAGTCAGAAGCCGAAGCGCCGAACGGCGCCGCAGCACGAACCAACGGCTCGTCGGCGAAACATACGTCGAACCACTGCCGCCTTTTGAAGGGGTAGAGCGCCGCGGGCCGCGCGGCCCACTGATCGGAGTGGCCCTTCTGTCGCTGTTTGGCGGCGCTCCAGGTCTCGCGCGGGTTCGACGCCGGCGAGGCGGACAGCAGGATGCAGAGCTCTACTCCCTCTCCGGTCGTCGGCACCTTCGGGAAGGCCGCCGCCGACAGAGCGTCGTCGCGGCGCCGGAACGCGCCCGGCTCCTTCAGCCACGCCGCGTGGGCTTTGGCAAAGATCTTCGCGGACCCCCCACCCGTCGCGAAGCAGATCCGGCGGATCGACGGGTACGTCCGCAGTAGCCCGCGCACGTCGGCGTACTCCGCCTCTTTTATGGCCGAGTCCAGCGAGCCCTTGCGCTGCGAGGAGGCCACCGTGTCCCAGAGCGCGTAGCCGGCGCCCGTGAACTTTTTCACGGCGTCGTCATAGTCCAATTCTTCGTCGTGGAGCAGGTGCGGCCGGATGAAGTCGCAGGCCTCACTACGGCCGTCGACGTGGAACCCGCGCCGGAAGCCCAGCGCGTCGCCCACGATGTGCCAGAAGACGTTCGCGTTGGTCATGAAATAGCGGTTCTCGCGCAGCGACGTGTCCGACGGCTGCGTCCCGAGGAGCAGCGTGTGCGGCGGCGTTTGCTCGTCGACGACGGGCGGGAACGCGCCCTTGCGGAAGTGTGGAGAAGTCTTCGGACGTTTTGCCGGCGTGCCGGCGGCCGTCGCCTGGCGCCGCGCCGCCTTCTGCGGCGTCGTCGACGCCATGCGCAGGCCGGTCGCGAGGGTCCAGCTGCAGAGGGCCAGGCGCATGCACACACGGCTGCGCGTGCGGTGCAGGTGCCGTCTCGCGAGAGCGGGGCGCAGGGGTGCTGCAGGGATGGCTACTTGTGATCCACTGGTCGCCTTCGCCCGAGCGGTGGCGAGTCGCGCGCGCGCTAGGTGCTCACAGGCTGTGAGAGCTGCCAAGCTGGGAGAGCAGCTCTTAGTGCTCCGCTAGGCGCGTCAAGGCAGAACGCATGATTTTCCGAAGCCTGAGACGACTCATGGCGACGAATGCCGTGCGCCACCACGACCTGCACGCCTTCCTGCAGCAGCCAGCCACCGCCAACCAGTCCCTCGTCGTGCTGAACTCGGAGTCCTGCGGCGCGCCGCTGCTCGAAAAGCTCTGGGATGCGAGCGACTACGTGTGCTGCGCCGACGGCGGCGCGAACCGCGCGCACGATTTACTGGGCGCGGACCGCGCGCCCGACGCCGTGGTCGGCGACCTCGACAGCGCGCGCGCCGACGTCCTGGCGGCCTACGAGTCCAGGGGCTGCGCCATCCACCGCGTCGAGGACCAGGACTCGAACGACCTCTCGAAGGCCCTCGCGCACGTCGGTCGACGATGGGACGCCGCGGGCGTCTCGGACGGCGTCGTGCGCGTCGCCGGCGCGTTTGGGGACCGCTTCGACCACGAGCTCGCCGCCGTCGACGCGCTCTACCGCTTCGGGGCGCAGCGGCCAAAGGCGCGTTGCGTCTTGCACGGCGACCGCACGGCCGCGATCCTGCTCGGCGCCGGCGCGCACGAGATCCGCGTACGACGGGATGTGGAGGGCCCGCACTGCGGCCTGATACCCGTCGGCGGCGCGGTCCAACGCGTCACGACGACAGGATTGACGTGGAACCTATCCGGTCAACGCCTCGCGTTCGGCGAGTTGGTGTCGTCCTCGAACCTGCTGCAGGACGATCTCGTATCTATCGAGACGTCGGACCCCGTCCTGTGGACGGTCGAAGTGTGTGTAAGGATAACTTAGAAGATGTCGTTCTTGGGCGGCGGGCAGCCCGCCTTGTCCAACGCGGCCCGCAGGCCGGCCTCGTCGGCGCCCTGGATGCGCGCGACCTCCTTGCCGTCCTTGAAGACGAGGAACGTCGGCAGCGCGGACACACTGTAGTGCTGCGACGCGTCGGGCACCTCGTCGACGTCCACTTTCGCGAAGAGCGCGTCGGGGCAGCCCTCGGCGAGCTGGTCGAAGACGGGCGCGATGCGCTGGCAGGGGCCGCACCAGGTCGCGCCGAAGTCCACGACGCAGACGCCCTCCTCCTTCTCGCAGAGCAGCTGCAGCTCGTTGAGCGACGTCGGCGTCGCGACGGCGTCGCTCGCGCCTCCTCTCACGTCGAGGCGGGCGCGCGTCCATCGATGCGGCTGCGGCCGGGCCGACGCCGCGGCGAGGAGGGCTAGGAGTGTCCAGTGCATTGGTCGATGGAGGTGGTTCGAGCCGAACGGATGAGACTGACAAAATTAGCAGTGCAGGGATCAACAATGAATGGCAAAATTCCGCAATAATTGCTGGTTGTTGCCGCCTGCTTGCCTCCGTTCGCTGTGCAAGCAGCTAGCGTCTGGTAACATACTAGCTAGCCCATGCTCTCGATGAAAACAACGATGAGCTGGCGCGCTATGCAGCACGCACTTAGCCAATAATTTTGTAAACAATAGCACCAATCGATTACCTCGACCTGCGAGCGTCTCTGTGGCTCTCTGACCAAGCTACAAAACAAGAGCCAAGCCCTCACAAAACAAGTCACAGCAGCACACAATGCCTCGTTCACTGTGGTGGCTCCTAGCCTGCAGTCCCACCGCCACGGCGGTGCTGATGACGACCGCGACCCGTGCCGCGACGACGAACGATTGGGGCGCCGTGCCGGGGTTGCTAAAGCGGCGCGAGGTCTCGGCCGTCTTCGTCGAGGACGCGGCGTCGCTGATCGACGTAAACTGGTCCACGGCGCTGGAGGGCGCCGCCGAGGTCGTCGTCGAGTGTGACTGCTGCGTCGAGGACGTCGCATCAACACTGACCGAGGCGTTCTGGCCGGACGACGCGTCC
>Ga0209404_10002721_pt1 | contig 10733 bp, 9 predicted proteins | sample TroAtlMetagenome_2_FD_187447 | JGI IMG/M metagenome (GOLD analysis project Ga0209404, IMG submission 187447) | Marine eukaryotic phytoplankton communities from Atlantic Ocean - Tropical Atlantic ANT8 Metagenome (SPAdes) (version 2) | ecosystem: Environmental > Aquatic > Marine > Oceanic | place... | reverse complement strand
ACGTATGTGAAAAAATCATAGTAAAAATATAATTTAACTTCTCTTTTTTCGAAACGCACTTTTTTTGGTATTATCAAGCTTTTATTTAGTTGAATTTACTATATCTTAAAAGCTTAGTTGCTTTTACTATATAGTAAATCGATTGAATTTTACCTAATTATTCTAAATCTTTACGGTTTGGATTTCTTGATGGGTCACTTGAAAGGAAACCGAAAGTGAATAGCGAGATAAAGAATACTACTACAGTATAAACTAAAATTTTTAATGTAAACATTTTAATAGTTTTGTTTAAAAAAACTTTTATGCAGACTATTATAAAGTATATTTCACGCGATTTCTTTTAAAAATGACAACTTTTGAATATCATTTAACGTTTTTTTCAACTAAAAAACGTCTCAATTAGCTTTATAGTCGACTATTGTATTAATCTCAAAAAATCAAAAAAAAAATCTTTCGCAGTAACAATTTAAAAAAAAAGTCGAAACCCCATAAACTACTATGGGGTTTTTTAGTTATGTTAAATCATATTAATATTGTATGACTTTGTTTTTTACCTTTGTAAGTGAATGTTTGCTGCGCGTGAAATAATTGGCAAGACTGGAAACCTTCCGAGCGATATTATAATGATTGAATATCCTATCCAGCAAATTGTGCCTAAAAATATAAAATTAGCAAACATTATCCCAAAGGTACTTAATTTGAATACGGTAGGGCAAGCCATATAAATTTGACCGACACATGCACATATGATGTCTAATAAGATTGCTTGTAGTACATTAAAACGTAAGAATTTTGTTAATGGTAAAGACTTTCGTGAACACATTAAGAAAATAGCTACCATCGCAATAAAAATTAGATAGACATTTTTTTCGTAAAAAAGTAGTAATGGATAAAGGTAGTTTGCATAAATTACTTTAAGTCCAATATCGTTAGAGCTATAACATACTCGGCTCGAAAAATAAACCGTTATTTCTAAAAATGGAAATATGTACGTTGCTATTGATAGTCCTCTTTCAAGCACTGTTTTTAGGAACTCCTGTAATTTCGTTTTCATTTAATTCGTTATTTTTTAAAAAAGTTGTTTTAAACGAGCCGATTTACCTGTACGTTTTCTTAAATAGTATAATTTTGCTCGCTTTATCTTAGCTGATGAGCTAACTGTTATACTTTTAATCCAAGGTGAATTTAATAAGAAAACTTTTTCAATTCCGCCGCCTTGGAACATTTTTCGGACGGTTATTGTAGAGTTTACTGTTATTTTCTTTTCATGGCGTGAAATTACAACTCCTTCATATAGTTGTAATCTTTCTTTTTTCTTTCTTTTATCTTTAGAGTTTCCCTCGTCATCCTTAGGTAATTCTAAATAATTTAAAACTTTAACTTTATCTCCAACTTTAATTGTTGGCAGGTCCTTTTTTTTGTAAAAAAAGTCACTATTTGCAGTGATTCGTTGAGTTAGATTCATTTTTATAGATTTTTGTTCTTATTAAAATAGAAGTCAAAAATTTTTACCACACGTTAGGTATTTTTATCATATTTTTGCCTAAACGTAAAGGCGCGAAAAATATGAAATCTATTTTCTTTAGTAACTCATTTCGATTTTTTCATAGTTTACATTTTAAGACGCTAAACTAATATTACCTGAATCTGCCCATTCTTTTAATTTTTGCAGTTCTTTGTTTTTAGTTTTTGCTAATGGAACTGATTTTTGAATAACGTTTAATAGATCTTCCATATTAAACTCTCGTTTTTCATTAAATCCAACTCTCATAGCTTCTATAACGACTTGTTCGATTTCTGCTCCAGAGAAATTTTTAGTTACTGTACTTAGTAGTTCAAACTGGTAATTATCTAAATTTGATGGTCGAACCTTTTTTAAATGAACATTAAAAATGGATTCTCGTTCTTTTATGTTAGGTAGAGATAAGAAGAATGTTTCATCAAATCGACCTTTTCTAATAACTTCTGGTGGTATCCAATCAATATTGTTTGCTGTAGCAACTACAAAAACTGGGGATGATTTCTCGGAAAGCCACGTAATAAAAGTTGCTAAAACTCGATTTGTTGTTCCATTGTCCCCACCACTTTGGCTATTCGCGAAAATTTTGTCGATTTCGTCAATCCATAAAATACAAGGGGCAAGTGTTTCTACCAGTTCAATTACTCTTCTTATACGTGATTCAGATTGACCTACTAATGATCCAAATAAACGACCAAAATCTAATCGTAGTAAAGGTAGGTTCCACTCACAGGCAATTATTTGCGCTGCCATTGATTTTCCAGTTCCCTGAACGCCTACCAGTAGGACTCCCTTTGGGTAAGGTAATCCATATTCGATGGCTTGTTGTGAAAAAGCATCTGATCGAATTTTTATCCAATTCTTTAAATTTTCTAGGCCTCCTAAATCTAGCATGTTTTTATTTGCTATACAAAACTCTAGAAGTTGTGATTGGTCGATAATTTGTTTTTTTTCTGTCAGTATAAAAGAAAAGCTGTTGACTCCATCTATTTCACCATACTGTGCAATAATTTTTGATAAAACTCGACGTATTCGTTCGAGTGATAAACCTTGGCAAGCAGCTCCTAATCGCAATAGATCATCGTTTGAAATTTTTTGATCAAGTGATTCTGTTAAACGTTTTAGTTCTTCACAAATTTCTTGAAGGGTTGGTAATGGAAAATTAACAACTGTAATTAGTTCTCTTAAACTATCAGGGATATTAACCTCTGTGGAAACAATAATTATATTTTTTGATTGCGTTTTTAAACTTCTTCCAAGATTTTTTAATTTTCGTATTATTGAAAAATCTTTTAGAAAATTGTCGAAATCCTTTAAAATAAAAAGTGCCTTTGTTTCAGGTGTTAACTTTTCAATAAATTCTAAGGCTTCCAATGGGTTTTTTGTTGCAAGTCCTTTATTATTTGGGTTACCTTGATAACCTTCAACGAAGTTCCATACATAGCATACTCGTGATATATATTTTTTGGAACTGTACTTAAGAAGATATTCAATTCGTTCTTCTTCAGAAGTTGAAATATATATTATTGGATAACGGGCTTTTAGTAATATAATAAAATCTTTTAAAAATTTCATATATGAAGTTTGATATTTTATCTTATCTCATTACGAGTTTAGCCGACTGAATTTTCTAATTTTAAATTTAATAGTCGATCTGCCTCAGATGCAAACTCTAAAGGAAGTTTATTGAATACTTCTTTACAAAACCCATTAACCATTAAGGCAACTGCTTCTTCCATACCAATTCCACGCTGTAAAAGATAAAAAAGTTGCTCTTCAGCGATTTTAGAAGTTGAGGCTTCATGTTCAATTTTTGTATCATTATTTTGGGCTTCGACATATGGGAAAGTATTTGCGCTACAATTTTTTCCAATCAGCAATGAGTCACATTGAGTATAGTTTTTTGTGTTGTAAGCATTTGGTCCGATTTTAACTAGTCCTCTATAGCTATTTTTTGAATTTCCTGTTGATATACCTTTTGAAATAATACGGCTTTTTGTATTTCTTCCTAAATGAATCATTTTGGTACCAGTGGCTTCTTGGTAGTTGCTAGTTAGTGCAACTGAGTAGAATTCACCTACAGAGGAATCTCCTGCTAAAATATTGCTTGGGTATTTCCAGGTTAAGGCAGAACCTGTCTCTACTTGTGTCCAGGATATTCTTGAGCGTTTGCCGGCGCATAAGCCTCGTTTTGTTACAAAATTATAAACGCCACCTTTACCATTCTTATCACCTGCATACCAATTTTGTACTGTTGAATATTTAATTACAGCTTCGTCCAGAGCTATAAGTTCAACAACAGCTGCGTGTAATTGGTTTGTGCTAAATTGTGGGGCTGTACATCCTTCTAAATAGCTAACACTTCCTCTATCTTCAACAACAATTAAGGTTCTTTCAAATTGTCCAGCTTCTTCATTGTTGATACGAAAGTATGTTGATAATTCTAATGGGCATTCAATATCTTTTGGGATATAACAAAATGAACCATCGCTAAATACTGCGGAGTTTAATGTTGCAAAAAAATTATCGTTAATTGGTACAACTTTTGCTAAATATTTTTCTACTAATTTAGGGTAGTGTTTAACGGCTTCACTAAAGGAGCAAAAAATAACACCATGTTTATGTAACTGCTTTTTAAATGTTGTTCCAATTGATACACTATCAAAAACGGCATCTACAGCAACATTACTAAGAAGTTTTTGTTCGTTTAACGAAATACCTAGTTTGTTAAAAGTTTCAAGAAGTTCTGGTTCGACTTCATCAAGACTACCTAATTTTTTTTTTGTTTTAGGTATTGAATAATACTGCATGTCTTGATAATCAATTTTTGGAACAGCTAACGACGACCAATTTGGCATGTCCATTTTTTGCCATTTTTCGTATGATTTAATGCGAAACTTTTTTAAGAATTCTGGTTCATCTTTTTTTTTAGAAATGTCCTTAACTATTTTTAAACTAAGACCTTTAGGAAAGCTTTCTGTTTCAATGTTAGTTTTGAAACCATACTTATAGGGATTTTGGACAAAATTTTCTACAATAGTTTCATCAGATTCAGTAATCTTTTTTTCGGCCATTTGTTATTTTCTTTTGTTGATTAAATTTTATGTTATTAGTTGGCAGTAGTAAATTAATTATAAAAATCGCTGTTTGTATTTAATTTGTGTGTGTCTTGTTATTTAATATTTCTTCTACACTATGTAGAATTTATCTAATACTAACAATACTGTTGAAAAAATCTTGTAAACAAGTTAATAAAAGAAAACCAAGTATTGGTGAGAGATCGAAACCTAGTATATTAGGTATTAATCCACGAAATACCAATAAGTATGGATCCGTAATTTTTTTCAAACTTAAAAATGGTTGCGTATAAAGATTAATATTTGGGAACCATGTGCAGTAAATACGAAGTGTTAATAAAAGAGTATAGAATTTTAGAAAACCAGCAAAACCTTGTGATAGTGTAATTACGAATAATTCGATATTCATGAGTTAAACTACTAATAGTCGGTTAATTTATATAGTAAAGATATTAACATAAGATAATAAATTTTTTGTTATTTGTTTAGCTAGTGAAGAGACTTGAACTCATAACCAACTGATTACAAATCAGTTGCTCTACCAATTGAGCTACACCAGCTTTTATCTATGCATATATTACTAGACAGAGTAGAAACTTGTAAATGATTTTTTATTAAACCATAGTTACTTTAACCTTGGAACGTTTTGCAATACCTAAATAGGTAACACTAAGAATTGGACTACTTAAATGAATATTTTTTTAATTTGTAAAATTTATACTCGTTGTTAAGAGCGTTTAAAATTAGTAACTTTATATAGTATAATATTTCACAGTTAATAATTTTATTGATTTCAGAATTATGATTAATTGGAATGTTATCGCTCAATTAGTTTCACTTACATTAGTGGTTCTTTCAGGTCCTGCTATTATCTTTTTACTTTACTTCAAGCGAGGTAACTTATAATTAGGTCTAGTAAGGTTAGAAAAGTTTAAAAGGGTTTGATTTCAAACCCTTAAATGGATGCATTTATGTGTCCATAAAAAATGCCCCGGTTTGTGAAAATACCAATGCTAAATAGTCTTAACTAAACGAAAGTTACGGATTGATATTTTAAATGCCAAAAGTTTACGTTCAATTAAATGAATGTTAAAATCTGAAAAAATATACGCGCTCTTAGTTCAGTTGGTAGAACGTAGGTTTCCAAAACCTGATGTCGAGGGTTCAAGTCCTTCAGGGCGTGTTTAAGTAAATTCAATAAAATATTCTATTAAATTTAATAAGCTTCATGTACCTCTGGTAGCCCATAATAATCTGATAATATGGATATTTGACAATGCGCAAATATGTGCACAATAAAGATCAAGACAAAAGGCTTGTTTATTCTTATAACACTCCTCTAATAAAATATTTTAGCTGCGTAGATCATTTTTAATTGGGCCGAGTTGGATTTGAACCAACGTAAGCTATGCTAACGGATTTACAATCCGTCCCCATTAACCACTCGGGCATCGGCCCATAAACTATGAAATAATAATATCTTAATATTGTACATTCTTCAAGATTTGAATTTACAAATGTTTATTAAAAAACCATGTTAAATCCAAAAATTGTAGAAGATTACTATTCGGAGATTCAAAATACCAAATTAAGACTTTATTTAGTTCTATGTTGTTTAATTACGAACAATAAAATTGTTAAACGTATAAGTTTGATAAATTTCAAACAAAAAAACTGCCTTAACATATAAAAGTTAAGGCAGTTTTTTCGCTAATAAGATCCTAAATGTGCTCTACTATAATAAACAACAAGCAATAATTATCATTGCATTTGTTGGGTTTTTTGTCAGTATAGCTGCTGATGCAACCGTTCCAATCCATATTTTTCTTAACATATTGATTTTTTTCGTTATTTTATTAAGTTTTAAAATATGTCGCTTTACCAAAATGCATTATAAGTAGCACTTTGGTTTAAAAAAGTGCTACTTATAATGCATTTTGGTAGCCGTCATGTTTAGCCGGCCGAGCCCTATATTTAAAGGGCTCAGAGCGGCAAATTAGATGTTTTTATACATGTCTGTCTAAATATATAAAAATTTTCTTATAGGAAGTCAACTATAAGGTTTTAGCATTAAATCTTATTTTTCAGTTGAAAAATCAGTTTCTATGCTGTCTGTATTAATTGAGCCATCCGTGTTTTCATTTTGCTTATATACCTTTTCACCTACGCTTATTAATTCAGCCTGTAGTTCATCTCTCTTTTCTTTCATTGAAGAGTAATCTTCTTTTTGTACAGTTTCTTCCAGTTCTTTGATTAGTGCTTCGATTTTACTAGTAGTATCTGAGTCAATTTGTGATTTTAAAGTTTCAAGCTGTTTTTTTGCTTGGTAACATAAAGAATCTGAATCATTTTTTAGATCCGTTTTCTCTTTCTTTTCAGAATCTGCAGCTGCGTTAGCTTCTGCTTCTTCAACCATTCTATCAACTTCATTTTTGTCTAGAGTTGAAGCTCCAGTGATAGTAATTGATTGTTGTTTATTAGTTGCTTTATCTTTTGCTGTTACCGATAGAATACCGTTTGCGTCAATATCAAATGTTACTTCAATTTGTGGTACACCACGTGGTGCTGATGCAATACCATCTAAACGGAAAGTTCCTAAACTTTTATTATCTTTTGCAAACTCTCGCTCTCCTTGAAGAACGTGTATTTCAACATTTGGTTGGTTATCAACAGCTGTTGAGAATGTTTCCGATTGTTTTGTTGGAATAATTGTGTTACGACGAATAATTTTTGTAGTAACGCCACCTAACGTTTCAACTCCTAACGATAAAGGTGTAACATCAAGTAATAAAATATCTTTTACTTCCCCACCTAAAACTCCAGCTTGAACAGCAGCCCCAACTGCTACAACTTCATCAGGATTAACAGTTTGATTAGGTTTTTTACCAAGAATCTTTTCAACTAACGTCTGTACTGCAGGGATTCTAGTTGAACCACCTACTAAAACATTTTGATCAATTGCATCAGTAGTTAAATCCGCATCTTTTAATGCTTCTTGGATTGGTGTTTCACATCGGTTAATCAGTGTTTCACATAACTCCTCAAACTTAGCTCGTGTTAGTTCTTTTTCTAAGTGTTTTGGACCAGAAGGAGTAACCGTTATAAACGGTAAATTAATAGATGCTTGGCTTAGTGTAGAAAGTTCTACTTTTGCCTTTTCAGCAGCTTCAGTAAGTCTTTGTAATGCTTGGTTATCCTTTGTAAGGTCAAAACCTTCTTCTTTTTCAAACTCCGTTGCTAGCCATTGAACAATTTTTTCGTCAAAATCATCTCCACCTAAACGTGTATCTCCGGATGTAGCAAGTACTTCAAAAACACCATCACCAACTTCTAATATTGATACGTCAAACGTTCCTCCACCAAGATCAAAAACAAGAATAGTTTCATTGTCTTTTTTATCTAAGCCATACGATAGAGACGCTGCAGTCGGTTCGTTTATAATTCTTAAAACTTCTAGACCAGCTATTTTACCAGCATCCTTAGTGGCTTGTCTTTGTGAATCATTAAAATAAGCAGGAACTGTAATAACAGCTTGTGTCACTGGTTCGCCTAAATACTTAGTCGCATCTTCAGCCAACTTTCGTAAAACCTGTGCTGAAATTTCTTCTGCTGCGAATTTTTTACCTAGAGCTGGGCAGTCTAATTTAATGTTCTCTTCTGTTTGAAGAACTTTATACGGTACTTGAACAAGTTCGTCACTTACTTCACTTGTTTTTCGGCCGATAAAACGTTTAACAGAGTAAAATGTATTCTCAGGATTAATTACAGCTTGCCTCTTTGCAATTTGACCCACTAGTAAATCACCCTTTTTTGTATAAGCGACAATAGATGGTGTTGTACGCTGTCCGTCGCTATTTGTTATTACATCGGGTTTACCACCTTCCATTACAGCCACAACTGAATTTGTTGTTCCTAGATCAATACCTATAACTTTTGCCATTTATCTTTTTTTAATATTTCTTTGTATTTAAATAGAATGATATTAGATATAACTCCACATAAATAGGTGTATTTTCCATGCATTATTTATTTATGGTTTCATATTTTTTATTCTGTATCACTTTAACTTAGTAATATAAACGTTGCTTAGGTACTAAATTACTAGGGCCGACTTGTTTTTGTTTTTTACACAAAATATTGCTTTAAACTGGACAATACTTACTCCTTTACCTATAATTGGACTATCAATATATGTTATTTTTCATATATTGGCTCTAATTTTAAATTGAAATTTTACCAATCAAATGGCTCCAGGTATATTTGTTAGAAAAATTGGTATGACGCATATTTTTGATGAAAATGGTACAAATATTCCTGTAACACTTGTTCAAGCGGAAGAGTGCCAAATAAGTCAAATTAAGACTTCCAAAACGGATGGATACAATGCAATTCAAGTCGCTTATGGTCAAACCAAGTCGAGTAAACTATCAAAACCTATTTTAGGGCATTTAGAAAAAGCTGGATTACCTAGTTTTAGGTCTTTTGGTGAATTTGCTGTTAGTGATCCGACTCAGTATAATTTAGCTGACACTATTGACCTTACATCGTTTGAGATCGGTCAAACTGTGAAAGTTACAGGCAATAGTATAGGAAAAGGTTTTACGGGAAACCAAAAAAGACATAACTTTAGCCGTGGTCCTATGACTCACGGATCGAAAAATCATCGTTTACCAGGTTCTATTGGTGCAGGTAGTACACCTAGTCGAGTTTACCCTGGGAAGAAAATGGCGGGTCAACTTGGTTTTAAAACGACTACTATTGACAACAGCACAATCTTATATATCGACAATGATGAAAAAATCCTTGCTTTAAAGGGTTCGTTACCAGGTAAAGAAAAAAATATTTTAAAGGTAATTAAAAAAGTTTAAAATATCTTTTCCAACCAATACATAAATTTAGTTATTACCAACTTGTTCTTAATATAATTAACTAAAATAGGGCTATGAATTCATTTATTGACTTAATAAAATATCCTATTTTAACGGAAAAAGCAGTTCGCCTTTTTAAACAGAACCAATATAGTTTTGCAGTTTCAAAAAAGGCAGATAAGGCTGTTATCAAAACGGCTATTGAAACATTATTTGACGTTAAAGTAATATCGGTAAATACGTCGACACAACAAAGAAAAAAGCGCCGAGTTGGTAAATTTGTTGGTCATAAAACTCAAAATAAACGGGCAATTGTAACTTTACGACCAGGTGATTCAATCAATATTATTGAAACAGATTAATCTAGTTATAAATTTTAATTGTTCTGCTACATTTTTAAATTTAATCTATTTTTAGGAAAAAGGATTTATGGCAATCCGTCTATACAGGGCTTATAGTCCAGGAACGCGTTTTCGTTCTACTTTAGATTTTAGTGATTTAACAAAGAAGAAGCCGGAACGTCGTTTAACAGTAGGTAAAAAATATTTTGCTGGCCGAAATAATAGGGGTCTAATTACACTTCGTGGTCGAGGTGGTGGTCATAAAAAGAAGTATCGTATTATTGACTTCCATAGGAAGTTAACAACAGTTAAATCTAAAGTTGCGAGTATTGAGTATGACCCAAATCGTAATGCTAGAATTGCACTGTTACATTATGAGAATGGTGTTAAGAAGTACATCTTGTGTCCACGTTCGTTGAAAGTTGGCATGCCAGTATCTTCAGGCGTTGGAGCACCTTTAGAAGTAGGAAATTCGATGCCATTAATGTCAATACCTTTAGGTAGTAGTGTTCATAATATTGAATTAACTTTAGGTAAAGGCGGACAAATTGCAAGAGCGGCAGGAACTTATGCACAAATTATTGCCAAAGATAAAGACTTAGTAACCTTAAAGTTACCATCAAATGAGGTTCGTTTAGTTTCTAAAAACTGTTACGCAACTTTAGGTCAAGTCGGTAATATAGAACATATTAATATGACCTTAGGCAAGGCTGGTAGAAAACGTTGGTTAGGTCGTAGACCTAAAGTTCGTGGTGTTGTAATGAATCCAATAGACCACCCGCACGGTGGTGGTGAGGGTCGTTCACCTATTGGACGAGCTAAACCGGTTACTCCATGGGGTAAGCCAGCATTAGGAATCAAAACTCGAAAGATAACAAAATTAAGTACTCGATACATACTTCGTGGTCGTACTTAAATTTGAGAATAA
>Ga0209404_10002720_pt1 | contig 10734 bp, 6 predicted proteins | sample TroAtlMetagenome_2_FD_187447 | JGI IMG/M metagenome (GOLD analysis project Ga0209404, IMG submission 187447) | Marine eukaryotic phytoplankton communities from Atlantic Ocean - Tropical Atlantic ANT8 Metagenome (SPAdes) (version 2) | ecosystem: Environmental > Aquatic > Marine > Oceanic | place... | reverse complement strand
CGGTCCCGCGCGCTTACAAAAGCCCACGGCGGTCTTACGAGAGCTCCCGACGACGACGCCGCTCTAGCTGCCCCTTCCCGTTGTAACGCATCGCGCAACCGCGGCAACGACCCACACAACGCCGCGTCCCAGACGTGGTCGAGAGCTTCCCTTTGTTCGCGAGACCGCGCGGCATCTCTAGCACCTTCCCCGCGCCGGTCGCGCGCCGCGTTCAGAGGGCAAGCGAGCAATCTTTTCCGATCCTTCGACGAGGCCCGCTCGTTGGCGTCCAGTCTGAACTTGTGCGAGGACGCATCCAAAGGAAACGGCGCAAATCCAACAACTTCGTACTCCCGATCTAGGTTCGAGGCCGTGCCGCGATTACGCGAGGTCTGTTGCGGGTCCTTGTCGTTTTCTCCGTAGATCTCGTCGTCGTGGGCGACGCGCGTCGAAGCTAGTAAATAGGAATTGAGGTGGGCGTCGCCCCCGGAGCACCACTGGGATAGTAAGCGCGCCGCGTCGGCGCCGCCGATCGATCTCGTCGAACACGCGGCATGCAACGCCGTGCATCTTGTGTTGACGTGCCGCCCCCACGGGTCCGCGCCTCTGGATAATAGAGCGACGGCGGATCTCACGCGTCCGCGCGCACAAGCCGCATACAGCGCCGTGGCGCCCTCGTCGTCCCGCACATCTATTATTTGAGGCGCCTCGTCCAATAGTAATTCTACAATGTCCGCGTCCTCCCTTTGAATAGTCTCTTCCCGGGCGTGGGCCGCCGCGAGGTGCAACGCCGTGCGTCCCCTCACATTCTTCTGCGCGACGGCCGCCCCGGCGTCGATCAACGATCGAGCTACTGATCTACGAGCACACCCACCCCGAAAGCAGGCGTGCATCAGCGGCGTCCAGCCGTCGGCATCTTTACCGTTGATTTCAAACGTAGGTGCCCCCGTGGGCTCCAGATCCCCGTCCTGGTGGACCTCGTCGCCCGCCAACAGCGAAGCAACCAACTCATTTAACCCCGCCTCCGCCGCCAAGTGTAGAGGTGATCGCAACCGACCGTCGCCCACCAATCTGTCGAGAGGAAAAGCACAAGCGTCGAAGAACGTCGACCTTTTTAGTACTGGGCGCCTCGTATTAAAGTCCACCGCAGCATTTGCGGCAGGCGTCGTGCGCCAGGCGTCGAAGGCGTCGTGCCGTCCCGGCGCGCCCGGTCGACCGCCTCGTCTATTTTGATCCGGGTCCACAGCATCTAGCGCATGGGCCGCCAACGTCGCGACGGCCGCCGCCGCCCTTCCTTTGTTCTTCGTGACGCCTCGATCATCACCGTTCCTATAATTGTGGTACTCGCCCGGCATGCGATCCGCGGAAAAGCCCTTCCGCTTCGGTCGTTTACTTTCAGTATCATCATCAGATTCTTCCAAGTACGTGCGCTGGAACGACAAATCAAATTCTCTGATGCACATCCTCCTCAAGCTTCTGCGTGTAGCCCCGTTCTTCGCGAGATCTTCCGCCAGCGCGCCGTCGTCCGCTCGTAGTGACCGCGTCGCTCCTCTTCTTAAGAGACTTTCGCAGACCTCGGTGGGCGCGTCTACGTACGCGGCGCAATGGAGCGGCGTGAAGCCCGCGCAGTCGTGCGCGTCGAGGACCGCGGATCTTGCCTTCAGTAATTCCGCAAACCCAGCCAGATAAGAGGACTGGGCGGGCCAGGCGGCACCCTTCGTCAACCACGCTCGAGCCGAGGCCGTGCCCGCTCTGGCGTTGGACCCGTCCGTAATTGCTAATTCACTACCAACAGCTTTCAACGTCGCCGCCGCGACGGTTCTCGAGGACGAGCCTTTGAGGGTGGGCGCGGGCGCGGGCGCGCCGACGCGCTCCCGCCGCTCGTCGCGCCGTCTCCTTTCATCCTTCTCCCTCCGTAGCCGTTCGCGCTTGATAGAACCGCAATCCGAATCTGATGACGACTCATGGCGTGACGGTGCGCTTCCTTCGGACTCCTCTGATAAAGATGCTTCTTCATCTTTTTGTGAGGTCAACACGTCATCAATGAGCCGCTCGTAGTCGACTTTCAAGCGACGATCTCTGGACAACTCCGGTCGATCTCGCGGCGGCTTAAATTCGTACTTCGCCGCGAGCTCTTCCAGCGTGCCGTAGGCCAGGCGCACATCTAGACCTCTCAGACACGAGTCAAACTGATCCAGCGTGATGCAGCCGTCGGCTCTAGGGTCACTTCGTTCAAAGGCTCGCAACAACTCGCCGGCGTTCGTGCGCGTCTTCCCGGGGCCGTCTTTATGCACAGTGCCGACTTCCGCGTACCTTCTCGCTGCCCGTCGCGCGCCTTGCCGTAGGGCGCGCCACAGCCACAGTAACAGAGCTTCCCTTCTCAAAACATCGTCCGGTTCCTTGGGAGCCGACGCTTGAATGAGTGGCATCGCTTTTCTCGGAGCGCCGCAGAGGGCACCGGTACCCACATCAATTCGAGCGTGCCGCGGGAATAAGTTAGCTGCTCTCGAGCGCCCGGCCTCCTGCACGCGCAAGAACACAGGAGTTCTACGAGCCGCTCGCGCCTTCGACGCGGCATCCAAGTTCTCCTTGTTGTCCCTCTTGGCATGTTTCCGACACGTGTCTCCGACATACCTCCATCCTCTCTTCGGCGGCCGATCACCCCCGCCGTTGTTCTTGAAGAGTTTATCAGCGATACGTTGGGCCGCAAAATCGTCGGCGAACAGCTCCGACGCCACCGCTCTTAGCAGAGGAGGCTCGCCCAGCGACCCGTTCTTCACCAACGCGTTCGAGGGTAGGGCTAAATCTGCCGATCCTGTCATCAACGCTCGCACCGTCAATGCCGTGTGGGCGGCGTCGACGCACGCCACCGCATAGTGCAGAGGCGTCCTTCCTAAATCATCCCTCGCCGTGCAACAGGTCCGCCAGGCCGCCTCGCATCTTAACTCCCTCTGTCTCAATTCTCGATCCGCTTCCCGCGCGGCGAACTCGTAGGCGCCTCGCAATTCATGTTCTACATTGCGCCGGCGGCAGTCCCTAGATGCTTCCACGAGTCTCCCGCGCAAGTCGGACACTTTCCGATCATATTCTTCCGAAGCTTGCGCGCGCCACGCCTCGCCGAACGCTTTTAATATATCATGCCTGCCTTGCAAGGCGGCGTAGTGGCACGCCGTTCTCCCTTTCTGATCCGCCACCAGGGCGCACCTCAATCCTAAACCTTCGCCGAAGCCGCACTTTTTCGCCGCTTTCTTTAAAGCGGCAAGGTCGCCGTCGAAGCACGCCTCTAATACGGCACGCGCGTCTTGCGACGGCGGCGCGATGTCCTCATCTGTGAGATCTCGTCTGGAAATCCTCGGTCGTAAATATCGTTGGCGCGCGTCGTGCACCTGCCGTATTTCCTCCGTGTTTCCTAGTAGGATAGTACCTCTTTCTAGAGCGAACCTCGTTTTCTTGGAACGTTTCTCCCTTATAGAACGGGCCTGGTCTTCCAAGCGCGAGTCGTCCGAATCCCCGTCGAAGCGTTCCGGCGCCGGCGCCGGCGCCTCCCGGACGTCGTCGTCCTCGCTGTCGGACTGGAACGCCACGACCTTCTTCAGGGTGTTGGCGGCGTCGTCTGCCGACACGTCCAGCGCGGCCTTCCTCAGGATTTGATCAGTGTTGTCCTCGCGGGCGACCTCGCGCATCGCCTTCGTAGCCCTCTGAATCCCTTCGTCCTCGACCTCGGACGAGGCCCGTCGCAGCCCGTTCATGGCCTTCAACCCCGCCTCGGCCTCGCTTTCCGAGGCCGCCGCTCGTAAGTTGGCCAGCGTCTCGGCCGATTGCTCTAACGAATCCTCCTTGATTTTTTGGGCCGAGGCGAGTAACGCGGACGTGGCCTCGGCGGAGTCCTGCCTTTTTAAGGTGATGGGCTTCTTCGGCGTCCCTTCAGGTTTGCCTTGTAGCGCTTTTACCGCATCCGAGACTTGGCTCCGGATGAGCGTCACGGCGACGTTCTGTTCCTTGTCGCCGTCGTCGTAGTCGACGTCGTAGCCCGTCGCCGTCTTTCCAGAAATGGTGCCGGCGTACCACTGCTGGCCGCCCTGGAACTGGGCCTCTACTCTATCCCCCGGCTGGAAGCTCATGCTGTTGCTTGGCCTACTGTAGAGCCGCTGCTGCTGAGCCGAGGGCGTCCGGCGGCCGCGCTGGCTCGATGCTGGCGCCGGGGCAGCCCTCCTTGTCCCGTGCGCCGTACGCGCGCAGCCCAAACGAAGCAGTTGACAGCTCGTGTTTGCTGCACCCGGCTAGAGGGTTCGCCCGGCGCCCGGCGGTCACTCGTCGCCGGGCGCGCGGCGGCGGCGTCGTCCCGGCTAGAAGTCGTAGCGGCGCGACGTCGCTCGAGACGCACTCGAGTTTGCTGGCGCGCTCGCCCGCGGGCGGTGTCTCCCCCCGCCCTGGGCAGGGGCCCTAGACAGGGGCCCCGCCCACTAGTTCTAGCACCGTAACAATTTCACCGGGGGCGACTCGGAGAGTGGTCGTGCACGCCGTCGCCGCGACCCCTCGGCGCGTACTACTATCTGTACTACTCCTTCAGGGAAACAGATCCTTACGGCGGCGGCGACCACTGCGATGCGCGTCCTCTAGACGCCCACGGCCGCGCGGTCGATCGAGGCCCACGGCCCGTCCTCGATAAACATCATCGACACGTCGCACTCGTCCTGCGTCGCCTCGCCCGTGAGCACGCAGGCCTTGCAGAAGTCCTGCACCTGGGCCGTCGACATCTTGTTGAGGTCCTCGAAGACCTCGCAGTGGCCGAGCTTGATGCAGCGCTCGAGGCACCAGCTCGCCGTGTCCTGGAGCGCCTTCTTCTTCTCGAGGGGGCTCACGGAGTCGGAGTTGTCGTATCTGAATCCGCCTATGCGTTGGGTCGAGTCGTGTGCAATGTCGGCGGTGGGCGGGGTGTGGGTGGTACGCGTGGTGTTTGGCCGGCGGGTCGATAGTTTGACAACGGTTAGCCGTGTGGAGCCGTGTCGGCGGTGCGTGTGGAGAGCCGAGACCGCGGTTGGTGTGTGTGGCCGATGTGTGTGTGGGCAGGTCGCGTTAGTGATGGCACGTTTCTGCCAAAGCCAATTTCCGTCGGTACAGGGTGCCGAAGGCATGCGTTGCATGCAATTGAGTGCCTCCGGCGAGGCGTTTGTGTACGCAGCGACAGCTTGGAAGCGCGGCGCAGCGCGCGCGGCATGACTACGCGCCGCGCAATGGAGATCCTTCCATGAGACTCTGGCGCGGTACTCGCGGCGTCGGCCTCGTTCTTGACAACGACCGATGCCCGCAGGATCGAGGGCGGCGCGAAGGCCCTGGCGGCCGCGATGAGGCTAAGAAATACAGCGGTACGCATGATTTCTGGGGTCGTTTTGGCCGGCTCCTGCTCTTTGTTCTCTCTAGTGCCCATACTACGCTAGCTGCGCAGCTGCGCTGGTTCCCAAAGTGATCCAAGGCACCGCTCTCGAGAGGTTCCATGACGAGGCACCGCTACTCCGCGGAAGGAAGCCACTAGCCACGCAGCCGCACAGAGAGGTCCAAGCGTTCCAGTAGCAGCGGCAGCCAGCGCGCGCCCCGGTCATCGCTCGTCATGGCGACCCTGCGAGCCGTGCTCTACCTCGCTACGCTCCTCGCTGGCGAGGCTGCCCCCATCGTCTACTTCCGGCCCAAGGAGATGGAGCCGGCTCCCGAGGGCAGCCCTCAGCTCGAGGCGCCTGGCAACTGGTTCTCGGTGAATAACGAGATGAAATTGTTACCTGAAGTGATGTCCAAGCTTACGTTTGAGGTGCGGGACCATGCCGCGCCCGGTGATGTAGAAGCCGAGGAAGAGTTACGGAAGAACGCGCACTGGGGGAGACTCTATGTGGAGGGCTGGCCGGCCTCCATGCAATATCTGAGGGGCCACTTCGGGGAACATTTGCCTGTTGGGAGGTTGCCTCTCGTCGCTGCCGAGCCTTTGGACCTCTGTTCGGCTTTGAGCGAGGAGCTTGTGGCACGGATCAACACTAAACCTCACATAGTGGTAGCGAAGCGGGGCACTTGTACGTTTGGTACCAAAGCTACCTACCTAGCGGAAAGTGTGGGAGACAACGCCTCCCTAGCAACATTACTGTTAGTAAACAACGAGCCGGGCAACCAGCACGCGCCCGGCCCCGACGCCCACGAGGTGCAGGCTAGTGTAGCCATGGTCGCCGAGTGGGAGGGCGACGCCTTGTTGGAGGAGATGAATGCGTCGTCCTACGAAGCGACGTTCGTGCCCATAAACTGTATTGAGTCGAGCGAGACGAAACAAACACAAAGCCTGTGCGAGCCGGCCGTGGCCAGTGATGCTAAATATGTCGAGAACGATCGCATCGATGGCGGTACTTTAACAGTATCCGGAGAGACGTTTGAGTATTTACTAGCAGAATTTGGACGGCCGTTCCGTGGCATTGAGAGGAAAATTGTGGATATTGGCGACGGGTGTTTACCTACCAACGAGGATTTGACGGGTGCCATAGCTATCGCTAGAAGAGGAGGCGGCTGCCAGTTCCTCGAGAAGGCCTGGCGGGCCCAGGAAGCCGGTGCCGCGGAAGTTTTGATCTCGAACCGCGATTCGACGGACGCTTTAGTCAGGGCGGGCTGCCACCCGCGCTGGGCCGCGCGCAACGTGACGGTACCTGTCGGTCTGGTGTCCCTGGCCGCGGGTTCTGCATTACGGTCCGCGAAGACCGCGTCCGTGACACCCGTGCACGGCGGCCACGGCGCCGCCTGGGCCGCGCTCGAAAAATATGCCAATGGCGACGCAAAGCCCCGGTCGAAGAAGGCCCAACTCAAAAAAATCGACGCCCTGAGCGCGGAGCGCCACGGCGCCGACTATCCTGAGAGGAGGGCGTTCCTCGCGAGCGGGAAGGACGAGTTATAAGTACATTAGTCCGGCGCCTCATAGAACAGAAGGAGCTCCTCCTTCGGCTGGATATCTCGCAGCACGACGACGCCGAGCGCCGGCCGGCCGAGATCAATCACGCGCCACTCGACGTTCGGTTCTCGATCACGCGCCTCGTTGAGGTAGTAGGACGGGGCGGCGCGCGTGTCGGAGCGCAGGCGGAAGTGGGCGTCTTCATATAATACGGCGCGGTCGTCACTCGCCGGCGGCGCGTCTTCGATAGAAGAAGCGCAGGGGTCGACGAAGACCTCGCCTCTCAACAAAAGGCGTCTCGCGACCGTGCCGTGGCCGTGGACGACATCCACAGAGGTGATGTCCGTGGCTTCAAAGCGTGCGGCCAGCTGGCGCGCGAAGGCCCTTTCAAACGCCTTGCGCTGCGGCGGCGCCCAGGCGTCCGCGGCGAGCTCGGCGGCGCTCCAGAACGGCACGTGATTAGTCGAGGGCGGCGGATCGACCGTCGTGTAGAACGGAGCAGCACCTAATTTCCGGTAGCCCGCCGCGTAGAGGTACGTGCGCACCTGCGCCTTGGAGCGCGTGCCTATCAGTGATGCGATGCGCCGGTGGTTGAACGCCCCGTACTTCTTCACGCCCGCGGCGCACATGTCCTTCTCGGCCTGGGACCAGCGGCGGCGGTGCGTCGCGGCAGTGCTCGCCATGGGCTGCCCGAACGCGTCGACTATGGGTGCGCGGCTGTTCCGACGCTTGCCGTCGACCAATGGGGCTGCCCGGGGCTTGACTGAGGCGCGGCCTTGGCCTGCCTAGCTTTTTACGGGCTGTGCTCTCATGTACGCGGGTGACACTAGTGTGTTACTGGACGCTAGCCGGATTAACTTTTTTAAGACATCTTAATGGTTTGCGGCATCCTCTGTGCCTCGAAGCAAAGGAATTGCTCACAGCATCCTCGAGACAGTTCCTCCGCAACGGCATCAATCTGCCTACTGCGTTGCACACCTGGGTGAGCTTGCAGCCACCAGCCTGCCTCGACGCCGCGCCCGCGAAAGATGCTCGTCGCCCAGCCCACGCCGGACGCGGCCCACTGGCGCCCGCACTGCACGCAGCTCGTGCCGCACCCCTTGTTCCCGCACGGCGCGAAGCACTTTTTGCACCCCTGCGAACACCTCCGGCCGGGCGTCGACGTTATTATACCTGGTTTGCCCTTCCCGCTGCGCGCGCCGCAGTCGCAAACGAACAGCGGCGACCCGACGGGGCGCGCAGTCTGGCGCGGCGCCTCGGTCATGGCCGCCCGCATCCTCAAGCACGAAGGGCGTTCGAGGAGCGGCGTCGCGATTGAGTTAGGCTGCGGCGCGGCGGCCATCCCCGCAACATGTGCAGCTTTCTGCGGCTTCGAGACCTACGCGACGGACGTGCCCTCGATGGTGTCCGCCTCGTCCAAGGCCTTGGAGGCCCACCTCGCCAATCCGGGCTTCGCGGGGTCCGTGCGCGCGGTTTCATTAAGTTGGGGCCGCGCCAATGCGCAAGCGTTCGCCCGCGTTCATGGACGGGCGGACCTCGTGATTGCCTCGGAGTGCCTCTACGCCCTCAAGGCCACGGATTTGAGCGTCGCGGCGGCGACGATGGAGGCGTTGGCGTCGACGATTGCCGAGTTGCTTTCGACGAATGGCGTCTGCCTCGTATTGTACAATCCCCGGTCTGACGTGGAAGCGTACTTCTGGGACGCGCTGCCGCGATTCAATTTGCGGCGGCGGGCGGACTCGCTCACTTCATCGGGAATAGCGCTGGACGACCTCGGCTTCGCGCCCCGGCGCGTCGACGGCCTCAAACTCTACGCCGTCGAGCGCGCGGACGCGGCGCCGCCTTCACCAATTTTCCGCCCGATTCTTGTGTCGCTGCCGACGATGGCTGCGGAGGACGTCCTTGACTAATTTTTCTGTTCTGACTAAACGTTGTTATACTACTAATTTAGTAGTTGTCATGGTTCAATCAACTTCAATGGAACTGGCCCCAGAAACTAATGCCCGGGCTCACGGGCTCCGCGTCGACGACGACGTTCGAAGCGGGACTCGTCAAGGCCTCGCCGTCGAGGACGGTGGCGTCGAGGAACGCGTTGGTGACCCGGACAAAGCCGGGCCACGTCTGTAATTCTTCGGGGTCCGGATATGCGCCCCATCTTGCGCGCAACCCGGCGTTTTCCGGCTGTTTGTACCAGGCGGCTATCTGGTTGTACATTTCCTCGAATTTCGGTGCCGAGGGCTCAGGCTCGGCGCGCGAGAACCAGCGCCGCGGCGGCGCCGGCGGCGGTTGCTCGGCTGAAGGCGCCTCCTCGGCTTCTGCGACGGAGAGGGCGGTGGGCTCTTCTTCCTGCTCCCCGAACAGGAACGAGGACAACTTTCTCGCGAAGCCCGGACGCTGGAAGGGGGGCGCAAACTTGGCTTTGGCGGCGGCGCGCGTCTCCGGCTTCGCGGGACTTCGCGTCTCGAGACTCTTCAAGAAGGCGGTCGTTGGCGTTAGTGGCGGAGGCTGCCCTGTAGATGCCTCCTCGGCCATATCCGCCATGGAGGCCTTTCGCCGACTGTAGAAACAAAAGGCGCCGATAGCTAGCAATAGCGCGGCGCCCGCGACCGCGCCGGCGATGACCGCAACCGGAGTCTGTTCCTTTTCTTTTGTCGAACAACGCACGACGCCGCACGACGTCGCCTCACACCGGGTGTATGTGAACGCCCAGTGCAGGTTCACGTCGTCGCCCACGCACCAGCCGAGATCCTGGTCGAAGGCATAGGCGTGGTCGAACATCTGCTGCATGCTCGTGACGCCGTCGACCGCCCAATCACCGATGTCTCGGTTAAAGGCCGAGGCGCCGGCGAACGTCCCGTGCATATTCCTGACACTGTGGACTGCCCAACCACCGATGTCTTGATTAAAGGCCCTGGCGCCCCAGAACATCCTGTACATCGTCGTGACGCCGGAGGTGTCCCACGCGCCGATGTCCTCGTTGAAGGACGAGACCTCGTTATGGCCCTCGTAGAACAAAGACGACATGTCCGTCACCCCGGATGTGTCCCACATAGAAATGTGGCCGTAAAAGGCCTCGGCGGCGGCGCTGTTTGAGAGCCAAGCATCGACCGCGGTTCTAATGCTGCCATCGTCCAGCGCGCTGCCAGCCACGGCTTCGAATAAGCTCAAAACGCACAGAAGCGCTGCAAATCCCATCCTCGTTGCGCAGGGCAGCCTAAATTAAGGCACAAAACGGTGTACGGAGCTAGTGTAGCGACACACTAGTGCAGCGCTGCCCCATCACAAATCGCAAGGGCTCGGCGCCATGGGCCGCGACGGCCCCGACGAGCTCGAGGGCAGCTTCTCTCCATATAAAATAAGGGACCACCGCTGCTATCTGGAAGAGCAGGGCCTCACGGACCCGACACCGCCAACGCCCGAGGAGCACCTCTACAACCAATTGTACGAGCTCTACCCCCAGCATATTGGGAAGCGCACGTCCCGCAAGGAACGGCGCCAGCACGGCTTCGTGGCGGCGTCGCTGACGTACGGCGAAATTTGCTTCGGCCCGTTTGCCGGGCTGTTTCAGGTGCTCCGGAACGACGGCCTGCAGCCGGGCGGCAAGTTCTGCGACTTGGGGTCCGGTGCGGGGCGCGCGGTCTTCGCCGCAGCATTATCGTGGGACTTCGACAAGGTGCTCGGCATCGAAATTCTCGAGGGGCTGCACGACCTCTGCGACCAGAAGCTGCTGCCAAGGTTCGATCTTCATATAAGAGAGAAGATGGAGTCGGAGACACGACGGGAGGTCGACGTCAATTTCATTCGCGGCGACGCGACCGTGATCGACGCGTGGATTTCAT
>Ga0209404_10002719_pt1 | contig 10736 bp, 19 predicted proteins | sample TroAtlMetagenome_2_FD_187447 | JGI IMG/M metagenome (GOLD analysis project Ga0209404, IMG submission 187447) | Marine eukaryotic phytoplankton communities from Atlantic Ocean - Tropical Atlantic ANT8 Metagenome (SPAdes) (version 2) | ecosystem: Environmental > Aquatic > Marine > Oceanic... | reverse complement strand
GACTAAGACTATCGACGGATAAAGAGGTTCAATTCCTCTTCTAGTTACTAAATAGGTAGTAAGAATAACAGTATCAACCAGGGAATCCCATGGTGATGAAGCAATCTTACACCTTACCGACTACCTAACAGGTAAATCGACAGCTTGGCTTCTTCGAAGTATCAGTTGTACAAAGCCAGTCGTAGTGACAGTGGTCGGTAAAATATATAGGTGTGGGCACGCGTGCGGTGCCGTTACTCGACCTGAGAAAAGACGTACGAGCACACCTAAAATATAAGAGGCATTGATGCACCTATATGGTTCAAAGCAGATGTAAGTCCTCAAGGCCTCGCGAGGCAACAGAGCATACTACGGTACTAAAGTGCGGGTTCGAATCCCGCTATGCTCTCTATATATATGACAAAATGTCATACTTTACAAACAAAATATAAATAGTAACTGATAATATAATAAAAATTATGACTAAAATCAACAACGTGTGGTCACAGTTAAAACCTGTGTACAAAGACAAGATTAGACAGAACACGTATAAACACGGTACGGCAAAGAGACTTAAATATACATTGATGGCTGCGGCGGGATGGTATGACTTAAAACTAGATGATATTAGAGATATATTAGTATTTACTGATAAATTTAGTTATGATGTTAACGGTGCAGATATTATGTATGGTACAGAATTTTTAAATAACGAAGAATGAATTGGAGACAAAGAGAACAAGCATTTGAAGATGCTTACGTAAGAAGATTACTAATCGAGTATGGTATTCGTGAGGTAACTACACAAAGACAAGCTAAAAATAGTACAAGAGAGTTTGAATTTCCTGTACATGCTAGAAAGTATACATTAGGTGGCAGAACCTATTGTAGTAAAGACAAGCTTAGATTAGCTGTATTTAAAACAGGATATGTAAGGAATCAAAATGGTTGTAGTAGTCCGTATCAGCTTAATAAACAATATAAGCAGAATGTTAGATGGACTATGTTAGATGGATCTAAACTAGTGACTCACAAATATGTGATGATAGCAAGAGAAAAAATATATAGTGGAATGGCTAGGTTAAACTATATGTTAGAATTTTACAAAAGAAATTACTTAAAACAATAAATATGGCAGAACTATTAACAGATGATATAATCATCGAAAAATTAGAAGCAGATGGCTTCATGCAAGAACCGGATGGTCCTTGGTTGCTCGAATATATCGAGGAACAATATGGTGGTAAATTAGACAACACGAGCGATTGGGTTGATAATAGACACAGTTTAAAAATATATAGTGAATCAACGTGTGATAGCTACGATATATACTGGTGTACTCATGATGAGAGACCTTATGTATCACAAGATGGTTATTACTATGAAGATTATAATGATTGGTCTACACGAGCGCTTGATGAACTAACATCAGGTTGTGATGTGTGGGTAGAACCTCATTTATGGTCAGATATGGAATATGATTTCAACTATGAATTAGAACGCTGGTGGGAAGATATATACATGGAACACTGGGATGAGATGAAAACAGAGTTATTAGACTCAGGAGATTATTACATTGAATACGAAGAAAATTAAAATTAATATGGAATTTTTAGAAAAAAACAGATTTAAAGGTATTACTTTTTTAGGTAACGGTAAAGTCCACAACGGTTACATTGATAAAGAAATGCTTTACGATGATTATTTAAAGTGGGCAGCAAAAAATATATACTAATGAAAGAAACAAACAACAACTTACCAAAATGGTTTGATGGAACTATCTACGACGCAGGAGATACAGTAACAAATCCATTTAGTGGAGAAGATTATAAACTAAATGCAGAAGAATTATCTATGTATGACTTAATTATGGGACTCAACTACGTTGGTGATCATAGAGGTTGGGATGATGAACTAATAAACACACAGCAAAAAGCTTTGTCTTGGTTTAGAACTAAGAACCCTAAGGCTTATATGGCTTTATTAGACTAAAACAAAGGGCGTGAATTGGTTAGGAGGCGCGAGATGTGTAACCGAAAGGTATCTTATTCGCTTGCTCAGACGCAGGTTCGATTCCTGCCACGTCCACTAAATTAAATAAATTATGAGTACAAGAAATAATATTATGGTCATAGACCGTAAACACAGTAGTGAATATGAAGAGGGATTTGCTATACACCCAGAGGTTGTAGCAGATAAAGCTTACGTTAATATGTACCATCATCACGATGGTTATCCTGAATGGCAAGGAGTACAAATTGCTAACTGGTTGTTAACTAAAGGTAATTCCGCTCAAGATGGACAAAGATTAACCGCTAAACTAGTACATGATATGTATTATGATAGTTGTTATCTTCAAAGAATAGGACATTTTCAGTGTGATATAGAGTATATTTATATCATATGGAGTGGAAATAGAGATAAAATACACGTGAGTTGTTGGAATGTATGGAAAAATAAATGTGAATTTGTATTAAAACCTGAAAAGATCATATCTAAATACATGGTAGATGGTTACGAATACACTGATTTTGCTAATAATAAAACTAGAAATACACAGAGAGATGAAACTTTAGATGGGATTTCAAGAATTGAAGATGCTAAACATCACGCTCAGAAATTAGTAGATCTATTATCCAAACAATACTAATTACAAACAAAATACAATCAACCATTGATAATATACATATGAACGAAAATGAAAAAATTTTATTTGCCGCTATGGTGGCAGATTTAGTTGTTGATAAGTTGAATAGTCAATTTAGTTTTAAAGTAGATAGTCACAAAGAGATTAGCGATGTAACATTCGAAGATCTCTTTGATGATTATTTTGCTGAACTATCTGATGATACAGAAGAACAATTAATTGGAGAATTGGCTAAACTTACAACGCTATTGGCTATATACGAAGACAAAGAACAGTATAAAAAAGCTAAAATGATTAAAAAGAAATTAGAAATATTAAATAAAAAACTAGATAACTTATGAAAAAAGCTATGTTGGCGCACAAGTTTAGTAACAGTCGAGTTGACTGGTCTCAACCTGTGTATATACAACCAAAACTAGATGGCGTTCGCTGTCTGTTTACCAAAGATGGTGCGTACTCACGTACAGGTAAACAATTTATGAATATAGCTCATATTGAGCTAAGACTTATACCGTTTTTTAAACAGCATCCTGATGTTGTATTAGACGGTGAATTATACAATCATGAACTTAAAAATGATTTTGAAAAGATTATATCATTAGTTCGTAAGCAAAAACCTACCTCAGATGATAGATTAGAAGCTAAAAACCTGGTACAGTTCCATGTATATGATTACTTTGATGGTGTCATTTATGATAGCTACAAAACTCGTATGCAACAACTGGTAAATTCAGATATCTATAATAAAGATATTAAGTATGTACCGGCAAAGCTAGTTGATAGCTATAATTATGCAAGAGAATTACACGGTGAGTTTCTTGATCAAGGCTACGAAGGATCTATCATAAGACTAGATGGTCTATACAAACACGGTAGGTCTTACGACTTAATGAAATTCAAAGACTTCAGTGATGCTGAAGCAACCATAATCGGTTATGAAGAAGGTAAAGGAAAAAGGACAAACACGGTTGGAAAGTTTCTGATGATAGATGACGAAGGTGTAGAGTTCGGTTGTCCACCGGGCAAAGGATACAACTACAATGATTTATCAAATATGTTACTTAACATTCATGACTATATAGGTCAACGTGCTACCTTTACTTACTTTCAAAGAACTAATGCGGGGAGTTATAGACACCCATTATTTAAATGCTTAAGAAATTATGAATAAAGAAAATAATAAATTAACAGAAGAAGAAAAAGATGAATTAATGCTCCAAGAAGTTTGGAGAAATTGGGGATCTTATGACATAATAGATAAATTAGGAGAAGATGACTAAATTAATATGGCAATTATACAACGACAATATGATAAGCGAAGAGGTAGCAAACCTCTTATTAGACAAACATTATAACCGTCTTAATAACAAAAGATACAAATGAGTAGAAGAAAATTATATGACCATTTAATATCAGGAGATATTTTTGGAATAAGAACTAAAATAAAAAAGTTTGTTAAAAACAAACGCATGACAAAAGCAAATAATAATAAATAAGTAATACCCTAATGTCATATCAAAGAAAAATAAAATGGCTAAATGAAAGACGAATTATTTATAGAAAAGATCCTATAAATGACAAACCTTCTATTAGTACTAAAGAATATGATTACTATGATAATGGCACGCATGAGTATTATAGATTATTTTATACGCCTAGCAAAATTACTACATATAAGTCATTAAAATGGCACTTCTTTGTATTATACTATCTTAACATGGATAATATAATAAACTCTGAATTTGTTACTGTAGCTAGATTTATAGCTAAAAAAGAGAATGGATTTGTTACATTCTTTATAAGTAATAAAGCCTTAGAAGATATGATCAAGGATGTTTTGCAACAAGGTGGTGAGCCACCTAAAAATAAAGCTCGTAAAATTATATTTAAAGATTATAACGGCATGTCTTTTGAAGAAAAGATGAAGGTTGTAGGTCAATTGTCAGGCAGACAAAAGCTTGATAAGAGTAAAATATATGATACTATGCTTTATTTAAATGAGTTTGGTAAACCTATAACAAACGGTAGATTAGCAGGTTTATTAAATTGCTCAATAAGAACTATACAGAGGCACATGTGTGCAAATTTAAAACAAGAAAAAGAGATACTCAATGAAGAAGTATAGCATAGCTAATTATATTAGGTACAAAGAAGATTTAAAATCTTCAATGCCTATAGACAAACCGTATAAAGAGTATACGAGAGAAGAACTTATAACAAAGTTCTTACCACTAGTAGAATCATTAGCTAGAAAATTCCCAACAAGTCAACAAGCTTGTGGAGTTTTAACTATAATGGATCTCATACAGTGTGGTGGTGAAGCATTAACAAAAGCTGTAGATCGTTTAGATTGGGAAACAGTAGATAAATCTGATGACCAAGAAAAAACATTAAAATCATTCTTTAGTAAAAGAATTAGAGGTGGAATACGTAGAAGAATAGATACTCACAGAGGAACTATGAGACTACCTGAACACATTATAAATAAAGTTCGTAATAATAAAGATAAGAAAATGGTTGCTATGTTTTTTAATAGTATATTTTTATCTATCGATGCTAATGTTAATGATGAGGATATGGTAATGCAAATACCAGATAAAGGTGATCCTTATAATAAGGAACTTTTAAATATTTATCTAAAAAGTTTAATGCAGAAATACTTAAACGAAACAGAATATGAAGTACTAAGATTATCTTACGGATTAGATGATGAAAAGCTTTCAGCTAAAGAAATAGCAAGAAGATTAAACATAGATGGAGTTAGTAATTATGTGAGAGTTTCAGAGCTAAAAAGACAAGCTGTAAACACATTAATTGAAAACGTAGATCACTCCCAAGTGCTTGATTATCTGTAAGTTAGATATGTAAATTAATTAAATAATATGTAATTATAATAGTATGACCATTAACGAAAAATTATCAAAAATTCAGACACAGTTTAAATCGAAGAAAAGTAGATTTAACTCATTCGGTAAGTATTACTTCAGGTCAGCCGAAGACATTCTCGAAGCAACAAAACCCTTTATTAAGGAGCTAGGTGTTACAGTAATAATAAACGAAGAATTAGTAGATTCTTCTGTTATTAGAACTACTGCAACTATAACTGATGGTAAAGAAACGATTAATGCTACAGCAGTAGTAGGAGTTGATTTAGATCAGAAAGGTATGCAAATGCCTCAAAGATTTGGTGCTGCGTCGAGTTACGCGAAGAAATACGCATTAGGAAATTTATTCCTAATTGATGATACTAAAGATAGTGATGCTACTAATACCCACGGTAAAAATGACATAACAGGTAGACAATTAGCTCAAGCTAAAGACTACATTAAGTCAGGTGGTAAAATAGAAGCTATCAAAAAGAAGTATCAATTAACATCAGCTCAAGAAGCTGAACTTAAAACACTTTAATGAAAGAAGAAGATGTAATTGAAAAGTTGAGAAATGATCAGAATTACTATGGAGAATTCGGTAAGAAATATCTAAGTAACTCTGATATCAAAACTTTACTTACAAATCCTTTGGCTTTAGGACAGCCTAGCGAGCCTAGACCTGCATTCTTAGTTGGCGGATATTTTCATACCGCTATCCTTGAACCTCAAAAACTCAAGAAATACCGAGTAATACCCTCGTCAACTAGGAATACTAAAGTCTATAAAGAGATGTCTGGTGGAGAACTATGCTTATTGCAGCACGAAGTAGATGCTATAGAAAAATTATCTGACATTATGTTAGAAAATAAAGTATGTAAAGCAATGATTCGTGATAGTAATACAGAGTATGAAACACCAGCGATTAAAGAGATTGAGGGTAAGATGTGGAAAGGAAAAGCAGATATTGTAAATCATAATGAGAAGCTAGTCATTGATTTGAAGACGACAGCGGACATTACTAAATTTAAATATTCAGCTTCTAAATTTAACTACGACTCTCAAGCTTATATTTATAGCGAATTATTTGGTTATGAGATGGTTTTTATTGTAATAGATAAAAATACTCAACAACTAGGTATATTCGATTGCTCACCAGAATTTTATGCAAGGGGTCAAGATAAAGTTCAAAGAGCCGTAGAAGCTTATAAGCTATTCTACGAAAATAAAGACTTTGACCCAAAACAATATTTTATTAATAAAACCCTATAATTATGGCAAGAACCAGAAAACCAGCATTAAAAATTTGCAGCGTAACAGGATTAGAAACTAGTGAAAACAATTTTTACAAGAATCAAAATCATCTTAAAGCTGTAGATAATTTAAGAAGAACTACAAATGCTTCTAAAGAGCAATTGCAGAGAATGTTTAACCAAATAAATCAATACGTATAATATGGCTAGTATATTAAAAACTAGTATTAACCTTAATAACATTGATAAAGATAAAGTTATCACTGGTAAAAAAGGTAAATACTTACCTATTACTATTACCATAAATGATGAACTAGATCAGTTCGGTAACAACGGACCAGTTTGTGTAGCGCAAACTAAAGAGGAACGTGATGCTAAAACTGCTAAAGTTTATTTAGGTAATGTACAAGTAGTATGGACAAACGGAAACAATGTGGCTGTACCTCCAAGAGATGACAAACCACAAGCACAAGCACCAGTTAAAAACGAAGTTGAAGACGACTTACCGTTTTAATTAAATAAATTAAATTAAATGCAAGTAGAAACGACAGAGATTAATGGATTTTTGATTGATACATTCAATCAACATGGCCTAGAAGAGGGTAAAAAACAGGGGATTTGTCCTCTGTGCTCTCACACTAGGAAACCTAAAAATCAGAAGCTTAAATGTGCTTCTTATGATTGGGAACGTGGTCTCGGAACTTGCCACAATTGTAACACAGCTTTTCAACTCCATACCTATCAACGTAAGGGCTTGGTAAGTAAAGAGTATGTAAGACCAGAAATGGGTAAATACTTATCTGTAAAAGATAAAACTCAAGAATGGTTTAAAAGTAGATGTATAACTCAACAGACCTTGGACGATCTTAAGGTTGGTCAAGGTCTTGAGTATATGCCTCAAACTGGCAAGCAAGAGAATACTATCCAATTTAATTATATAGTAGGTGATCAACTTATTAATATTAAATATAGAGATGGTAGAAAGAATTTTAAATTATATAAAGGAGCAGAAAAAGTATTCTATAATATTAATAGTATAGTAGGCTATGACACTTGTGTTATAACTGAAGGAGAAATGGATGTATTGGCTTTGCATGAAGCTGGAGTTCGAAACGCTATTTCAGTTCCAAACGGAGCCACTATTACAAACAATAATTTAGATTATTTAGATAATTGTATAGATTATTTTGAAGATAAGGAGAAAATAATATTAGCAGTAGACACAGATGAAGCTGGTCAAGCTTTACAAGCAGAACTAGTCAGAAGACTAGGTGCTGAAGTTTGTTTCTTAGTAGATTTTGATGACTGCAAAGATGCTAATGAATATCTAATAAAATATGGCAAAGAAAAATTATCAGAGCGTATATCAAAGTCAAGACCAGTACCGCTCGAAAACGTCACAACATTCAAAGACATCGAAAACGACGTTACTGACTTCGTCAAAAATGGGTTTAAACCAGGTTTTCAAATCGGTTTACACAACTTTGATGAGATTTTTTCGACATATACCGGCCAGTTTATTACTGTTACTGGGATACCTAGTAGTGGTAAGTCTGATTTTGTGGATCAGATGGTCGTAGGTTACAACCAAAACTATGGATGGAAAACGGCTTTTGCAAGTCCAGAAAACGCACCAACATATTTACACGCCCATAAAATTATGCGTAAAGTATGGGGTGATATGCCTAGCACAGGAGATATAGGAGGTTCCAAATGGAAAGAAGTAGCTTCACACGTAGATGATAACTTCTTTTTCATTGATATGGAAAAATACAGTCTTGATTCTGTACTACGTAAAGGAGCTGAACTTGTCAAACGTAAAGGTATTAAATGTCTAGTTATAGATCCTTTTAATAAAATTAGAGATACAAATGCAGCTTCTGATGATGTTAACAGATACACTATGGATTACTTAACAAAGATTGAAGTCTTTGCTAAAAAATATGACGCATTAGTGTTTATTGTAGCTCATCCAACTAAAATGTATAAAACTAGTGAAGGAAAAATTGAAGAACCAACGATGTATAACATTAAAGGGGGAGGCGAATGGTATGACGCGTCTTATCATGGTATTCTCGTACACAGGGATTATGATGCGAAGACAGTTAAAGCAAAAGTACTTAAAGTTAAGTTTCAAAATCTCGGAGAAAACGGGGCTGAAGCTCATTTTAAGTGGCAGCCGAATTCAGGTAGATTTGTACCACACGTGACAGATGTTATTAAGCACGAACCAATGCCATGGGAATAGATGCCGAAGAAAAAAGACAAAATGGGACAATATATGCCCACAGTAGAAGAGACGGAAGCATACAAGTGGTGTATAAACAATGGAATATATATCTCCCCATTTGCGAATGGAGAAGGAGCTTGGTATATAGAGATTAAAATGAATAACAAAATAAATAGATCTCCATTAACATATGGTCCAACATCAATATGGATCCAGATATATGAGTTCTATAAATATTATTACAATAAATATGCGCAGAAAATTTAAAAATGCAGATGAAGCTTATCGTTATTTCTTAAATGAAATACGACTTAACGGTGTCGAGTTCGGTGATACCAAAGCTTTATTTAACGTAGGATTTACGTTAGAAAAACCCGAACAAAATTATATTGTTGAAGATGAACGTGATTGGAAATTAGATTACGCAATGGCAGAATGGGAATGGTATTTATCTGGAGATTCTAACATTGCTAAATTAGGAGAGATATATGGTAAAGTACCAGCAATATGGGAACGTATGGCTGATAGTTACGGATATGTTAATTCTAATTATGGTTGGCAATGGCAACGTGAAGATCAATTAGATTATGTGGTTGCTAAATTAAGAAACTGTAAAGATACTAGACACGCGGCGATTAGTATTTATGACTGTAAAGAACACAAAGAATATGCTAAAGACACACCATGTACTTATGCTATTCAATTTACAATATTGAATAATAAGCTTGATATGGCTGTTCTAATGCGTTCTAATGATCTCTGGTATGGTTTCTGCAATGATCAGTACCAATTTAGTATGTTACAAATTATGGTTGCAGATAGACTCAATATTGAGATTGGTAAATATTACCATTATGCACATAATTTACACCTATATAATAATAAATTATAATGACATATTATTTATATCACATTCCGGGTAAAAAGATCGGTGTTACGTGTAATCTTAATAACAGAGTTACGTTAACACAGGGTTATAACCCAGACGAATATGAAGTTCTTGATCAGTCCGATGATATAGATTATATATCAGAGAAAGAGATAGAACTTCAAAAGTCTTATGGCTATAAAATCGATCGTAAGAAATATAATGAATTAATTAAATCTAATAAAAAGATGAATATAAACGTAACAGAACAAACTACTACGTTTCCATGTCCAGTTAATAAACTAAAAGGACAACTGTTAGATAATATGGGTATGGAATGGGAGACCGAACACGGTACTCTACATATCACAAAGAAAACAGTTCCTTGGATAATGAAAAACGTTAAAACATCTATGTATAACAACAATAGATGTTATGTGTATAATAAAGCTTTTGCAAGATTATACGATAATAATGACTTGTTTACAGAACCAACTATGGTTCAATGTAAAGATGATGCAATGTTTGATAGAATTAGAGAGTGGGCTCAAGATAGAGGCTTATATGATGAAGGAAACCCTCACACTCAATATGTAAAGCTTCAAGAAGAAGCTGGTGAATTAGCTAAAGCTTTATTACAAGATGACAAAATGGAAATAATGGATGCTATTGGTGATATGGTTGTAGTGTTAACTAATTTAGCACATTTAGAAAATACAACTATTGAAGCATGTATTGAACAAGCTTATAAAGTTATTGCAAAACGAACAGGTAAAATGATTAACGGAACATTTGTAAAAGATGAATAAATACACAGTAAAGACTGAAGATAAAATCGTAGAACAAGTTATCGAAAAGATAGATCAACGTAGTCTGGTTGGTCAAGCTAAAT
>Ga0209404_10002717_pt1 | contig 10743 bp, 10 predicted proteins | sample TroAtlMetagenome_2_FD_187447 | JGI IMG/M metagenome (GOLD analysis project Ga0209404, IMG submission 187447) | Marine eukaryotic phytoplankton communities from Atlantic Ocean - Tropical Atlantic ANT8 Metagenome (SPAdes) (version 2) | ecosystem: Environmental > Aquatic > Marine > Oceanic... | reverse complement strand
AGCAGAATAATATTAATTAGTTAATTATTTTTCTTTTCAAGGTGGATGAAAGGTCAATCTTACAAATTTGTGCAGTCTTTTTCTTAGGAACCACATATGATTCTTTTATCAATTTAAATAAGTTGTAAAAATCACTTAATTGTTGAAATACAATTATTTTATTTTTAGTAGTAATTTAACTAAATATTCTACCAACCAAAAATAAGCTAAATGCAACTGCTGGTCCAATGCCAAATGCAAATAATAATGTGCCCACACCTACTGTTCCACCCAAATACCAACCAATAGACATTACCGTAATTTCAAGAAATGCTCTAACAGCTGCAATTGGTAGATTTGTTTTTTGCTGTAAACCAATCATTAGTCCATCTCTTGGTCCTGCTCCTAGATTTCCAACCAAATATATTCCACCCCCTAAACCAACTGTAATCACAGCTATAATTGCTAATAATAATTGCGAAATATAATCTTCTGGTGTTGGCACAAACTTTATACAAATATCTATCATTAACCCAATAATTAAGGCATTTAAAATTGTTCCAATTCCAGGTTTTTGATTTAACGGCAACCAAAGAAATAAAACTGCTACACTTATAAATATGGTTATTATTCCAACAGAAAAACCAACATTTAAGTAAATACCTTGTGCAAAAACGCTCCATGGTGAAGCTCCTGCAGCTGAAACTATTAATAATCCTTCACCCAATCCAAATAGAGTTAAACCAAAACATAGAAAGAAAAAAGTTAATAATTTGGGTTTAAAATTCAACGGCTTATTTGAACTCCAAGATACTCTGGGGATATTTTTGATAGTTAAAAACATTATTTAATAATAATACTTTCCCATTTCTATTAAGTCTAATAGTTTAAAATAATGAGAAAACTTTTTATTTTTTTGATCCTATTAATATTTCCTTTTAAAACGTTATCTCATACCGATCATTACAAAAATATCAACAAAATTGAAATGGAAATATTAAAAGATGGAAAAGTAATTGGTTATTGTAATTATGAATTTTTTCATAAAGATAAATCCTTAGAAGTTCAAAATAGTACCGAATTCGAAGTAAAAATATTTGGAGTTAAAGTTTTTTCAATTTCTAGCAATGCTGCAGAGAAATATGAAAACGGCCAATTAATATATTTTAAATCTCAAACTATGCAGAATGATAAAAAAAAGTTTGTCGATTTAAAATATGAAAAAAATAAAAATAATTTTTTAATACATGGTTCTTCATACAAAGGTAATGCTAGTTTAGATAATGTAATTGGAAATTGGTGGAATCACAGAATTCTAGAAAGCAATAGTCAAATTAGCCCCCTATCTGGAAGTATAAAAAAACAAATAGTTACATTCATAACTGAAGAAAAAATAGATCTTTACGGAAAAGAATATTTAACTCACAGATTCAAACTAAAATCTAAGGATTTAAATATATCTGAAGACAAGAAATTAGATTTTGATATATGGTTTGAACCAAAAAGTAATTTAATTTTAAAAGTTGGATACAAAAAAATGGGCTATTGGGAATATAAACTAAAAAATTTAAAATAATAATTATTTCTAATTTTCTTTTTTCTTTCTTATGCTTGCTATTAATTGAGTCAATGAATCTACCATTAAATCTGATGCTTTAAAAATTTCTGTTGATTTAAATTCATGAGATAAATTTTTTTCTGGGTTTGTTTTATCTTCAATTACAATTCCTTCATCAGGTGAATTATTTTTTATATAAATTAATAATAACCATTTATCATCATCACTCTCATCCCATTTAACAAAAATTTCTCCAGTTTCAAATCTTCGATCTATACATCTTAAAATTGACATATGTCTCGTAATGTAACGTTTATTTAATTGAAAAACTAAACTACTTGAACTTCTATAAAAACTTTCAAGTGCAAACTCGATTTTTTGTCTTGAAATTGTATAATCTCTTTCTTTTTGAAGAAGAGTTTCTCTATCTTCATCACCTTGAATTTTTACGCCTAATGCCTCTACTCTCTCTCTAATTTTCTGATCTCTTATTATTCGATATTTTTCTTTTAATTTATCTATTCTTTCTTGTAAGCTTGTATAATCTTCTCTCTGTTCTCGTAATGAAACTTTTTCTAGTTGTTCGAGCTCTTTAATTTCTCTAATTCTAAATTTCTCAATTTGTTTTTCAATTTTTAATTGTTCAAGAAATTTTCTTTGTTTTTCAGCTTGTTCTTGGCGAATGATAGCCTGTTCTTTTCTTAAAAATATTTTTATGTCTTTGGCTCTTTCTTTTTCCAACCTTATTTCATCTTTAAGCATTTGCTCTTTAAGCTTTATTTTTAATTCCTTTTCAGTTTTTATTTTATTTCGTCTTTCTATTTTTTCATTTTCAATTCTCTCTAGCTCATTCAGCTTTCTTATTCTTTTTTGTTCATCTTTTAAAATCTCATATTTGCTAATTGTATCGGATACTTTTTGAAAAAATTTTTGTAAAAAATTATCAATAGCTACAAAAGGATTAAACTTAATTTTAAATTCTGGCTTTAATGAACTTTGCAATTCAATGATTTTTAGTAAAAATTTATCGCTTTTTCTTGCTATTTTTATTGGCTTTTTTTTCTTTGTTTTTATTTTTTTTTGTTTTTTTATAGATCTTTTTTTTCTTATTATTCTATTTTTTTTATACTTTCTTTTTCTTATTTTTTTCTGAACTTTTTTTTTCTTTTTTTTCATATTGTTGGAAACTCAAGATTTATCAATTTATTTTTGATAAATATAGTCTCTTGTACTAGGTACAGTTATAATTTTTTTACTTAATTGAAATTGAAATACAACCTGGTCTCCCCATTTAAAAGCCATTTCACAGCCAGTTAAATAAAATTCCCACATTCTAAAAAATTTTTCATCAAACATTTCTAAAACCTCTGTTTTTTTACTAAAAAATCTTTCTTTCCAATGTCTTAACGTATGAGAATAATGCATTCTTAAAACTTCCATATCAGAAATTATTAATCCAGACTTTTCAATAGGATTCGCTACTTCACTCAAGCTGGGTGTATAACCTCCAGGGAAAATATATTTTGTAACCCATGGATGTGGATTTCTAGGAGGATGAACTGAACCAATTGTATGAATAAGTGCAACACCATCTTCATTAAGTAGTTTTGAAACAGTATTAAAATAGGTTTTATAAAATTTTCTTCCTACATGCTCTAGCATCCCAACACTTACTATTCTGTCAAATTTTTCATTAAGTTCTCTATAATCCATCAGCCTAAATTGAACTTGATTTTCTAAATTTAGTTCTTTTGCTTTTTGTCTGCTGTACTGTAATTGATTTTCAGAAAGTGTAATTCCAACAACTTCACATTTAGTTTTTTGTGCAATATCGATTGCAAGAGTTCCCCAGCCACTTCCAATGTCTAAAACTTTTTGGTTAGATTTTAAATTAAGTTTTTTAATAATATGATCTATTTTATTATTTTGAGCATCTTCTAATGTATCATTTTCACTTTTAAAATATGCACAAGAGTACTGTCTTTTTTTATCTAAAAATAAATCATATAATTTTTCAGATATATCATAATGATGAGCTACATTATGCTTTGATTGTTTTGCTAAATTAAAATTAGTTAAAAACCTATAAGTTCCTCTAACTTTATTTAAGAGTTTACTAAATTCATTTATTTCCCCTCTTCTGCCAATATTTTCCATAGCTAAATCTAAAAAATCAGTCAAAGTTCCATTTTCAATTACTAGAGATCCATTTGTATATGCTTCACCGAAATGTAAATCTGGATGAAGTAGTAATTTATAATGTAATTTTTTATCTAATAGTTTTAATGTAATTGGATTTTCTTTTTTTGGTTTGCCGATATTGTATTTATTATTATTTGCATCTATTAACAGAAAGCCATTTTTTTTAATTAAACTATCTAAGAATTTTGCAAGATACATTGTTATGCTACTTTTAAAAATTTTGAATTAAAATCTAATTTATTCAGTTCTTCAAATAATTTTTCTTTTTCTCTTGGATCTAATAATGACAGAGGAGGCAAAATATTATTAAAACAATTATCAGCATCTGATAAAAAAGAATGCATTCCAGAAATTAAATTATATTTATCAAATGCCGCTCTAACGTTGCAAAGTTTTTCGTTATATTTTTGATCTCTTTTGTTTTTAAAATCGTCATAAACTTTTCGTGATAAATCAGCTGTAACATTGCAGGTTGCGGTTATAATTCCTGAACAACCAAGTTTAAGTCCTTTTAATAGTTTTAATTCCGAACCAGGTAAAACTGAAAAATTATCTATATTCAAATTTTCATACAAATTATATGTACTATCTTTTACTCCAATAATCTGTTCGGGATATTTTTTTGCTAAAGTTTCAACACACTCTATACTAAATTTATACCCACATAATTTTTCAAAATTATATAAAATTATTTTACAGTCTGATATATTTTCAATAAGTTTATTATAAAAATTTATAACATCTTTATCTTTATAAAAATAATACGCTGGAGGCATAATTAGAAATTTTTTCATGCCCAATAATTGACTAGTCTTCATTAAGAGAATTGTGTCATTTAAAGAATTAAATCCAGTTCCAACAATAAAATTTTCTTTATATTTACTTTTTGATAATTCTTCGATTAATTTTATTTTTTCCTCTAAAGAAATAAGTTGTGCCTGACCAGTGCTTCCTAGTATAGCAACACCATGACATCCTTGATCAATCAAATTTTCTGCATGCTTTATGGTTTTACTTATATCCAATCTTAAATTTTTATCTAGAATAGATACTGAAGCCGCATAAATGCCATTAATTTCACTCATAAATAAAACTTATATAAAAAAAAAAATTTAGTAAAGATTATAAGATATTTTATGAAAATATTAACTATCCAAAATAGAATAGGAATCGGGGATATGGTAATTTTTTTACCTTTTATAGAAGCAATAGCAAAAAAATTTGCAACTCCTGTTTATCTCCTTGCTAAAGAAAGTTCTAAAGCTTCCCAAATTTTAAAATCAAATAAAAATATAAAAGAAATTATAATTCTTGAACGGAATAATAATAAAAATGGACATCACGATGGATTAACAGGTTCATTAAATTTAATCAAACAACTGAAGTCCTATAATTTTGATAAAGTATTTATTTTTAATTCATCATTAAGGTATAATTTAATTACAAGATTTGCATTAATAAAAAACATTTATCAATATCCATTATTCAGAAAAAAAAATCAGCATATAATTTCTGCAGCACAAAATTTTTTACAATCAAATCTTGAAATAAAAGTAGATAGCAATCCTAGTATTTTATTAGACGGTGAAGAATCTAAATTAGTTAAATCTAAATATAATATTCTAAGCGATCAAAAAAATATATTACTAGGAATTGGAGGATCTGGTCCTACAAAAAGAATTTCTCCTGAAATTTTTTTAAAATTTATGGAGGAATGCTCAAACAAATATAGCTGTAAATTTTTTTTAGCTACTGGGAAAAATGAAGAAGAACAAAAAATACTAAAGAAAATTTTAGATTCTAAATATAAAACCCAATGCATTGCACTTGATAAATTAAAACTATCTGAAATTTTACCTGTTATAAAAAATTGTAATATTTCAATTTGTAACGACTCTAGTTTCAGCCATTTATCAGCGGCGGTTGGAATTCCAACCATTGTGTTAATGGCAGATACACCGCTACTATACGGTAGCTATAGTCCTCAAATGCATCCAATACTTCCTGATGGAGAAAAAACAGTCACACATGATACTCTAGGAAAAGATAAGATTAATCCAAAAAAAATTTTTGAAAAATTTCAGGATATTTTAAATTAAACTGAATCTTTTAAAACAATTTCTTTAGCTTCGTTAACAATTGATGCTAATCGCGTTAATTCAGGACTTATATCTGGATGAATTTTTTTCATAATTTTTTTATATGAACTTAACACCTGATCTTTATTATATTTTTTTTTAGGATTTAAATTTAAAATTCTATATGCCTCATCAATAGACATACTTTGTGTATTCAAACTATTATTGATGTTATTAAAATTAAATCTGCCTGAATTTTTCAATATTTTAAGCAAACCCCAAATTCTAAATATTTGCATTAAAGTTAATCCTGCTTTTGTTTTAATTAAAGGAAGAATCATTAATACAAAAGGTAAAGAAAATATAAATCTACCTGCATACGCCATTACAATTGCAAGAATTATAGATAAAATTATTGTAAAAGTTCTTATACTCTTTGAAATTTTGGCACTAGAAGTTTTTACAAACCAATTAAGAATTAAATAAAGTATGACAAAAATAACTAGTGTTAACAAAAAAATATTCATGTAATAGATATCCTTTATATGAAAATACCACAATTAACTAAAAAACCTGAGAAAAAATCTTGTCATAATGTAACGTGGGAAGATAATTATAGCTGGATACATCAAAAAAATATTTTAGAAGTATTAAAAGATAGTTCAAAGCTTCTTCCTGAGGTTAAAAATTATTTAGTTGAAGAAAATACATATGCGCAACATCATCTTGAAAATACTAAAAATTTACAAAAAAAATTATTTAATGAAATAAAAGGAAGAATCAAATTAGATGATGAATCTTTACACTATATAGATAAAGAATATGAGTATTGGACAAAAACCACTTCACACGGAAATTACTCTATCAAACTAAGAAAAAAAATTGGAACTAACGATGTGGAAGAAATATGGAATGGAGACCTTGAAAAAGAAAAAATAAAAACAGAATATTTTGGTGTTGGAGATCTTGAAGTTAGTTTTAATGATAAGTACCTGGCGTACTCATTAGACCTTAAAGGTTCTGAATATTATACAATCTATGTAAGAGATATAAAAACTAATAATTTAATAACTGAAAAAATTGAAGATACTTCTGGTGGAATAACATTTAGTCTAGATGATAAATATATTTTTTATTCTAAATTAGATAAGCATCATAGACCAAGAAAAATATTTAGACACAAAATAGGAACATCGACTAAAAATGATATTTTAATATTTGAAGAAAAAACTGAGGCTTTTACAGTTGGAATAAGCCTAAGCTCAGATGAAAAATATTTTTTTATTAATACTTCTGACCACAATACATCTGAAAAATATTATTTTTCTGTAAACGAAGAAACTCCAAAACCAAAGCTTATAAGATCAAGAGAAAAAGGTATTATTTATAGTATAAATTCTTGGGATAATTATTTTTACATGCATACAAATAAAGATGCCGAAGATTTTAAAATAGAAAGATGTAAGGACATCAACGCAGAAGAATGGGAAACATTTATTGCTCCAAAAGAAGAAACATTAATTGGTAGTTTGCTATTTTTAAACAAATGGATTGTTCGTTCTGAAGTAACAAATGCTCTTGATAAAATATTTGTTAAAAATATTGAAACCAACAAAGAAGAGGAGCTCATCTTTACAGATGAAAACGTTTACGAAGCTGCAGTATCCCATATTCAAAAAGATAAAAATACAGATCTAATTTATATCGCTTACTCAACCCCTAAAACTCAATCTCGTGCTTATTTATACAATTTAAAAACTAAAGAAAAAAAGTTAGTAAAAGAACAAATAATACCTTCTGGTCATGATTCAAAAAATTACATTGTTGAAAGACTTGAATGTGAATCTCATGATGGAAGAAAAGTTCCAATTACAATAACAAGACACAAGGATACACCTGTTGATGGATCAGCACATCTTCTTTTATATGGATATGGTTCATATGGAGCTTCTATGACAGCATCTTTTTCTTCAACAAGATTAAGTTTAATAAACAGAAATATTATTTGGGCTACTACACATATACGAGGTGGCATGGAAAGAGGAATGAAATGGTGGAAAGAAGGAAAGCTATTAAATAAAAAAAATACATTTAAAGATTATATTTATTCTGCAAATTTTTTAATTAATAAGAAATATACTTCAAAAGGAAAAATTATTGGAATGGGTGGATCTGCTGGTGGGCTTCTTATGGGTGCTGTTGTAAATGAAGTACCAGATATATTTCTTGGAATGGTAATGGCAGTTCCATTTGTCGACTGCTTAACAACAAATCTAGATCATTCATTGCCATTAACAGTTGGTGAATTTGATGAGTTTGGAAATGCAAAAGATAATAAAGAACATTTTGATTATATATATTCTTATGCACCTTATAATAATATTAAAAAAATAGACTATCCTCATATTTTAATAACAACAAGTTTAAGCGATAATAGAGTTTTATTTGATGAACCGGCAAAATTTACTGCCAAGTTAAGAGAATACAAAACTGATAATAATCTTCTTTTACTTAAAACAGAAATGAATGCTGGTCATGGAGGAAAATCTGGAAGAGATGGTGCTATAGAAGAAATTGCTTTTGACTATGCATTTATTTTAAAAATTTCTGAAAAAAATTAATTTCTAGTTCTTGAAAATAAATAAATAATTATTACATAATTTATGAAAGTTGCCTAATGGGACTTTCAATAAACCTTGCTAACAAAGGAGGATATATGACAAGTAAGGATCTATCTATATTCAACTCACTAAGACCTTTTTCGGTTGGTTTTGACGATATGTTTGACCAATTTGAAAATATGTTGGGAAATGGAGGTTTGAGCACACAATCAAACTATCCACCATACAACATAAGAAAGACCGGAAAAGACAACTATTCAATTGAAGTTGCTCTTGCTGGTTTTAGTAAAAAAGATGTTGAAGTTGAGTTTGAAGACAACTTATTAACTATAAGAACAAAACAAGTTAATAAGTCTGAAAATAAAAATGAGGATGGTGAAATTATTCATAAGGGTATTTCTCAAAGGCAATTTGCTAGATCATTTACGATTGCAGATGATGTAAAAGTAGGTGGTGCAGAGCTGAAAGATGGTCTTTTGACAATAGCCTGTGAAAGAGTTGTACCAGAACAAAAGAAAAAAAAACTTATTGAAATTAAATAAGTTCTAAACCTTGCTTGTGGGGATTTCTCCCCACAAGTTTCAAAAACTATTTATTTTTTTTTAGGTAATGTTGCATTTAAAATAAATGCTAACAATCCCGCAGGTATTAAGCCTGTCGTAAGCAATAGTCCTAATTTAATTCCTAAATCTGGCACATGCGCAACAAACTCAGGAAAAGCATATAGTCCTATTCCAAAAGATAAAGATAATGATAGTATTAAAATATTCCTTTGACTCATTTCTGATTTTGAAATTAATTTAATTCCTGCTCCAGCAATTAATCCAAACATAATGATAGCTGCTCCACCAATTACTGAGTCTGGCATTGCAGCAATAATTCCACCAAGTTTTGGAAATAAGCCTAATAAAATTAAAATAACACCTGCAACTGTTCCTACGTGTCTACTAATCACTCCCGTAAAAGCAACAAGACCTGCATTTTGTGAATAAGAAGTATTAGGCATAGCATTAAAAATTGATGCAAAGGCTGTTCCAACTCCGTCAGCCATTATACCTCCTGAAAGTTCTTTATCAGTAGCTTCTCTATTTGCTCCACCCATTGTTGTGGCACTAATATCCCCTATAGTTTCAATTGTTGTAACTATAGACATAAACAACATCAGTATTACAGCTCCCCATACAAAGTCTATTCCATATTGTAACGGCATAGGAAACGCAAACCATCCTGCCGCTGCAATTTTATCCCATCTTACTTCTCCTAGCATTGCCGCAACTATAAACCCTGCTATTATTCCAATTAGAATAGAGGCTGCAGAAACCATTCCTCTTCCTTTAAGATTAGTTAAAAGCGCAACTATTAAGACTGTACCGGCTATTGTTAGGTGATGCCAATTTGCAAAAATTTCTGGTTTATTATTCATCAACCATACACCTCCGCCAGCATACTTAAAACCAACTTTAAGTAGACTAATTCCAATCATTAACACAACAATTCCTGTCACTAATGGAGGAAACATATGTCGTATTGGTTTCAGCATTTTACCAATCCATATTTGAAAAATTCCTCCTATGAATGCAGCTGTAAATATTGCTCCTAAACCAAAAGCTTTAAAAGGCAGCATTATTGGAATAAATGCAAAACTTGTACCTTGTATTATTGGAAGTCTTGAACCTATATTTTTATAGCCTACTGTTTGTATAATTGTTGCAACACCCGCAGCAAACAATGCCATTTGAATTAAAAAAATCTTTTCTCCAGTTGTTACCCCAAAAACACCTGCAACAATCAATGGAACTGTAATGTTCCCAGCAAACATTGCAAATACATGCTGAATACCCAAAGGTATGGATTGATTGAGCGGTAGTTTTTTGTTAGTAGCGCCTGAACTTTTTGTCCTTTTCTTCGCCATTTATCCTCCTCAAATTATTTTTTAATGAATATATTTTATTTTATTAAAAAAGTTAATGATAGAGAGAATAAACTAGATTTTTACTTAAAAAAATGCCTAAAAAACCATTTTGAGTTTAAAAACATCCTTTGGAAACAAATCCAATTACCATTTCATTATTATCAATTTCAAATTTTCTCACACAAGAAATTCCATATTTCTTTGTTTCATAAATTAAGAGTTTTGAACCTGTCTCGCTTTTTGCTTCATCATCAGGTAGACCCATTACAATCTTTAGTTCTGAAACTGGTTGGCCAATAAATTTACTTAGTTTTGCATTCTCTTTTTTTACAATTTCATCGGATTTTTTTTTTACTGTTTCACAACTTGATGTGAGAATAAATAAAAAATAAA
>Ga0209404_10002716_pt1 | contig 10747 bp, 3 predicted proteins | sample TroAtlMetagenome_2_FD_187447 | JGI IMG/M metagenome (GOLD analysis project Ga0209404, IMG submission 187447) | Marine eukaryotic phytoplankton communities from Atlantic Ocean - Tropical Atlantic ANT8 Metagenome (SPAdes) (version 2) | ecosystem: Environmental > Aquatic > Marine > Oceanic | place... | reverse complement strand
TTGTCTTCATTAAAAGATTATCTTAGAACTGGGGATACAGATCTTCTCGAAGAGAAAGGAGTAACATTAGAACCTGTAAGTTTGACAGGTAAAAATCTTTATCAACATACAGGTGACAACAAAGGAAGTACATTACCTATTTACAAAATGAATAATGATAAAGAGTATGTATTACTCGATGGTCAATTTAAGCACATTGGAAGCACTGATGTCCTCAATGCCACTATGGTACACGATAAAGAATTACATAGTGTTGAAGGTGGTCTAAAGAGATTTAAAGGAACCTCTGAATCTTTATATAAAATGGTTAATAAAGTAGGTGATACTGTTTTAAAATCTGGTGATGAAAAATTCTTAAATCCTTCTAAAATGGTAACGATTGCCAATGAAGCTAATAATATAGCACACGAAGAGTCTATGCAGTTCGGTAGAGATAATGATGCTAGAAGAACAATTAGAGAGCAAGTAGATAAAGCTATGGCTGATTACTTTGATGCTGTTAGAGATTACCAGAATGGTGAAGGTAAAGAGCCTTTGAGTGTCAGACAATTCTTTGAAACATCTAAAATAGAGAATAGAACTAATGGAGTAATCAGTGAAGTACAACTCAGAGGTACTAAAGGAGAGAATATAAAAATTCTAAATGAATCAGTATATGATTTTGCAGGTAGAAGTTCAGGCAACAAACAAGAGGCTGCTATAAATTATCAAAAAACTTGGGAAAGATTAGATAGAATCTGGGATAAATATATGACTTTAAAGCCAGAAGAAAGAAAAGACTTTACGGATGTAAAGGTAGATGGCTGGAATGACTTTACTCATTGGGCTAAGTTACTTCTAGAACATGATGATGATGCAATGAAAGTTGTACATCAGATGACAAATAAAAATAGGAGCTAGTAATGGCAGAACAGAATAAACAATTTACTGATCAGCATGGTAATAGCCAATTACTTATTGATTCAGATACTATTGTTGATACTACTGGAAAGCGAAGGAGATTAGATGGTTTCGATGGAAGAGAGACTGCCAAACTATTTAAGAATGAAGATGGTGAATGGGAGTATTCAGCTGGTCAGATAGGATCTGATATTCAAACAGATGCTGTAGCTCAGATAATAGAAGAAGGTGGATTTACAAATGTAAATGACACTGGTAAAATAGATAAGAGTGAAGGTAAAAGAGATATTGCTGGTCTTGTTAATAAAGATGGTGAAACTTTAAAGAGTGTTTTATTCAGGTCAGGTATTGCTGATATAGATGAATACAGTACTATAGATGATATAGAAAACAGAGCAGTAGGAGTAAGACAAAGAGCCTTACATGGTAATGATATAGACCCTTACTTTGATATTGCTCAAGAGTATAAGTCTGAGTTATTAAAAGAGACTTTTGAAAATGGTAATTACTTTAAAACAGATGCAATCAATGAAAGCTACTATGATCCTGATGTGCACGATGACGTACTATGGAGAGACCACTCTAGAACAATAGATAATAAAGCTAGGGGTACTTGGCAAGGGGCTGGTATAGCTTTACGTTCAGGTTGGGAAGGAATAAAAGAAGGTTTCTTTGGTTATGCTGATGCTTTCGGATCTTCTGAATGGTCTCCTACTATAGGTAAGATGGATGGGCTAGCTTCTTGGGGTAGAAAAGGTGTTAGAAGATCTAGAGAAAGAATGTTTGATAACCCTGAGATTGTATTACAATATCAAGATGTAGATGGTATAAGAACAGGCTTCCAATACCTATTAAATAATGCAGCAATGTCTGCTCCTTATATGGTAACAACGTTTGGTGCATTTGCAGCTGCTGTACCTGCTTCAGGTGCTCTTACACTTATGGGAGCTGGTGCTACAGCATCTAGACTTGCTGCTCTTGGAATAGTTTCATTACCCAACTCATTGGTTTATGCAGGACAAACTTGGAATGAGATGGAGATGGGTTATGACGAGAATGGTCTCAGAAAACCTAAAGGAACAGAACAGTTCTTAGCTGCTACTACTTCAGGTGTATTACAAGCATCATTAGAAAGAATGGGTATATCAAGACTACTACCAAAACAAGGATTACTTACTACTTCAGGAAAGGCAAAGATAATTTCAGCTTTAAAGAAGAAGAATCCTGGGATGTCTACTGCAATGGCTAACGATATGCTAAAAAGAAACTTAGCTAGAGAACAAGCTAGGATGGCTAAAGACTTAGGTGTCGTATTAGATCCAGATAATATTGCTAGATGGTCAGCAAGTGAAGCAGGGAAGACTGCCTTGGCTTCTGCTGGAATAGAATCCTTTACAGAGATAGGTCAAGAGTTAACTCAAGCTGCAACTGCAATGGGCTTCTCTGATACTAAGTATACTATGTCAGAGTTAGGTAATAGAATAGTTAATGCTGGATTAGCTGGTGGATTATTAGGTGGTACTATAGGTACTGCAGGTAATATACATAGCCAAGCCAATAGAGAAATGTACAGAGCAGATATAGCAGCAGGTCGTGAGACCAGATATGGTATTATGGCTAGAGTTAGAAATAAAGCTATTCAATCTGGAGAAAAAATAAAGTCTGTATGGCAACAAGTAAAGGATAAAGATAAAGAATGGGATGCATCTGATTCAGGTTCAGTTGAAGAAGATGCAGATACAATAGTTGTATATGATGCAGAAGGTAATCCTGAAGTTCGAATAGTGGATAGAGATAAGAAAGGAAAAATAGTCTCAATGAGAAAACCTGGGGTTAAAACAGATGCTTTAGGTATACCTATAGTAGATAATGATGGTAATAATATAAACAATGATTCTACTCCTTATAATGAAGATGCAATTACTGATCCTACTGATTTAGCTAATAATGTAGATGGTGTACTTCAAAAATCTAAATACAAAAACATTATAGCTGGTATAAAACCTAGGAGAATGACCCCTGCTTTTAAAGACGCTGTAAATACTCTTAAGAAAAAAGATGCAGCACTAAAAGATTTAACTGTTAATCAGTTGCAAGCACTTCAAAGTGGTTTGAGAGATAAAGGAGTATTGACTGCTTCTGAAGCTAAGCTTGATGCTGCGATTATTAAAGCCATAGCTTCTAAAACAGAGTTTCTTGATGTAGGAGCTGGGGATGATGAAGGTTGGAAGGCACATCCTCTTAGAAAGAAAAGAGACCCTAGAATAAAAAAGAAATTCAATAAACAAACAGCCGATGATATGACTCAAGGGGCTAACGAATATGTAACTAAGTCTAAGGGTATTTGGAATTCAATAAAGAATAGTCAAGATTTAATGGACCTATTAACTAATGCTACAATAGGTTTTAGTAAGTTATTTAGAGCAGCAATAAATGTTGCTATGCCTATGGCTAAGCTAGTACAAAGTAAAATAGCTATGGATATATATTCTAGAGTAGCAGGGATGGCTATGAATGCTTATCATCATGGTAGAAGCTTTAAAGAATATGCAGATGACATAGTTAAAAAATTAAAACTATATTATGATGAGCAAAGAATTGCTGACCTACTGGGTTATAAACTTAATGCAAAGAATATAGTTAAGATTAGTAAAGAGCTAAGAAAGTTTGGTTCAACTGGTGGATATAAAGCTTTATTATTTTATGCTGCGACTGCAAGAAAGAATGATAAGGGTATGTCTGCCAGAGATTTATTTCAAGTATATGCTCAAGAAAGAGCTGTAATATATAAAGAAAATGAGAGAAGAGAGAAAGCAGAATTACCAAAAATACCCTTCGATAATGAGTTCTATAAGAAGTGGGCGAAAAGATTTAGTGTATTTGGATTAGATGCTAAAGAAAAGACTATAGATTTAGTAAATGAGTATGGTGAGTGGCTAGAAGAGAAAGGTCTTTGGAAAAAGAGTGATAATCGAATACTACAAAGTGTTCAAGTGGATGAAAACTTATTATTCACTAAAGCTGATTTAGATCCTTATAAAAAAGATAAGCAAGGTAATTTAAAACAACCTCCAGTATCAGATAACGAAGCTATAAGTTTATTAGTAAATGAATACATGAAAGTAAATATAGGAATGACTTTTGACGAAGCTAAGAGAGCAATCATAGCTAGGAAAAAAGTTTTATTTGGAATAGCAACTCAATTAAAAAGATCTTATGATGACGCTCATAGACAAGTTGCTAATGCCTATGATGCTGAGCATAAAAGAAATGTTTCATCAGACCCTGATTCAGGTATTGCTTACGACTATGACTATTGGTGGAGGCATCAAGGCTTTGATTGGAGATCAGTGAGAAGAAATCCAGATAAGTTTAAATCTTGGTTAAGAAATTTACCACAACATGGTGGACCATCATATACTGAAACACAAATAGAAGCTATATATAATAGTATAGCTAGAGATGGAGATGATCAAGTCCATTTAGGATTAGCCACTGAAGCAGACAGTGAGTTCTCTTTAGTAGGAGGTAAGGCTTGGAGACCTTGGTCTTTTAGTCCTTCAACAGCTCAAATATCTAGTATGCCTGGATTTGATGAATGGGTTAGTAATAATATATTTGAAACCCTTAATAGAACTCAAATAGAAACAGGTAAATATGTTTCAGTTACAGATTATTTTGGAGAGGGTGGTCATAAGCTACACAGATTATTTAAAGAGTTAAGAGAGAAAGAAGGTCCAACTGGATCAGGTCTTTATACTGACCAAGAGATAGATCAGTTTGCTTACTATATTAAAAGCATTATTGATTCTACTCATGGTAACTTTAAAAGAATAAAAGACCCTAGGCTTGCTGCATTAAATAAGTTCATAACTACTTGGACTATATTTACTGGTCTTCCTTTATCTATGATTTCCTCTATACCTGAAACAGCTATGGTATTCTTTAATATAAAGGATGACGATGATTTTAAGGCTGCTACAAAACAACTGACCCTACAGATATCTCAAGCCTTTGATAATAGTTTAAAAGCAGAAGTACAGAAAACAGAAAAGCTAGTTAAACAAATTGGTCTTCAACCTAACCAAAACACCGTTGTAGATAGACTTGCAACTGGTACTAGAGATGTTGCCTTTATGAGGATGCATGAAACATTCTTTAGAGCTATAGGTATACAGAAAATAACTCAAGTACAAAGAAGAATTAATGCTGGGTTTGGTATTGATTATCTTAAAAGTTCTTTTACTTTACTTGACACAGCACCTAGAGTTAAAATACAAGAGGATAGCTGGTATGATTCTCAAGTAGAACAAGTAAAGAATCAAGATAAGATATGGTCTCAGAAAGAAAACAAAATGGTTTTGTTTACCGATGCTAAGAAAGAAGAAAGAGTAAGGGAAATAAGAGAAGACCAAAGAAAACAAAAGTTCTTTAAAACCAGAGGAAGAGAAGATGGTGACTTTGATCTCGATAAATTTACAGAAATAGAATTAAGAACTTACAATTCATTGGTTGAATTAGGTATTAATGTAGAAAGAATGGACTACTTAATGAGGTCTTTAGATACTAAATTAAACGCTAGATTATTTGATATCCTAGATACTAGAGATACTGTTGACCCAGATACAGGAGAAGCTATTGACTCTAAGAAATGGTTAAAAGAAAGAAGCCAAAGAGAAATGATATTATCTGCTATCGTTAAAGGTAAATTTGATGTAGACGAAGCAGGAAGAGGTTCTTTTAAAGATATAAGTCAAGTATCTAATACATTAAATCTAAATAAAATTAAAAAGAATTTAGAAGATAAACATAGAAAAGAAATTCAGATTGAAATGAATGAATATAGAAAAGAGCTTGATCAATCTAATTTATCTCAAGAAGAAAAGAATATATTCTTAAAGGAAAGACTTGATTCTTTAGAAAGTCAATACGATGATGTAAGAAAAGATGCATTAGCTGATATGGGTGATCCAGACTCTATGTCTTTAGATGAGTCAATAGCTTTAATTGAACAAATAAAAGATATGGAGCAAGAAATAAATGACGAAGTAGAGACTGCACTATATCGTTTTGTTAATGAAAGAGTTCAGTTACCACAGGCTGCTAACAGACCTCTGTTCTTTCAAGATCCTCACTATCAAATCATGACTCAGTTTAATGGTTTTATAAGTACATTTACTGCTAATGTAATACCTAAATTATATAATAGTAATTTAAGAAAAGGAACTGTCAAAGTTAAGTATGATACATTCGCATTAATGGTAATGATGATTGCACTAGGAGGAGCTTCACAGTACCTTAAAGATTTAATTAAGTTTGGTAAACCAAGTCCTTATATGGATATGACTGGTTACATACAAAGAGCTATGTATTCATCAGGTGTTCTAGGTCAATATGAAAGGCTAGTTGACATTGCTTACCCACTATACCCTGAAAGACATAGTGGTTTAGATTGGCTATCAAATAAAGTGCTTGGAGAATCAGGTCCAGGGATTAGAAATATACAGAACTTAGTTACTTCTACTGGTCAATTATTAGAAGGAAATACTGAACAGGGTGTATCTAATCTAGCTAGGTCTCTACCTGTAGTAGCACCTATGACTAGTCAGAGACACAATCTATCAGACGCATTACATGGAAAGAATCCATATGCTGATTCTGAAATATACAATAAATTATTTAGTTAACTACGAGTAACCCTCTAAAGGTTATTCATACTAGGAGAAATTAAATGGCAGGAAGAAAGAAAAGTCAAACAACATCAGGAAGTTATATTCCTGAAACAATTAGTAAAGAAGCAGATGATGTTTATAAGCAAGGGCTTAAATACCCTACGCAGTTATTAGAAGAAAATGTACCTGCACCTGAAGCAATAGAAGTAGGAGACCCTGCGTTATCAGGTCAAGTAGAAAAGATGGATCAAGCTCTGGTCGATCAAGCCAAAGGTATAGAAGAAGGAAAGATAGATGAGCAGACAGCACCAGACGTAGCAGCAAGAACAATAAAAAAGACTGGTATATTAAAGGATAGCTTGGATGAATGGGATAACTCATATCAGACAGCTGAAAGAAAAGTAAATGAGAACCTAGAAATAGATGCTGCAACTGCTCCTCTCTATGCTGATGATTCTAACTTATTCGGTGGTATAATAGAAGGACAAAAACCTGATGAGTTAATGAATAGGATAGAGAAGATAAAACAAAAACGTATAGAAGAAGCTAGGAAGGCTGGCTTAGACGTTTCAATGATAGATACTATTAATAGAAAGTTAAAAAGCTCTACAGATCAAAATCACTATGATGCATTAACAGGTCAAGGCTCTGTCTTAGATACTGAGCTAAATGAATCTTTAACTAATATAATAAACCAAGATGTTGTAGCAAAAGGTCAAGATGTTGGTCCAGAAGTTAGGAATACATTAGAGAGAGCTGGTCTTATTGTTAATAATAGATTAGATGGTAAAGTATCTATGGCTCTTGCTGTGTCTGCTCTTCAACTAATAAGAGATATGCAAAATAAAGAGGATAAAAAAGAAACTAAAAGAAAAGATGTAGAGATTACCGATCCACAAGGAGATGTTATAAGTCCAGATGATATAAGAAATAGATTAGCTGAAACAACCTTAGATAAAGTAGTTGATAACCCTAATCAATTAGATGCTACAAGAGCAGTAAGCTATGGTGGATTTGGGGCTACCTTATCTCCAGAAGTTAAATCAGCACTCGATACTATATTTTATAATGCATTAAATTCTTCTGGTGCTTTTAAAGTTATAACTAAGAAAGATGGAGACTTATACACTATAATATCTCCAGAGTATGCTGATTATTATCTACATACTAGTCCAATCTTAGACGATATATTTCCTGAACACAGAGTTAATGTGTCTTATACTCCTACTATATCAGGAGAAAGTCTTTATAGTTTACAAAGAATGCTAGGTCGACAGACATCAGGCATATCTAAAAAGAATAAAATAGATCCTAATACAGCTACTGAAGAAGAAGTAAAGACTGCTTTAGGTAGTATGCCATTGGCTGTTGTAGAAGAAAGATTTCAATGGGCTTCTAGATTAGTTAATGGAATGATAACACTAGATGAGAATGGTAGTGTTAAATTAATAGGTCAAAGGGGAAATGAAGCTGGGTTTTATTTAACTGGACCATTTGCTGATACAGTAGGTTTGAGTGAAAGGAGATGGAGGAAGGCTTATAAACACGCATTGAAATCATTAGATGAGCGAGATGCTAGGGATCAAGCTAATCTCATTATGAGACAAACTGCTTTAATGTTACTTAGAACAGTAAGAGATGGAATGGATAATAGCGAAATAGTAGATGCTCAAGGTAATGTTACAGGTAAAAGAGTATTCTATAATAAGTTTATGCACGCATCTTCAGTTGGTAGATACTTTGTAAGAAACACTGTATTGAACGGACAAAACAATAAACTTGTTCGTAACTTTGTAGGTAGTGCTGAGACTGTAGTTATAAATTCTAGTGATAAAAGCAGTCAGAAGTATAAGAATTGGAAATATATTATAGGTAAGAACCTATTAGCAGGCACTTCTAATCAAGGTTGGAATGAGGTATCCGATAGAGCAGGCGAGATAATTGAAAATCCCAAGAGTCAAGAATACAATATATGGGTTAAGAGAGGAAAAGAACTATCTGAATTATTAAAAGATGAAAATAAAACTTTAAGAGATATAGAAGCATTAGACTATGCTAATGAATTCACTGATGCAGGTGAATGGGGTTACATAATGCAATCTTATATTGATATGTATGAATACGATCAGTCTCAAAAGAATAAAGTTCCTTTCACTGCCAAAGCACAGACACAACATGATGGTAAACAAAATGGTATTGCCATTATGGCTATGCAAAGTGGTAAACAAAGACTAATAAAATTAGTTGGAGCTATATTTGCTGGGGAACAAGATGTTATACCTGAAGGTGATGTTAGAGATGCTTTCTTTGGTCAGTTTAATCGTGCAATAGGTAAGGCTATGGCAGGTGATAAAGACAAGCTTGCTTTCTGGCAGCATGTAGAGCAGAAAATGAAACAGACTACTAACATGAGAGACTTAGTTAAGATGTTATCTAAAGTTCCATTGATGGAAGTATGCTATGGTAAAGCTAATAACTTTCACCATGAAACAGCTGAAGCTTTTATAGAAGATGCCTTCGATAATGATGGTAATTCAATAGTTGATTTTGATGAATGGATAGGTAGTGGTAACTATAATCCGACAGATGCAATCCAAGATCTTAATGATATAATAAGACATACCTTAGGTAGTGTATTAGATTTAGAACATCAATCTAAATTAAAGACTGTTGGTCTTAATTGGGCTATGTTAGGTGTTACTCCTGAATTAAAAGGACCATTGGGCAATAGTATTTATATGGGCTCCTTTGATTACCAACCTATTATAGTTAAAGATCCAACTACAGGTAAGAATATGGTTAAACAAGTTACCTTTATGATGGGTGGTCAAGAACAAACAGTAACACTAACACAACCTGTAGCTTCAGGTAGTAAACAAACAGGAAAAAGAAAATTAGTTAAGGTTAAAGATGAAGACACAGGTAAAGTAGGCTGGGTACTACAGGATAAGTCTAGGTTTGGGCAAGAAGTAGCTAACCAATTACCTGTTCTTACAGTACAGCAGATAGATGCTGCTATTATGGCAAGAACTATACAGGCAGTCTCTAGAAGAAGAAAAGATGCAGGAATAACTTCACCATTATTTATGCAACCTGTACATGATGCTATAATAACTGATGCTAATAGTGTTGATGTATATCATAAAGAAATTAATAGTCAATTCTTTAAAGTAAATAATAATTACTCTATTGCTAAGGCTTCTAAGAAAGGTTATTGGGATGCGTATAATTCAGTAACTACTAGACTTAGAAATGAAGGAGATAAACCATATGAAATGAACTTGGATACTTCTCCTTATCGTGCATTACATGACTTCTTACTCAGGATAGCTGAAGGTGAATCTGAAGCAAGACTCCAGAAAAAAGTAGATATTCCTGGGCAAGCAATAAACAGAGATTACCCTACTGAAAAAGATGCTATAGACTTTGAAGGAGGATCTACAGCTTCACAAAGCTATATGCTGACTAGTTTACCCCCTAAAGGGAAATCAGATTTATTAGCTATAGCTATAAGCTTAGATTGGAAACCAGAAGGTGGTCCAATGGCTGCTAAAGATATAGCTCATTTATTAATGAATGTACAAACACTAACTAATCCTGAAGGTAAATTTAATAGATGGATTAGAACAAGTGAAGAATTAAAATCAAGAGCTTATAAACTTTTACCTAAAGATCCAGAGACTGGTGAAACTAGACTCTATCAATATAACTAGGAGGATAAGATGATTAAGAAAAATAAAAGTAAGAACCCTTTAAGTGCATTAGGCATAGACGATATGGAGATTTGTAAAACATTTAATCTACCTCCAGACTTAGCTTATACTGATGGTTTAAAGAAAGCAGCTTGTGATCTTATGTATGTACAGAACGTAAAGAACTTTCAGAAGTATGAAAAGATGAATGAGAATGATGCTAAAAGAGAAGCTGGTCGTCTTCGTGCTGAAGCTATGAGTATATAATAAAAAAAAATACCCCACAAGGATTAAGTTCCCTGTGGGGTTTTTTATTTTAGCAGAAGAAGTATTCAGAGTCCATTATCTCTTTAACATCTAGAGCTCCTACTGTTGGTGGATCTCCTTTGTAACCTCTTCCGAACGGAATAGTCTCGTAGAAGTTTTCTTTGTCGTACATTTCAACAAAGACTTCTCGTGTCTTCTCCATAAGTAATTCAATGC
>Ga0209404_10002715_pt1 | contig 10747 bp, 6 predicted proteins | sample TroAtlMetagenome_2_FD_187447 | JGI IMG/M metagenome (GOLD analysis project Ga0209404, IMG submission 187447) | Marine eukaryotic phytoplankton communities from Atlantic Ocean - Tropical Atlantic ANT8 Metagenome (SPAdes) (version 2) | ecosystem: Environmental > Aquatic > Marine > Oceanic | place... | reverse complement strand
TTTCCTTGGCCGAGAAGACCTTGCGCGGCTTGCAGAACTGGAACTGCGGTGGGGGAATCGCGCTGTCTTTCTGATTCGCGGTGTACGATGGCGCGGCGACCGCGTGGCCCGCCTTGCCGTCGAACCGGACGAGCGATGGCGCGTCGACGCGCGCGGGGTCGCGAAGGGGGGGGGATTTTACTTACCCGGTAGTACTCGTACGGGACCTGGGTCTTCGACGACGTGAGGCTGTTGACCTTGAGCCAGACGCGCTCGCCGGGTTGATAGTCGTGCGGCGCAATCCCCGGTAAGAGGAAGGCCCGCGCCGCGGCGGCGAGGGCCACGGCTTTGACCAGAGGCGAAACCATTTTGTTTTCGCCCGCGCGTCGCGCTTGGGCCTCCGCGGCAATTCACTGAGGGGCGCGGTCGGTCTCGCGCGTGTAACCTCTAGACCTAATGCCTTCGTGCCGAGGTCGTCGGGCCGATGCCAAAATGACTTGCTTGCTAGTGTCTTACATGCTAGCCTAAGACTCGATTTTTTCCCCGCAGGCGTTGCCTTGGCCGCTTCGAGGCTTAGTTCATCCAGGCCCACTCCGGAGAGCGGTCCTTGTAACTGTGGAACGACGATACCATCATCGACAACGCGCGGCGGCGAGGCTCCGCCCACGAGTCCTAGCACCGCAAACACCCCTCGCCAATGGAACCTAGGGTTAGACAAAAACACTTATCACACCACATCCTCCTCGACCGGCTCATCCAACGCCACGTCCTCGAACGACGCGTCCTCTTCTGCGGGCGGCGGCGCCGGCGCCTCGTGGATCGGGTTCGTCATCATCCTAGGTAGCGGCGACATGACCACGCCGGGCGTGTCCGGCGGCGCGCGCTCCCAGCCGTTCCTTCTTCGACGAGAGACGTCGTCGCGCAGCCTCCGCATCAACTCGAACAATCTAGAGCGCATGTCCCTCAGCCGATCCCGCAGCGTCGCCAGGACGTACTCCCTCTCACTAATCGTATCCTGCACCAAACCGAGAGTCACGGCCCACGACGCACATCCCAACACGACGATCAGCGACGCGCCGATGCCCGGCTTTTCGAGGGCGTAATCACCTAACCCCACCGTGCTGACGGACACGAAGGCGAAGTAGACGCACTCCCAGCCCGACCAGGACGGCTGATTCGTTCCCGCGTAAATAGCAAAGCCGCAAATGTATAAGATCGGAAATAACGCCAGAGCGAACAGTCCTAAGGTCGCCGCCCGCGTCGCTCGCTCCGTGCGATCCTGTAAAGCCCGTCGATTCAGTGTGACAAGTAACTTCCGCGCGCAGTTGCCGAGTGAGATGATGAACATCGCTACCAGTACTATACCGGGTACACATAAAGCGACGACCAGGATCTGCCCCAGGGGAGTTGCTGGCGTCACGGGCGCCCCATACCCGATCGTCGTGAACAGCGAGACCACGAAATGGAACGCCGCGGTTAATTGCCACCCACACTTGTCCAAGCCGGACGCGCACGTCGCCGCCGCCTCCGCTTCCGTCAATTGCAAGACATGTTTGACACTTTGTACGGCCTGGCAGCCGCCGCAGCGCCAGTCCCGCGGGGCCAATTCAGCTCGGGATTGGGCCTTGTTCGATATCGCGTCCTCTTTGGATTCAAAACTCCCAAAAAACCAGTCGGCCACGTCCGTGCTATTCTTGGCGAAGGGCTGCCGTCTCCAGCTCCGCACTGCTTCTTTTCTCCACCTGGCCATCGTGCGCACCTCATGAGGTAGTTCTACCGAAGCCACAAATAGAGCACCGGCGGCCATCAAAGCGAAGGCTAATAACAAATATTGCAAACCGGCCGCGTCGCAGGCCCGCAGGAAACTGCGAACACGTCCTGCTCGGCCTGTGGAGGACGGCCGCGACACGACGCGGCCCGCGACGCGCGTCACGAGGTTGCCCCGCCTGGCTTTCAGCTTGGACTGGGCGCCGCGCACCGCCGCGCGCACCTTCTTCAGCGTGGCCGCGTCGTACTCGTCGCTCATGGCGCGGTCGAGCGCCTCGCCGTCGACGTCGGGGAGCTGGAGTAACGCCTCGACCCAGCGCCTCCTTGTCTGTGCGTCCATGTCCAGCAGCGACGGGCCGTCGCTCTCATTGATGGCGTCCTTGGCCTCCTCGCCGCTGTCCGCGCCATGGGTGCCAGTTTCAGGCCTGGGTGCTGAATCCTCGAGGTGCTCGCCATCGCTGGCGTTTCCGGCGGTTTCGGGCATGGGTGCGGAGTGGCTGCAGGTGCGTAGCCCTGCTCGTCCCGCACTCCCAGCGCTTTGACTCTGGCGTTTGGCTCCCAAAACCCGTGCCGTGCGAGAGACGACGTAGAAAAAGTTCTTCTACCGATAGGATGGCCCATGAAACAGTCTGAAGAGCTTCCCAGAAGAGGCCGAGCTAGCGGTTGTGAGACACTAGAATAACGTAAGGTGATGACTGGGTGGCGACAATCGGGATACGCGGCGCCTGAACCCTCGCAGCACGGCAGGTCTTGAGCGCGAGCCCCCGAAGACCTGACCTTGCGACTGCAGCGACCCCGGAATCTCGCGGAGACCGTGCGCTCTCGCAAACCTAGGGAGAGCAACACACCGGAAACAGCGCCGAAAGCTCGCAGCCCGCCTAGCAGCGCTCCCCACGACTAGGGAGAGCCCCACCGGAAACACTACCTAGCAGCGCCGCAAAAAAGCGCTGCTAGGATGCGATGATCGACACCAGTTCAGGGTCGACGACCGCGGCCGTCGGCTTTACGGCATTGGCCGTCATGGGCGCGTATTTATGTAGGCACCGGCTCTTCTGCCCCGAGCCGCCGCGATCGATTGTTGAAGAGGACGACGACAACGAGGAGCGCACGCCCATGGTGACGACGCCCGTGGAGCCCAGACCGCCTCCATCTAGACGGCTGCGTTTTGGGGATCCTATTCAAAGAGAGTCGCCCATACCGAGGCTGTGCGACACGCCGCGCTGGGAGCGGGAACGCGTCTACTGGCAGGCCCACGAGTATGCGCAAATTCGCGACAACCAGCGGCGGCTCATCGAGACGGTGCTGCGGTCGGCGCGGCAGTGCGGCGAGGGCGAACTCCCGCCACCCATTCCTGGGGAGAGCAGGAGAGGTCTGGGCCTGATCTGCGAGCCCGGGACGAACTCGGGGCGAGCGGCGCGCGTACGAAGTGCGAGACGCGCCGTCGTCGAGGCGCAGCGCGACGGCTACTCGCCCGCGCAACTCGCTGATTTAGCGGAAGAATTAGGAGCGTGGGCGACGAACAACGCGCGGGAGATGGGCCTCAAGGACGCCGAGGCCGTCGGCGACTTCGACTTCCGGAGCTTCTCGCGCGAGATCCAGTCCCAAGGTGAGATTGACAGCCCGCAGTCGACGCCCGAAACGACAACACCCATCGCGCTGAAACGTAGAATTTCTCTACCCAAGGAGCCCGCGGCGTCGTCGCCGCAGTCTCCGTCCGTCATCGCGCACGCCCAGCGACATCATGAAGACAAAAACACGCCGGTCGCCCACGCGCGGCGGTCGTCCGACGGGTCCCAGCAGCCGGCCGAGGATGATGAGCACGCCGACGGGCTGGGGCTGGCGTCGATGATCCGGAACGACTCGCTGACGAATCTCGTGGAGTACGGCACCGAGGAGGCGCCTGCCACAACTCAGGAGGCGCCGGACGGCGCGGGCCTCGCGTCGATGATCCGGAACGACTCGCTCGGGGACCTGTCGGCCATGGACATCGCTAACACGTCAGAAAACTAGAGTTACACGTGGGCGGGGGGGCGCCAGGCCTTGTACGATGTTACACGTGGGGGGGAGACACCGCGCGTGCCGCTTCGTCAGGCCTTCTGGAGGAAGCGGCGCTTCGACCGCTCGTGGCGCAGCTGGCCGATCTTCGCCCTCGTCAGGGGCGCGTTCGACGAGGGCTCCTCCGTGACCCACTCCTCGTCCTCGCCCATGGTCCGATAAATCCGGCACCGCCGCGGCCGCGCTAATGCACAATCTAACTGGATGATCGCCTTCGGGAAGCCCTCGGCGTCATCAATGTCGTCGCCGCCCGTGCCCGCCTGGTCCGCCAAGTCCCCGATCTGCCTAAATAGATTGTGCACGTCCAACGAACTCAGGTCGTCAAAAGACGGCCCGAGCGCCCAGCGGCACAGGCGCACGAATTCGATTTCTTGCAGGCCCGGCGCGTCGTCGTCGAACTTGAGGAAGGCGGCTTTCAGCCAGGCCTCGTGCTTGGTCGTGGCGCGCGCGTGGTGATCTAAGAGGAGCCACAAAACCTTGTCTAGATCAACACCTTTCACTCCCGTCTCCGGTAAGTCATCTACATCACTCAACAAGTCCTGGATCTCCCTCGGGGACAAATGCTGCAGCAGCACGGGGTTGCGCCACGTCTCCGGCAATTCCCGGACGCACGTCGTATCCAATAGACCCTTGGAACCAATAATCGCGTGGACGATTTTTGTTTTGGGGATCAGATACGCGCCTTCGGGGTACGACCCGAGCGCGACGTTGATCGAATCCAACCCGCCCTCCCGGTCTCGGTGCAACGCGCCCAACAACGCCGTCAGACAGTGCGCGAGGTGGGGGCTGTAGTGCGCCTCGACGCCGTCGACCTCGTACGACACGAGCCCGACCGCGATCGCGAACAGGCGCACGCGGCCCGACTTCCCCACCAACTGCGCCGCCCGTCGAAACAAGCCCGTGGCCTTCTCCCTTGCTAGCTTCTTCAGCCCGAGCTTGCCCCGGAAGTACGTCCTTACAAATTGTTCGAGAGACGCCGGCTCGACGCCGTCCTTCCGCGTCACCTCGTCAGACATCGTCTTCTTCTCGAGGACGTCATAAATCGTCTCCAACAACGCGTCGAGCGACAGCCCGGCGGGCTTGGCCTTCTTCTTGAACTGGTAGCGGTTCTTGCGGCGGCGCCGCGGCGCCGGCGGCGTCACGACTCGGGGGGGCTTCATCGGTTCGGCCTCCCGTTCGTCGACCTCCTCGATGACGTCCTCCTCCTCGGGCTCGGGCTCGACCTCGGGCTCCTCCTCCTGACGCGCGGCCGCGGCCTCGGCCGCCGCGACCTCGACGGGCGTCAGGCGCCGCACCATGAAGGTCGTGCGCTTCCGGCGCGGTGGCGGCGGCGGCGCCGGCGGCGCTTCCGTTTGCACCGCCTTGTCTCTACATAATTCCGCCCGCCGGGCCGCGTGCGCGGCGAGCGCCGCGGCGACGGCGTCCGCGTGCGGGTCCCCAAAATACGCCTCCGTCCCGTAGCACTGCGTCTCTACATGTTCCACATGAACCGGGGCCTCCGGCGGGACGCTCTCGCGCACCACCACCTCCCTTTCTTCAATCACTCTCTCGCGCGCCTCGAGGGCCGCGACGGCCGCGTCGCGCGCGGCCTCTATTTGCGATTGCTCGAGCGCGTGCTTCGCCGCGGCCTCGCGCGCGGCCCGCAGCGCCCTATCTAATTTCGACCGGCACTTTGTCAGCTCCTCGCTCTCCCTCAGTCTCGACCTTCGTAAGCGCTCCCGCTCTCTCTCGTGGGCGTCGCACATGGCCCGCTCGGGGACGTCGAAACCCAATCGTAGGTTCGTTTCCGCGGCGTGCGCGTCGGACCGCGCGTACAATGCTAATTCCCGACAGATCTCCAGCGTCGCCTTATTACAATCCTCACGCATCAGCAACGACGCCAACCTATCCAGCGGCAGTCGATGCGCCGTCGAGAGCTTGGATTGGTGGCAGTAGGTGCACCGCCGCGTGTCGGCGAACTGACAAGCCCCGCAATACTCCTTCTGCCCGTCGCCGTTGTGGGGCACGGTCGCCGTCGTGAGGCGCGACGTCGCCTTCTCCACAGATCCCGTGCGGCAGAAGCGCAGGGGCGGCACGAGGTTGTGGGACGCATTGGTAGCGGCGTCGGCGGCGGCGGCCGCGCCGGCGTCTTCCGGGCTGAAGACGAAGTCGTGGGCGCGCGCGAAGGTGCTGGGGATGAAGCGCTTCCGCGGGCCGCCCATGGCTGCTTGTGCGCCCGCTGTATGATTGGGGCAGCCGACGGACGCACGCGGCACGACGCACAGAGGCGCGGCACAAGGCAGCGCGTATGCCAGGCGCCGATTTGCCGCTGTGCCTTGTGACAAGTTGTGCTCTCCTCCAGGCCGCCAGTCAGTCGGGGGGTCGCTTGAACTCGCTCCGAGGCGCCCCCGCCTCCGGCGGAAGGGTCGTCCTGGGACGGCTCCGCGGCTCGGCGGCCTAGCCAAGCGAAGCAACTCGAGGTCACTACTTAGAGGCGGGGCAAACACACACGCGGCGCCCTCCTAGATGTCCATGAGCGCCATGCGCTTCGAGCGCTCCTTGATCTCCTCCACCGGCACCTCGTTCACCTCGCACTGGACCCCCACGTAGTTCACGACGGTCCCGTCGGCGTCCCGCAAGGCCGCGACGAAGAACTGGTTCCAGAAGGGCGTGCCGTCGGCCTTGTAGTTCAATAAGCAGACGGACGTGTCCTCGCCGGCCGCGACGCCCGTTCTGATGCGATCGACCATCTTCGGGTCCGTGCCCGGGCCCTGCAGGAAGCGGCAGTTCCGCCCCACGACCTGCGACATCTGGTAGCCCGTCAGCGTCAGGAAGCCTCGCGACGCATACACTATGGGGTTGTCCGGGAGACTCGGGTCAGAGACCGCGAAATTCTGCTGCGCGGCTTGCAGGGCCAACATCAGCCGGAAGTCGGGCTCGACCAACTGCTGGGCCTGCTGGATCGGTCTAGGTACGGAATCGGTCACTAAGAGCAACGATTCTTCGGTCACGCAGTCATTTAAGATGTCGAGGGCATTATCGGGCAATTCGGAGCGAATAACCTGCCGCAGCTCCTTGTTCTGGGCCCTTAGGTCCGACACCTGCTCCATGAGGCTCTCCAGCAGAAACTTCTTGCGAATCCTCGACCGCTTGGCGTGCTCCCGATTCCGCTCCCTCCTTTCAACACGCTGCTGGTCGGTCATGGCCTTGGCCTCGGTGGCCTTCCTCCTCTTTCTAGGAGGAGGCGCGGCGGGCGCCGGCGCCGGGGCCGGTGGCGCCCGTCCGGGCGCGGGCGGACTCCTCGACAAATTAAGCGGCGACGCGCCCGGCGGCAGCTGCCCCGGCGCGCCCTGCACCGGCGGCCCGGGCTCCAAAGCTTCGGCGGCCAACGTATCATTCAACAGGGCCCACTCGTTCGCCGCGAAGCAATCTTCAAAAATCTCGTCGAGGTCGACGGCGGCCGCCGCGCCAGCGAGGTCGCCGTTGCCGCCGAAGAGGGGCGCGGTCGTGTCGGGCGGGTCCATGGTTCGGTCTCCGGGAAGTGTGCGCGGGCCTTCTCGCGCGCGGCGCTGGTGAAACGTTGGCGGCAGGGGCTCTGTTTGGCGGTGAAGCGGTGCCGCCGGGCCCCGGAGGTTCGGTGGCACGCCTCAAAGTGTTCGTGCGAGTGTCTCAAGCCACTTGCAAAGCCGGTCGGCCGGTAGCGAGTGCGGTACGTGCAAACTCGTGGCGGTCTCGATGTTGATGTTGCTAGCGTCTAAGACACTAGCACGTTTCTCCGCGGCCACGCCCATCGACGCGACGCACAACATACCACCACAAGAAAATTAATTAATTAGAGCCAGTTCATCCCCGGCCGTCGCAGCACGCCCTCGGCCGCCTCCCAGATCTCCGCGAACCCGCGACCCGCGTCGACCACGGAATAGTGGTCGCAGCCCGCCGGCTCGCGGTACTCGAAGAGGCGCGGCCCCGCGAGCCCCTGGTCCAGCCTATGATAGAAGAGGCGCGTCAGCTCGACCGGCACGTCGACGTCCTCCGTACCCGTCGCCAGCACGATATCACTCCGCAACCTCGACCAAATTTGCGACTTCGTCGGGCAGGCCGCCTCGTAGAGGTCCGGTCTTAGGTCCGGCGCCGCTCCCACAAAATTCAGGACCGCTTCCCCATCATCGCTCAATTTTTTTTCGTGCGCGTGCACCAGATCGGCGACGGGCGCTATACTCACAACGAGTCGCGGCGGAATCGAAGCGTTCGCGGCGCACATCAACGCGGCGTGGCCGCCCGCCGAGTGGCCCACGAGCACGATGCGTCGCTCGGATAGTCCGGCGACATTTTCGATACAATGTTTTAACGCGGCATCGACATCATCACAGCTCTCGGGCCAGCCGCCGCCGCCGCCGACTCGTCGGTATTCGACCTCGATCGCGCAGAAGCCTCTCCTCGCTAATGCCGGCGCTATTGTCTCGATCGCCGCATTCTGCAAGGTATACTTTTCCCGCCAGAAACCGCCATGGATAATCAGCACGGCCCACCACGGCTCCTGTACCGACGGCCGGTGCACCCTATAGTACTGCGACGCGTGGTCTCCATAGCTGATAGTCTCGGGCGCCTCGGCGGCGCCTTCCTTGAACTTGGCCTTGAGCTCGTCAATAGAACATTTCTCCGGCAGCTTCGCGATGCTCTTCCTAAAAGCGTCGGCCGTGGCCGTGGCCGCGGCGTGCTCCTGCCTCAATGCGGCGAGGCGCTCGAGCAATTCCTCGGTGGCTTTTACCGTTTCTGGATGTGGTACATGTATGGGTTCTTGGTTGACCTCTAGTTTCAATTTCTCGAGGCGGGCGTCGAGGTCCGCATCGCGGGCGGCCTTTTGGGCCTCGGAGAGCAGCTCGAGTGGCTCGGCGTCTTGCGCCTCCTCTAGGCTGGCCATTGGTGCTGTCCGGCTGCACAGCGATGGATGCGAGTACTTTGCACGTACGCAGGCCAGCAATGCGGCTCTTGCGCGCGCTCAACAAAAGCGCAAGCCACTTTAGCACGGGTTTCTCACGCTTTTTCCCGCGGGCCCGCAGCGAATCCCGCTATTTTGCGCTAGCAATCGATATACCGGCTGCGCGCTACGCGTTTTGTCGCGCTCATAGCACTGCTATCCCATCAGCCAGCAATCATCGGCACGCGTAAGGCGTAGCCAGCGCTACACCACCACAGCTCCCGCTGTGCAGCACGACTTAGACGTGCCGCAAGCACACCAACACCCTCCTCTGGCCACAACACTGGCATAGCACAGACATGCGCACGACCGCCCTCCTCCTCCTCACATACGCACGAACGCACGCGACGACGCTCGCCGCCGCGCGCTGCGCCAGCGGCGTCGCGCTCGCCGCCGACAGCCGCGCCACGGAGGGCACGGTCATCGCCGACTCGAAGTGCGACAAGCTGCACGAGCTCGCGGAGAACGTGTATGCGGCGGGCTGCGGCGGCGCGGCCGACGCCGACGACGTGGCGAGGTTGGTCGCTCTGGAGCTGCGCACGGAGCATTTAAGGCGCACGATGAGCAGCGCGGCGCCCACCAAAAATCGAGGCCGGGTCGCCGCGGCGAAATCCGGCATCGTGGCGCGGCTGCGGTCGGCGCCCCTGGGCTGCGCCTTCCTCGTCGGCGGCTGTCATGATGATGAGGGGCCCGCACTGTATCGGGTCGAGGGCGACGGCTCGGCGGCCGAGTCCCAGTTCGCGACGATGGGGTCGGGGCAAATGGCAGCGGCGGCGGTCCTCGAGGCGACTTTACGGAGACAGCCGGAGCCGTCTCCAGAATTTGTGATCGAGGCCGTGCGTTGTGCTGTCGAGGCGGGGATAAGGGGCGACACGGGCTCGGGCGGCCACGTCGACGTCGTCTTTATTGGGGACGAGGAGACGACGCGGTACCGGTTCGCGGCGCGGCCCTAGTCGTCTATTATTAATTTGTGTGGTCAGTTTACTAAAAAACGGTGGCTGACGGCTAGGCGGCCTAGCTGTAAAGCAAAAAACCCGACAAAAAATGCATTTGGCCCGCTAAAAGTTCCCAGTTGCGGCGATTGGGCGTCTTTTGCGCGTTCCCGAGCCGCCAACTTCACGTGCTGTTCCGATTCGCACAACCATTGACCTGCATCCCTAAGTTTGGGTCATTGCATTTTTTGACCCTCAGGTGGTGGTGACCCAACAAGCATGTCGCTAAGGAATTTCAAACGGGACGTGGCGCTCTTGACGATCGGCTCGGCATTTGAGAAGACTCAGGCCGCGAGGACGTTGGCGTGCCATGGCGCCGCCGACTGCGACGCCGCCGACGCGATCGTCGCGGCCGGCGCCATCGACCCGCTCGTGGCGCTCGTGACGAACGGCGCGGCCGGCGGCCAGGAGCAGGCCGCGCGGGCGTTGAACTTCCTCGCCCGCGGCAACGCCGCCAACCAGGCCGCGATCCGTGAGGCCGGCGGCATCCCGCCGCTCGTGGCGCTTGTGACGAACGACGCGGCCCGGACATGCCATCCGACGTGGGCCACGCGGGGGCGTTGGGGAACCTCGCCTGGAACAACACCGCCAACAGGGACGCGATCCGTGAGGCCGGCGCCATCCGGCCACTCGTTGATCTCGTGAGGAGCGGCACGGCCGACGGCCGGGCGGATGCCGCGGGGGCGTTGAATAACATCGCCAGCGACAACGCCGCCAACCAGGCCGCGATCCGTGAGGCCGGCGCCATCCCGCCGCTCGTGGCACTCGTGACGAGCGGCGCGGCCGGCGGCCGGCAGGAGGCCGCGGGGGCGTTGCATGGCCTCGCCTGGAACAACGTCGCCAACCAGGCCGCGATCCGTGAGGCCGGCGCCATCCCGCCGCTCGTGGCGCTCGTGAGGAGCGGCGCGGCCGACGGCCAGGAGCAGGCCGCGGCGGCGTTGGGGTGGCTCGCCTGCGACAACGCCGCCAACCAGGCCGCGATCGTCGAGGCCGGCGT
>Ga0209404_10002714_pt1 | contig 10754 bp, 6 predicted proteins | sample TroAtlMetagenome_2_FD_187447 | JGI IMG/M metagenome (GOLD analysis project Ga0209404, IMG submission 187447) | Marine eukaryotic phytoplankton communities from Atlantic Ocean - Tropical Atlantic ANT8 Metagenome (SPAdes) (version 2) | ecosystem: Environmental > Aquatic > Marine > Oceanic | place... | reverse complement strand
TTTCCGAGAAATCGGGAAACCCAATGTGGTTAACCAGAAACTATAGAGGAATTTGGAAGGTTTAATTTTCCTAGTAAATAGATAAAAAAAGGCGCTCCAAATTTGAAGCGCCTTTTTTATTGTTGAGTATAAATTATTATTTTTCCTCTTCTTCGTCCTCTTGACCGGGTCGCCATTCCTCAGCTACTTGGAAAGCTTGCTCTAAACCAACCAAATCTGTGCTAGGTCTAAGAGCATCAAAGGCTGCAGTCTCTTTCTTTAACTCTTCCTCACTATAAGCAGCTGCCTTTATAGACAACCCAATACGACGTTCAGCTTTGTCCACTTTAATTACTCTTGCATCCACCACATCACCAATATTAACTACTTCTTTAACCTTAGTAACATGTTCTTCACGAAGCTGAGATATATGAACTAACCCGTCAACATCATCTTCCAGTTGAACAAACGCACCAAAAGCAGCAATCTTTGCAACGGTTCCAGTAACCATTTCTCCAACAGTAAAGCGCTTACCAATTTCATCCCAAGGGTCTGTCTCAAGCTGCTTTACTCCAAGACTGATTCGTTGACTTTCTTTATCTATTTCCAAAACAACGGCTTGCAATTCATCACCTTTTTTAAGCATTTCACTTGGGTGATTTATCTTACGAGTCCAACTCAAATCTGATACGTGAACCATACCATCAATTCCATCCTCCAATTCTATAAAAGCACCATAAGGAGTAAGGTTTCTTACCTCACCCTTTATTTGATGACCAATTGGGAATCGAGACTCAACATTCTCCCAAGGGTTCGGCTCAAGTTGACGAACACCTAGAGATATTTTTTGCTCCTCGATATTTATACCAAGAACAACAGCTTCAACTTCTTGTCCTAATTCAAGAACGTCAGAAGGTCTTGTGATACGTTTTGTCCATGATAATTCAGAAACATGAATTAGACCCTCAACTCCTTCTGCCACCTCAACAAAAGCACCATAAGGGACAAGCTTAGTAATCTTACCTTTAACATGATCTCCTACAGGGAACCTCTGCTCAATATCTTCCCAAGGATTAGGAGTCAACTGCTTGAGCCCAAGAGAAACTCTCTCTTTCTCTTTGTCCACTTCAAGAATCTGAACTGTTATGTTTTGAGCAACTGCAAGCATTTCACTTGGGTGATTGACTCGACCCCAACTCATATCTGTAATGTGAAGCAACCCATCCATTCCTTGAAGATCAACGAACGCACCAAAATCAGTAATATTCTTAACTATACCTTCTACGGCATCACCTACATTTACATCTTTCAAGAAAGCTTGACGTTGTTCAGTTCGCTCGGCCTCAATCACTTCACGTCTACTTAGAACAACATTCTTACGCTCATCATTTATTTTTACTATTTTGAATTCGTATACGTTACCAACATACTCAGTTAGATCCTTAGGTGGTATAATATCTATTTGAGATCCAGGCAAAAATGCCTCAACACCTACATTCACCATCAGTCCACCTTTGACTACAGACTTAACCTTACCTTTAACCAATCCTCCATCATGAAAGACTTTAGCGATCTTATCCCAATTCTGTTTATGAGCTGCCTTTTCTTTGGAAAGGACAACCATTCCTTCATCATTTTCTAGACGCTCAAGCAACACCTCAATGTCGTTGCCCACTTCTATGTCCTCATCTTCGAACTCAGAGATTGGAATAGCACCTTCTGATTTGTAGCCTATGTCTACCAAGACTACTTGAGGTTGAATTTCGATAATTCGTCCTATTACTATAGAACCTTCGCGAATTTCTTTAAATGATTTGTCGATGAGTGCAATTAGCTCGGTACTCATGGGATTGGGTTTGTAAGGTTATGTTGATATTTAATTAATGACAGCTTTGCCCCGCTAACCTCCCAATCTTTGGGGCACCAACAAAATTGAGAGGGCCATGAGTTTAAGTGATTAATCACATTTCGCAAGCCATTTAGCAAAAAGAGGCTTTTGAACAAAAAAGCCTAGATTTTTAATTTATTGGCAACCCCGCAAGGACTCGAACCTTGAATGACTGAACCAAAATCAGTTGTGTTACCAATTACACCACGGGGTTTTGTCAGGGACTATTATATTAGCTAATTACTCAACAAGATCAAGGATGAGAAAAGAAATACTCATCATATTATCGACATTAGAATTATCATTTTCTTGATATTAAGCTCGAACCACTCATAACTCCAGGCACTTGAATACCAAGTAAATCAATAATGGTTGGAGCAATATCTGCTAATATACCATCCCTCAAAACGACCTCATCAGAATCTTCACCTACATAAACCATGTGAACAAGATTGGTTGTATGGGCAGTATGAGGAGAACCATCAGCCTTAATCATTTGCTCACAATTCCCATGATCAGATGTAACCAGAGCCTTTCCTCCAAGTTTAATCACCTCATCTATCACTTTTTCAAGACAACCATCTATTGTATTTACCGCCGATTTTCCAGCCTCTACTACACCCGTATGTCCAACCATGTCAGGATTTGCAAAATTAAGTATTACCAGATCGTAATCGGACAATCTATTAACAACTTCCTCAGTTACTTTTGGCGCACTCATCTCTGGTTGAAGGTCATAAGTCGCCACTTTTGGGGAAGGCACGATAACTCTATCCTCTCCTTCAAAAGGCGTCTCTTCTCCTCCATTAAAAAAGTAAGTCACATGAGGATATTTTTCAGTCTCAGCAATCCTGAGTTGACTTTTACCAGCCAAGCTCACGACCTCCCCTAAAACCTTCTCAAGTTTTTGAGGGGGGAAAATGACTTCACACTCATATTTTTCATCATATTCCGTAAGCGTGTAATAATCCACTTTTGGTGAAGCCCCTCGATCAAAATTTTCAAAATTTTCAAAAAGAAAAGCCTCTGATAATTGTCTAGCTCTATCTGCCCGAAAATTAAACCATATTATTACATCTCCTTCATTAATTCTAGTTTGGTCATGATCTCCAAATATCAAAGGTGGCAAAAACTCATCAGTTTTATTATTTAAATATTGATTCTTCACTGCCTCTGAAGGCAACACCTCATTAAACTCGCCTTTACCATGAACTATAGCATCCCAAGACAGCTTAGTTCTCTCCCACCTTCGATCACGGTCCATCGCATAGTACCTACCTATGACTGTATTAATTCGTATACCAATTTTACCTAATTCATCTTCACAATATGAAAGATAATCATAACCACCAGTAGGAGATGCATCTCTTCCGTCTGTTATTGCATGAACTTGCACATTTTCGACTCCTGATGCTTTGGCAGCCTTTCCAAGAGCGATGAGATGATTTTGATGACTATGAACGCCCCCATCAGAAACCAAACCAATGAAATGCAATTTTGCATTCTTTGCAGAAGAAAAAGCTTTTTTTAAAATAGCATTCTTCTCTAATTCTCCCTGATCAATTGACTTATTAATTCTACTTAAATCCTGATAAACAATACGCCCTGCCCCCAAATTCAAATGTCCAACCTCCGAATTTCCCATCTGTCCATCTGGAAGACCCACATCTTCTCCGCTAGCGCTTACTCTAGAAACGGGATACTTATCGAAAATATAATCATGAAAGGGAGTATCTGCTAATAATGTGACATCTCCATTTCTCAGTGCATCTTCAGATCCACCTGGATTAATGCCCCAACCATCACGAATAACTAGAACACAGGGTTTTTTTGACATATACGGAAATTTAATGGTAATACGAATTTGCCCAAATACACACTCATAAGAGCCGAATTCAATTATTATTATTTTTGGAAAAATATTCTTATCTCATGCAATCCAAGGGACGCAATCTCTTTTTGGCCGAGACGCTTGTTCTAAAGTATAAATTAATACTAATTAACTCTATTCTCTCCATCCAGGAACCTCTTTATCTATAAATCTTTCCTCCTTCCAAGGATCAGCACTTTGGGAATATCCTCTCTTTTCCCAGTAACCCGATTGCAATTCATCAGTAAACTGAATCTCTTTAACAAATTTAGCGCTTTTCCATGCATAAAGGTGGGGAAAAATAACTCGAACTGGTCCCCCATTCTCTTTTGATAAGGGTTCGCCATCTAGTTTAGTAGCTAGAAGAGCATGCTTACTATAAACAGCCTCTATAGAAACATTGGTAGTGTATCCGTCATAAGAAATAAAAAGGACATGCCCAGCATTGGAATGAGGTCGCGCTTTTTCTAATACGTCCAGCATTCTAAAACCTCCCCACTTGCAATCATATTTCGACCAAGTCGTTACACAATGAAAGTCACTAGTTTCTTCCAAATAATCAAACTCCATCAAAGACTCCCAATTTAGATTAAGCTCATTCTCAACTTCTCCACCTATTTGAAGAATCCAATCACTCTCTTCAATTTTAGGTTGAATACCAAGATCAAGAACTGGCAATTTTTTTACTGTGTGCTGACCAGGAGGCAACCTACCTTCTGCCCTCTCTTTACTATTTATTATTCCCTTCTCAGCCATCCTCTTAGCCCAGGCCTCTTTTCTGTCTAAATAGGATTTTGGCATCGATTAGTAAGTACTTCGTAAGAATAGACACAAGATTTTAAATCAATAAATGATAAAAATTGATTATTCTAAAAACCCTAACCAGATAACAATTGCATAAACATTTGATTATAAGTTATTAATAAATAATGAAATCATCGATCAATAATTCAAAATCGTACAAAATATTAGCTATCATTGGTTGCATATTTTTTATTTCTAACTTCGTTCGTGGAAGCGTTAGTGACTTTCAAACAATCGTACAAACAGATCCCGACTTGACTCACCAATTTACTTTCGATGGAGAAACCAATGAAGAGAAATTAGAAGAGAAAGTGAGCGGGGTCGTTCTATCCCCCAAACCATATGGTAGCGGAACCGCCCAAGATCTTGAATACGAAAATCCCGGTTATGATAACACATCCAATTCAATTGCAACCCAAAGAGGTCAGGGCAATGACTTTGCAAATGGAGCAGGTCTGCATACTGCGTCAATAACTCTTAATGAAAGAATGTCATATGAAGTTTTATTTCAGGCAGATTCTGATGAAATAAGCGGAGGAAATTTCAACTTGGGATACATCCTAACAACGAGAATAGGGAATGATCGTGGTTATTTTCTAGTTCAAGGAAACGCACCACTACCAAGTACTGGCCAACAACTCTCAAGTACCATCGGAGATGGCTTTGCAGAGAGAAACCAAAATCTAATTCTTGAAACAATTGAGGCAGGCCACTGGTACTTCGTATCAGGATCATATGTCATTAACGATGATAACACTACAACCTTTACAAATTATATAGCTGACCTTAGCGCAGGAGAAACTATATTAAAAAGAATAGGTCCTTTTACTAATAGCGGTGGCCCTTATCCAACCGGTGGTTCACCAGTTGGCATAGGCGGCCGTTGGGATGCTGGAGAATCTTTTCCAGGGCAGATTGACGAGATAAATATTTACAACAGCGATAAAGATCAATCTTTTTTTCAGCAACACCTTGATTCTATCACTGGAGGCATAGCTTCCTTCCAGATAAATACAATTTCTTATGATTCAGATTCCAAAACTACAACAATTAATTGGAATTCAATTTCAGGTAAGGCCTATGCAGTGGACTCCTCAATTGATATGATAGAATGGAACGAACTTGATGATGGCGTGATAGGCAAGAAAGACACTACCTCTTTCGTGGACAATGAGCCAATAGAGAATCGAAAAGTATTTTACAGGATAAGAGTATTAGAAGAATAATATTAAAATTATTCTTCCACACAGCACGGACAATCAGAGACCCAATGATTGGGCTCTATTTCAAATAGATTAATATCTTTCTCCTTACTCTTCTCATATAAAGGAGCCCCAACCCTATGACCAAAGGCGCATCCTTCTGGAGGATTTATAGGAGAAGGAACCTCACCCTCTAAGGGTTGGCGTTCGGTTCTTTTGCTAGGATCATTAACAGGAATAGCTTCAATTAAAGCTTTCGTGTAAGAATGCTTTGGATTGTTATAGATCGTATCAGCGTCAGCCATTTCAACAATCTTACCTAGATACATAACCGCAATTTTATCACTCACATGTTTTACAACAGCCAAATCATGAGCAATGAAGAGATAAGAAAGGCCGAGATCTTTTTGTAGATCCATTAATAAATTAAGAACCTGACTCTGAACCGAAACATCAAGAGCTGAAACGGGCTCATCAAGAACAAGAAGTTTAGGATTAACGGCCAAAGCACGAGCTATACCAATCCTCTGTCTTTGGCCTCCAGAAAACTCAAAGGAAAATTTTTCAGCAGAACTTTTTGGCAAACCCACTCTATCTAGAAGCTCATGAACTCTTTTTATCCTATCAGCTTTATTACCTATTTTTTGGATAACCATCGGCTCAGATATAAGCTGAGCAACTGACATCCTTGCATCAAGAGATTCGGCGGGGTCTTGAAAAACCATCTGAAAATCTTTTCGGTAAGGCCTTAACCGACTCTGACTCATATTGGTAATATAATGATCATTAAAAATAACTTTTCCAGCAGTTGGTCGATATAACCTTACGATGGATTTACCAAGGGTTGACTTACCGCAACCAGACTCTCCAACTAACCCGAGAGTTTTACCCTCAGGAATTTCAAAACTGACACCATCAACGGCATGAACTTGACCTATTTGACGACCAAAAATACCACCTCTTACAGGAAAATGCATCTTCAGCTCCTCGACTTTCAATATAGGCAGTCGAGCTACCTTAATTTGCTTGGTCCAAACAGTAAAAGGTTCCGAACGGGTAAGTTTAATAAATGGTTCTAATGTTGAGGGATTTTCGTTTTCGTTATTTAAATTGTTTAATTCAATTTTTGTTTCTTTCGTACATTCTGGACAATTCTCGATAAAATGCCCGGAACTAATCTCAACATAATCAGGTCTTAATTCGCTTCTCCCTTCACCACGCTCCATACGCTGACAAAAACGGCACCCTTTCACAAATTCGTGAATAGAAGCAACCTGACCTGGAATCGTTGGTAGTTCAGATTTTCGAATACTATCTATTCGAGGCATAGATGCTAGAAGCCCCTTCGTATACGCATGAATGGGATTAGAAAAAAGTTCCTCAACAGTAGCTCTCTCAACGATTCTACCGGCATACATCACAATGACCTCATCACACTGTTCCGCAATCACTCCAAGATCATGAGTTATGAGCATCACAGCCATGCCCAAACTATCCTGCATTTTAGAAACCAAATTGAGTATCTGAGCCTGAACAGTGACATCAAGAGCCGTTGTCGGTTCATCTGCAATTAGAAGATCAGGCTCGCAAGAAAGAGCAATTGCAATCATCACTCTCTGCCTCATTCCTCCTGAAAGTTGGTGAGGATATTCAATAACTCTTCTTTCAGGAGATGGAATACCAACAGCATCTAATAATTCTACAGATTTTTTAAGGGCTGTGGACTTATCCATACCCTTATGGAGAACTAAAGCCTCAACAATCTGCTTACCAATCCGTTGAACAGGGTTCAACGCAGCCATAGGCTCTTGAAATATTACTCCTATTTCATTACCTCTGACCTTGTGCATTTGATCAGAGTCAATGCCGACAAGTTCTTTCCCATTAAGTCTAATGCTTCCGCTCAGAACCTCACCCGAGGGTTTTGGCAAAAGATCGACGATAGACATCGCTGTGACAGTCTTACCACAACCCGATTCACCAACAACACCTAACGTCTTTCCTTTCTCTAATTCTAAAGAAATACCATCAACAGCACGAATTAAACCTCTTTCAGTTTGAAAGCCAGTTTCAAGATTTTCTATTTCCAGTAATTTACTCATTACTATCTGAAACCTCCCCCAATTTAGTCTGGTAACGGTCTTTGACTTCCTGGACTTCAGGGAACTTCTTACCAGTTTTTTTGGCATCAAGCGTTTCTTCCTTCATTTCTTCATCAACCCAATACACATAACTCTCCATAGGAACATAAACCTTTGGAGGAGAGAACTCCGTAAATTCACAATTTGGCCAACGCAACCATCGCCAACAACCAACTCTCGAAAATTCTGTCATATATCCAGGAACATAAACCCCAGAGTCATGGATAATTTGCTGCATTTCATGAGCAGTGCTTTCTAATTCATCTTCACTTGTTGCATTCCTGTATGCAACAGCCAATTGATCCATTCTATCGTCTTTAAATGAAAAAACATTATTAGTATTTGGCTTCAAGTTTCCTTTACTATCATAGGCATTATTAGAATGAAAATACTCATAGAAACGAGGATATGGAGGACGAAATCCCCAAGCAGAAAAAACAACTTGATGCTCCTTGGCCATTTCCTTTTTATAGACAACAGTGTGATCAAGTCCATCTAAGACAAAATCTAATCCAGCTTTTTTCGCCTCTTCTTTTAATATACCCATCATCTTTTCTCTAACTGGAATCCTGGAATAAGTAAGTACAATTTCTAATCTCTTACCATCAGAGTTTCTTAGAATACCATCATCTCCCTCTTCAGAATAACCGGCTTTTTTAAAGTATTCTTTAGCTTTAGAAACTGAAAAAGGCTTAGCAGAAATATCAGGGTTATCAAATCTTCCATAGCCTTTCGTCCAACCAGGCAAACGGGCAGCATCACCACGAAAAATTACATCAATTACTTTTTGCCAATTAGTGGCATGGTTAATACCAAGCCTAACGTCAAGGTTATCTAGAGGAGATATCGCTGAATTAATATAAAGAGACCAAGGAATTCTAGGATACTGGTTATACCATGTATAGCGCTCGACATATCCATCGAATACCGGCTCCATTTCAGATTTCTCGTACCAGTACTCAGGTAAAGAAATTGGAAAATAATCTAGCTCCCCTGCTCTAAAAAGTTCCCAAGCCTTAGAAAGGTCTCTGACCACAGTGTAACGAATCTTGTCAGTGTTAAAGCGATATTGGTAAAACTTTTTATCCTTCGCCCACCAATTCTTATCCCTACTTAAAGTTATCGATACACCTTTCACTATATCCTCATCTTTCACCGTATAGGCTGCAGTAGTGGGTGGAACAAGCCACTGATATCTATCCTTATAATCAGGGCCATAATCTTTATAGAAATGAGATGCCGAAGGAGGAATGCTGGCAAAATAAGGAATCTTAGGTTTGGGCTCGGGCAAGCTAATTGCCACGACATCTTCTCCAAAAACAGCTACTCTGGAAAATTGCTCTCTAAGGTATTGTTTAAACCAAGGTGTAACAACATTATCTGAGGCTCTGATATAAACGAACCATAAAAAGTCAACGGCCTTAACCGCTTCTCCATCATTATACTTAGCATCTGGATCTATTTTAAAATAGACTGTCTTTTTGTCATCACCAATAGCCCATTCCTTGGCAACCCCAGGAATAACTGCCCCTGTCTCTGGATGAAGATCAATCAGACCAATTTCAATATTATCATAAAGCTCACCCCTAAAGGAATTATTCGAATTCGGCCCGAACGGTCTAATTGTTGGAGGAAAAGAAGTTATAAAATATCTAAATGCCCCACCTTTCTTTGATGAGGGATCCCCAATCTCGGGTTGTTCTTGCCCATTTTCCCAATTGAGATTTTCCGGCAATTCCGACGAGGATAAAAGAGCAATATAATCACCAAGATTTTGCCTAGAAGTAAACCGGTTGAGTTCTTTTTTCTTTTCAATAATTTGATCTTCTATTTTTTTCTTAGCCTCTTCATCTGTCGATTCTTTTAGACTGGATTCTAGTTCTTCAAGAGCAGAGCTGACTGAAGTAACTTGCTCATTAAGCCAGTCACTAATGTATTCGTTATAGCGTGGATACCACGCATCAAAATCCGCGGAGCCACTAACCACACTCTCCTCCTGCGCACATGAGCAGAAAAAGAATAAAGTGAAGGGCAGTAATACTAGTAAGCGCATATTAAAATTTTTAACGATAATAGCTAAATTTCTTTGGATCGAATGCCTCACGAACAGCCTCCCCTATGAAGGTGATTAAAATTAGCAACCCAACGAGCACCATGAAAGCTGAAGTCACTAACCAAGGAGCCGCCAAGTTTTCCAAACCATCTCGAAGTAATTGCCCCCAGGTCGCATACTTTGCAGGCAATCCAAACCCCAAATAATCAAGAGAAGTTAGCGAAAGAATAAGGCTCGATACAGAGAAAGGAACAAGTGTAATCACAATAGCAATAGAGTTTGGGAGCAAATGCCTAAATAAAATGCGTGGAGTCGAGGCCCCTATAACTCTACTGGCAGCAATATAATCACGTTGCTTTTCCTTAAGCGCAGAGGTTCGCATAAGATAAGTCATCCCCATCCATCCAAAGAGTAAAAGAATAAAAAGAATCATCCAAAGCCCTGCGGATTCTTTTAATTTTTCAGGGACTGCAGTACTAGCAATCATAACTACAAAAAGAAAGGGTATGTTAGAAAGAATCTCAATAATCCGTTGAAGAATAATATCAAACCACCCAGCAAAAAAACCCATTAAAAGTCCAATACTAACACCAAGAATATAAACCAAAGGAATATAAACAATGGCAGCCTTAAAATTGACCTGAAGCCCCCCAAAAAGATAAGCTACCACATCATAACCTCTAGAATTTGTGCCTAAAAAATGCCGTTGATCCTTTTCATAACTGGGCGGTGATGGCGCATAGTGCACCTCCCTAACAGTGCTGGATTTTTTCGCTAGAAAGTCTTTTTGATTACCTGCACCATTCCAAGATTCAGA
>Ga0209404_10002713_pt1 | contig 10759 bp, 4 predicted proteins | sample TroAtlMetagenome_2_FD_187447 | JGI IMG/M metagenome (GOLD analysis project Ga0209404, IMG submission 187447) | Marine eukaryotic phytoplankton communities from Atlantic Ocean - Tropical Atlantic ANT8 Metagenome (SPAdes) (version 2) | ecosystem: Environmental > Aquatic > Marine > Oceanic | place... | reverse complement strand
CTGTAATATTAAAATCGCCTGCTGAATAAGTAGTATTTGTGTCTTGAGTAGATAAATTAACTGCTCCTGCACCTGTTGTAAAAGTTAATGTAGTGCCAGAGATACTCATAGCTGTTGGCACTCCAGAAGGTAGGGTATAAGCGTTTGCATTTGAAGGTGGCTTTGTTCCTACTAACTCGGCATAAGTTACTGATGAATTTTTATATGTTCCATCAGCGTACCCAGCTAAATCTTCTATATTAAAGTCACTCGCTGAATATGTAGAATTTGTATAGTTAGCTGAATGAACAGTTCCCGCACCTGATACTGTTAAATCTGGTGTATTTGTCGCACCACTTGCTGGTAGAGCTGCCCAGACTTTTCCACTTCCGTATAAGTCAGTTGCACCAATACTAGCGTTGGCATAATCTCCTGTAGATAGTCCTAACTTTGCTAATCCTGTCAAGTTTAAGTCCAAATCCCATTTATCTTCCCAGATGCCCGGAATAGTATAGTCTAAATCTCCCATATAGAATTGTGGAGCAGTAAATGTCCAAGTACTACTTCCTGCTGGTTTAGTTCCTAGAGAGAACCAAATAGTTTTTCCTGAAGCAGCAGTCGGAACTGTAAGTATCCAGCTACCTGGAGTTTCGTCTGTTCCTGAACTTGGTGTACTTGGTATACCATATCCTGTTTGTAAATAATAAATTGTAGTTGTTCCTTTACCTTCTGCTCCAGTTGCTCCGGTTGACCCTTCTATTTGTACACCATTTTGCCAAGTAGTTACAAAAGTATAAGTTCCACTAGTATCTACAAATGTTGTTGTACCTTTACTTGCCCATATTTCATCACTTCCACTTGGTACATTTGCAATATCATCATACCAATTAGTTGGAACTGCAGGCCAATTAGTAGTTCCTACACTTGTAGGCTGTGAGCTTGCTCTTTTAAATACCCAGTTTACGTCTCCTGATGGTAAACCTGATCTACTTGGAGTACCCCAAGTTATTGCATTAGATACATTATCTGTAGAACTCTCTGTTACCAAAGCTTTAGATTCATATACCCATTTAGCTACTCCTATTTCTGGTCTGGTTTGAGTCCAGCCACTAGGAAGACTAGCAACTGTTTTATTTGTAAAATTATACGTTCCTGTTGAAGGAGTTGAAGGTGCTGTAAATGAGTTAGTAGAGGTGAAATCTAGTGCATAGTATATACTTAATTCTGCTACTTTTCTACCTGCTGCTCCGTCTGTTTTTCTTTGATATAAAACAGGGTTTGTCCATGTAACTGCTAAAGCAGTTGCTGTAGAAGCTCCGCTTACAAGAGCAGTACATTGGTATATAGAATCTCCATCACTTGCTAGTGCTGGTGGAGTTGTATTCCAATTAGAATCATTAAGTGTAAGAGTAGAAGTAGTTGCATTATAAGTTGAGCTACTTGGTTTAGTTGGAGAACTACCATTACTTGCTTGTACATCTGAATAACAATGTATTTCAGCTACTGCGGCACCTTCTACTTGGAATACTGCACCCCAAGTATAAGCAGTTCCACCTGCTGCTACTGTACCTTTTGAAGCCCATAATAAATTTGTGCCTGTTGGTGGATTATCATACCATTGAATATCTGCGGAAGGAATATTAAGTCCATCAGCTGTTGGAACACTAGGTTTGCTGGCTGCTCTTGCAAATACAAAGTTAGCTCCGGCTCCTGTAGTACCTACTCCTGATTTATTAAATGATAATATTCTATCTGCGATAAGTACATTTGCTCTCCCTCTGTCAAACAGTCGCATTGTTGCTGTTGCAGAAGAGACGGCGTCCATATCACTATCCCCGATAGTTATCTGTCCACTTGATGAGTTAATTACTATATCACTATCATTATCAAACCCACTTCTTGCTTGTAAACTTATACCAAAAGTATTTTGAGCAGTACCACTTGAAGCAAAAGTATAAGCTTGTGTTCCTTTCTTAACTGTAAAGTCACAAGTAAAATCACTTTCATTTGAAACTACTCCATCAGAGCCTGCAGTAAAACCAAAGTTTTCATTTGTTCCGTTTACTGAATAAGGAGATTCACCTTGTGAATTACCATATTTTTGTAAAGTATAACCACTACCTGTTCTAGTAACTTTACCCATGATAGTATCATTTTGATAGTCTGCTAAAAAGGTAGGTTTATTAAATGCTTGGTTATCCCCATCTACTATTTTTACTCTAGCAGGGCTATGAGTGTACATTTCAGTATCGCTAGCAAATCTTTTAGGTTTATGATAGTAAGTTACACTATTATTTGTAAAACTAAAAGTATTCCCTAGTACTAGCTCTCCGTCAAAATTGGTAGAATCTAATCCTCCCCACTTAGAAGCTGCTGATGCAGGATCTGCTGTTAGTGTTCCTGTTGCTGTAGCAAAAGTATTACTACCAGGGACATAAAATTGATTTGCTACTTCATCATGAGCAACTGCTATAAAGGCACTTGCACTATGGTCAAAATATACATAACCTACATTTTCTGCACCTCTAGTTCCGGCGGCTGTTCCTAGCCCTGAAAAATCTAATTGGGCTTGACTAGTAACTGCGTGTTCGTTTTTCCCATCATTATGATAAAAATTAGCATTTTCAAAACTAATTTTTCCACTATTAAGTGAAAAATCTGTACTAATATTACCCATTCCTGGTAGTATAAATGGTGCTAATCCTATATCTGCTTCACTAGGAGCTACTACTCTATTATAATCTATAGTTATTGGGCCTACTTTTAATGGTGCACTTCTTTTACTTTGTAAAGATACTGTGTAAACTCTAACATAGTAGGTGCCTGAGGTAATTCCTCTTATCTCTATATCACTATTATGCGACATACCTGCATGATACCACTTAGTATTATTAAAAGAATATTCTACATCATATCCTCTAATAAATCTGTAGGGTGTTCCATCTGATTTTAATGCAGGATCCCAATCAAATACTAATTCATTTACATTTTGGTGTCCTTCTCTTACTATTCGTGGAGTTAAATCAAGATTAGTAGGTGCAGGTACTTCTGCTAAACTATCTGGTAAGAAATAATCTCTATATTGTGTCAGTGCTTCATTTTTGTCAACTGCATCAAATTTAGTTGCATTATATTCTAATGCTGTTATTTCTACTTCATTAGGCCCACTCTCTACCATAGACATAACTCTAAATAGATCTGATTCTAACTTTGTTTTTCCTGTTGCAAGAGCCGCTCTAGAAAGTATCCAGACTTGCTCATTAGTAGGAGCTTCTGAAAAAGCTGAAGATACAGTTAATGTTTTTCCAGAGTTACTTACTGCGCTTACTGTTTTTGTTTCTGTATAGTGGAAAGGTACCCATTGAGTAAATACTAAATCTCCATTTGTATCATTAACTTGTTTTGAGAGTTCTTCCGTTGTAATAGCAGTACTTCCATCTCCTGTTTGTGTAATCTCTGCTCCTCGTAATAAAGTAGTATTTGAACCACCTATATTTATTACTGCTTGGTCTTGTGCAAGAAGAGTTTTATATCCTACAAAACTACAGGTTAGCATATAATCTCCAGCTGCATAGCCCGATTCTACACTTGTACTTCCAAATCCTGTGGGTTTTCTATCTAGATTTATTGCAGTAGTGCTACTTCCTGTAGAAACTCTACCGCCCCAAGATTTGCCTGTTTTATTTTTATCAATTACTTCTACAATATCGCCAGGTCGCAAAAAGGCTGCGTTCAAAGAAGTTGAGAACGACACAGTATTGGTATTCCAATTATTTGTGAGCAACTTCCATTTACCCAACCTTCTTGCTTGACCTCTTGAAGTACAACCAAATGCTGTGGTTGACTCTGGTTTTATAAACTCGTCATCTTTTTGTAAAACATCTTCTAGTTCTACTATTTCTACTCTTTTTCTATAATAATCTTGTGGGTTATTCCAAGAAACTGTAATAGAGTTAGTTCTTGTTTTATTTGATGTTCCTTCATACTTAAACATTCCATCTATAACGTTTCCATTTGTAAACTGATAGACTGGATCTTTTTCTGAATCTTGTACTAAGTATGCTTCTCCATTGAGCCAATAGGTCATACCTCTAAACATACTTGTTACATCATTTAAAACTTTATACGCTTCGTTCTTTCCACCAATAACTAAGTTTGCACTAAATCTTGGTTCATGATTACCAGTTGATCCGCTAGGAATATAGTTAGCATCATCTGTACAATGTATACTTAATAGGTCTGCAGCTTCTACTCCAGCTGGTACTAATTCATCACAATATCTAGCAATTTGGAATAACTCCCACTTATTGACTTGTTCATCTCCAAGATAATTTCCTAATCCATAAATTTTATTAGTAACTAAATCATTATATACCCAAGCTGGATTATTACACCATGTATTCCAATAATTTCCATCCCAATCTTGTTCGGAACTTTGTAATACACCAGTAGTTACATGACGTCTATAGTTTGCAGGAATTAAAGCAAGTTCTGAAGCGGTTATAGTCCCTGTATTCCCCCCACTTTCTGATAGTGCTCCTGTTAGTGCAGTATTGTTTGCTGCAATATTTCTAACATAAAGGTATTTATTAGTGCTATCTATTTTATCAATTATTCCACCAGAAAATAATGCAGCAGTCTTAGTTCCTGCGGCTGTGGTGCTACTAAGAGTTTTATAATCTCCTTCTCCACTATTTGCAGAAGCGTCCCAAGGCTGTAATAATTGATATGTAAAAGTAGTGGCACTAGCTGCCGTACATACAAATTCTCCTTCCCAGAAGTCTGCTTCGGCAGATACTCCGTCTATTGTTGCTGTAAAAGTTTTTCCTGTAGCTATTCCATGTGCTGCAACAGTACCTGTCGCTGTATACCCAGATTCTGCATCTCCTGCAGCTGTGAGTGAGGTAACACTTAAAGTTTGCGAAAGGATATCTCCTACATCAAACCCAGAAACACTAGACATTGTTAGCCTTCTTCCATTATAATCTATAGGAAAATGGTTACTAGGAACATTTATTAGTTTGCCATCAATTTCATATCCTCTTGATGGAATACTATTAAATTGTTCTGCGTCTATAACTCCTCCAATATATGCTGTGTAGGGATAAGTTAGCTTATCTGAAATACTAGCTTCTATGGAGTCTACATAAATTGAGTTTTGTCTTTCATAATCATCATTAGAAACTGCACCACCCACTCTTTCAACTCTTATAGACCAGTCTGTCATTCCATTGATAGCTTTTATTTCTTCTATATTGAATCCAAAGGTATGTGCGTATTTACCACTAACTTTTCCTTCAAATCCTGTTCTAAATATATTTTTCTTAGTTAAAACACCGTCATTATCTACCCACCAAAATCCAATATTAAATCTTACATAAGTAGTATGAATATCTCCCTTATCATCTCCTGTTTTTCTAATCTCTGTCATACCTGTTGTAGAGATAGTAATTTTTATATAGTCTGTTGCACTTTTTTCAAAAGTTCCACTAGAAATTGTGTGAGATTGTGGTTCATTAAGTAGTAATTCTGCACTTCCTATATCTTGAACATATGATGCAGTTGGATAGTCTGAAAAGAAACTCGCATCAACTGTTTGATCAGCAGTTCCTTGTCGAGTAACCATTGTAAAGTTATTAAAATTACTATTATTACTAACTAACCCAGTTGCTAAATCTACATCTCTAAGACGAACTTCATCAACAAGTATAGAACCATCACCATATACTAAACCCTTTATCGGGCCTTCTGCAATAGCATCTATGAACGCGGCACTTTGCCTTGCGTACATATTATCGTCAGCTTCAAAAGAGTCACCGCCACCCCCTTTGCCTCCGCCAGCGCCTCGTACTTGTATTAGTTTAGTTTTATTACTCATATTTATGCCAGTACCGAATTAGGTCCGCCGCCTCCTCTTTTTCCACCATAACTGTAGCCTCTACTATTGCCGCCATAGGCCATATCGTTTGTTGTTTGGGAACCAGCCTCTCTAAACCCAGTTATACCTACCATATTTCTATTTTTACTTAATTTTTCTCTTGATGTTTCTGTAAAAATTGAAGCAGAAATTGTTTTTGAGCCTACTATTGCTCTTCCATATACCAGAGGTATAGGTTCTCCTTGTTTAACTGTATTTACTGGGCCACCAAATAAATAGTTTTCTGCTTGTTCTGCTGACTCTGAGTCTGGCACATCTGGGGCAAGCATCATTGCGGCTCCTCCTAATAACAGAGCACCCCCTAATAAACCTAGTCCTTGAGTTGCAAGAATTGCGGTTGTAGTTGTACTTGCTGCTGCTGCAGCTCCTGATAATGTTAATGCACCCGAACTTGTTATAAAACCAGCACTTGCCATTGTAGCACCTGTACCAGCAGCAGTAACAGCACTTCCTAATGCTGCAGCATGAGTTGCTCCTAATCCTGCTGCTTGTGCTCCTACTAATCCTGCTCCAGCACTACCACCACCCATAAAACCGACACCACTACCTAATCCAAAACTAGCTAAACCACCTGTCATAGCTATTAAAGTTACCCCTAATATCATCATCAGTCCTGAACTTTTTGACCCAGCAATTACTGGTACAAAAGTATAAGATTGATTTCCTGTAGGATCGTGAATAAGTACTTCTTCTTCAATATCTACAGACTCTCCATCTATTAGTACTTCATATCCTTGTATTCCTTTAGAGTCAGTAAGAAATTGACGCATACCAGGACGCTGTGCCATAATGGCAGTAAGCGCTTCGGCAGGAGAGGTTACACTTAAACTCCATTCTTCTCCGAATTTTTGACCTAGAGGGCCTTCTAAATAAACTTTTCTCATTGCATACTCTGATGTCTAACTATTATTCTAGTTATCTGTTTCCATATCCCATTATAATTGTCTCTGCACGATAATCTATTTGGTGCATGATGTAACATTCTTCCACGTCCTACATATATTCCTGCGTGGTTGGTGATATCTGAGTTTAGAGCCATTAACATGACGTCATGAACCTGGAGGCTACCATCTGTTACTTGTATAAATCCTTCTTTTTCAAAGTTGTCTATATATAAATTTTTTCCCTTTTCCCAAAATTCCCACTCATAGTCTGGTGCATTGACTATTATATCATGCTCTTCAAAATAATCTTGCAAGATAGTAAAGCAGTCATGGACGCCATAGACGAAGGGTCTTCCCACTAATTCATTACTAGTTTCTTGGGGTTCTAATTTTATCCATTCATCATTTTGTCCAAAAATATACCAAGGAACTCCTAGTTTATTACATGCAGCCCTATCCATAGGACTAGGGTTTGGAGAGGTATAAGGGTGGCTATGTACAACACCTACTATATCACCTCTATCTGAAACTTTTTTATAATCCATAGGGTCTATTATAAAATCATTATGACGATTTTCAGCTTTATTGTCACAAGGATTCCATCTTAATCTTCCACGTTCTAGTGAAAGGAGTCCGCATGCTTCTTCGTGTTCTAGTGAATAAATATGTTGTTTTACATCTTCTAGTACTGATTCAATCATTAGTATAACGCTGCTCCCGGGAACCCGCCAAATGGCAAGTCCACATTTCTTGTATATCTGTTATTTATATAAGCAATAGCTGTTGCACCTGAACCACCACCGCCAGTAAAGCCAATTGTAGGAATACTAGTATATCCCGTACCTGGATTGTTAACTACGACTTTAAATACTGCTCCGCCACTGACACTCGCTGTAGCAGTTGCTCCACTACCACCACCACCAGTAATTGTAACAGTTGGCGCACTAGTATATCCTGAGCCTCCCATTACTATTCCATTTCCATCAGTTACTGAGATTTTTCTAATTCCTGTTCCGTTAGGCTCATGTCCATATCGAATAGCGCATGAATTTAATCGTTTTCCGCAAATATCTCCAAATTCCCAAAAACTTATATTAGTAGGTTTTACAATATCATCTGCAGAATCAGAAGTAGCTAAAGTATGTGCTACCTTACATTTATATAAAGTAAGCCTAGTAGCTTGTACATATCCCATAGTACTTACTGAGTCTCCATCTACACTTTGATCGTCTTCAACTGTTATAGTATAAGTGCTACCACTACCTTTTGCTTTTACATAGACAGGTATGCTCTTATAATTTTGGTCAGCATGAGTAAATCCTTTTAATATAGTAAAGTCTCCTACACTAAATACATCTCTTGCAGCTGCATTAGCGAGGGTTAAAGTTCTTTCATTAGTTCCATCAGAAACAGCGGATACTGGGTATAGTCCGCCTATAGGTCTATAATATTGTACATAATCTCCTACAGAAAAAGAAGTTGCTTCATATAAATTAGCTTTTCTTTTAACTGTGTTATCTTGTGCACCCCATACACTATAACTAGTTATTCGATTATCGTCTTTATCAAAATATAGAGTATATTCAGTAGAAGTTCCATCAGTATTTATTGTATACTTATTATCTACTGGCCAATCACAACCACCTTGTGCGGTATCTTTATACTTCCAAGGACAGCGTGTTGCTACAATAGCTCTTCTAGGTAACTTTACTCCTTGAGTATCGAATGCAGAAACAAGTTCAAATTCGACCATTATAGGGGTTTCTGTTGCTTTTCGCTCTATAAAGTAAACATCTCTATTAAACTCTACTGGGGGATTAGTTCCTAAATACTTTTCTAAAGTTCTTCTTCGTATTACTTTTGCTCCTACTAAATCGTCAAAGTTACTAAGATTTGCACTCCAGTATTGATTTATATTAGCAAAACGAACAGTAGGTCTAGGTAAAGAACCTGTTCCTCTAACTTCCCAGCCTTCTGATTCTACTGGGAATGCTTGATATGTTTGTTGTCCATAGTGTCCTGAAGTAGTTGACCCAAAATTATCTTCGTCATTTAAACTATACCAAGTTATATCTGCAGCTCCGTTTGCTCCATCGTGAAAATATAGCTTATCTACACCAGCCCCTCCAATATCACTCTCAGGTAATAAAACCTCAAAAACGGTTATTAAACCGCTCCTCTGAGACTGAGACTGTAGATCCGCGACTAATGCATTATTAGTGCCTACTATGGGTTGACTCATGGCTCAAATACCTCTCTTGCTTGACAAGACATTGAATAATAATTATGAGTATTTAAACTTCTCGCGTATCCTTCTATTACAACTGTTACAGTTTCCTCCCCATCAACTGCGTGAGGTACTGTAAGTTTACAAGTATCTACACCGGCTAGAGTATTGAAGAATTTATATAATTTATCAATGTCTTCTTTAGTTCTATTTGCAAAAGTCATTTGCCATGTTCTAGTAATATTGTTTATTCCATCTACTATTCTTTGTTCATATCCGTCACCAAATTGTGCTTTTAATACACGAGGTTCTGGGCTTTCACTAAACCCTTTGTCATATATTACTTTTCCACTAAATCCAGTTATATTAGTACCTGCGGATACTGTGCCTCCGCCTGTTTGTATTGTGTTTGTTGCTAATCCTATTGCCATTATCCTCTGCCTTTAGTTCCTTGTGGATTTAACAGGCCTCCTGGTCTCATTTCTTGTTGTAAATGCTGTTGTACTAATCCGCCTATTGCTCTTCCCATACTTTGCATACCATCACCTGTTACGCTTGATTGTGACTGTCCATTTCCATTCATACTAATGGAAACATTGACTACATTTCCACCGCCACCAGCTCCATTTAATTCTACAGGAATACTTCTATCGTTTCCTAGTGGGACTACTGCTTCCGTGCCATGAAGCATTGCTGCATAGCCAGATTGTGGTCCACTTGCTACTCCACCATATCCAAAAGATTTTTTGCCTTGCCCAGACATAACTCCGCCATATCTGCCTCCTGCAAGAGAAGCAAACGGGCCTCCCATAGCCATAAGCATTTTCATAGCTGCGGCTTTTGCCATCATAGCTGCCAAGTCTGCAAGTACATTTTTGGCTAAATCTTTCATAGCTTCGCCAAAAGACTTACTACCATCAACCATTGCTTGGAACATACTTACGAAACCATTCGTTAAAGTACTTTGAATACCATTCATTAGTTCTAATTCGACATTTAAATTAGCTTGTTCTGTAGCCATTTGTTTAGCTTTCTCTACATTGAATTTTTTAGAATCACCAAACTCTTTCTCATGAGCTAATTCCATATCATTGAATATTTTTTGAGCAGGGTTTAATGACCAAGCTTGTTCTCTCTTAAACTGAGTTTCTTCTAATACTGCTCCCATCTTGTCGTCCATGAATTGTGCAGCTTCGCTATTTAATCGTGTTATTTCTGCTTCAGTATCTGCTCTATCATTAAATAAGCCGTTTCTTTCTGAAATTAGTTTATTCAATTCTTTATAAGCGTCTGAGTTTACATCTAAGTCATTTGCATAAGTAGTTAAGTCTGTATCTGCAGTAAATGTATCATCATATGCTTGAATAGAAGCTAAGTTATCTGTTAATTTATTGCCGATTCCTTCCTTCTTAAAGTTCGCATCGGTCATTGCATTAGATTTATTTTCTCTTGCTTTTGCAAAACCAAAAGCTCTAGAAGTTTTCTTACCTCTATTGTGTTCAGCTATTCTATTTGTCAACTCCATTTCTCGTTGAAGATTACCTAGTCTCATATATTGTATCTTGAGTTTTGCTTGGTCGAGTGTAAGTTGCTCACCTGCATTAACTGTAAGTTGCTGTTGTAAGGTATATTCTGCTTTAGTATTAACAACTCCTGCTTCTGAATTTTCTACAATCTTCTTTTGTGTCTTAAATTCGTCTTTTCCTAAAGCGAGTATTTCTGAGGTTTCCA
>Ga0209404_10002712_pt1 | contig 10759 bp, 8 predicted proteins | sample TroAtlMetagenome_2_FD_187447 | JGI IMG/M metagenome (GOLD analysis project Ga0209404, IMG submission 187447) | Marine eukaryotic phytoplankton communities from Atlantic Ocean - Tropical Atlantic ANT8 Metagenome (SPAdes) (version 2) | ecosystem: Environmental > Aquatic > Marine > Oceanic | place... | reverse complement strand
TGGCGAGCTCATGGGCATTCAACCTCCGCCGCTTCTCGGAAGCTGAGGGCTCAGTGAGGTAAAGAAAATGAGATGAGGCCAGAACGGCTGACAGGGTCTCCTTGAGGGCCTCCACCGGATGGCCTGATTCCTTCCGCATCAACTCGTGGTGCCTGATCCACTTCGCCAGTTCCATATCCTGCACTGGCCGTCGCCAGGCTCGCCGCAGAAAGCGCCCCAGAATAACCCGGAGAGCCTTTGGATCATCCACGTCTTCCCCTTCTCGTATGATCCTGCGGTGCAGGGGTGGCGGCCAGGAGGCGTAGTCGTCCCGGACGATCTCCACTGACTCAATGATAATACGCGGAAAAGCCGGGTCCTCAGGGAAGAACTTGACCTTCTTCTTTCTCACCTTCCCCTTCTTGTCCTTCTCCTCAATGACCTTCGTGACCTCCTTGGGACGGGGTTCCCCATCATCGAGAACATTCTGGAGCGTGATGACCCCATTGAGCTTGCTGCCGGGAACATCGGCCTCCGGCAGGGGAAGAAACTCGGCTCGCAGCGGGATGTCGTAATATTCCGATGTAGGCGAGGAAACCTCGATTTCGCCGGCATCATCCATGATGTTCAGGGTCAGACCCGAGACGAAATACCCATACCGGGCAAAGAGGATCGGGGCAGGCTGTCCCGGTTTCCGGTCGGTCGAGGCCTTCACCCGCATGGTGAATTGTCCCCCGCGCGGTGGATCTTTGAACGAACCGTAATAGAAGTTCACCCGGCCCAGGCGTTCGGAGGATTTTCCCACGTAGCGCCGACGGTTGGGTCCCCGGATTGCTTCCTTGGCTCTCTCCACCGGAGAAACACTGCGTTCCGGTGGATCGCCTTCCACCAAGATTAGGTCGAGGGCTTTCCGCGCTGTCTTGAGATAATTCTCGATCTGCAGGGCAGTCATACCGAGGGACGCCCCGTTGTTTTTGAAGCCCTCTGGAGAACGGGCATCGGAAGGAAGGCTTTCCCCATAATTCATCTCCAAGCCCAGTAGGTCGGTCATGGTATGTTGATACTCGGGCCGGTTCAACCGACGCATCACCACCTGTCGTCCGGTATTTTTGCGGGCCTCAGCCGCCCGACCCAACTCCTTCGTCAACCAGGCGACGAGCACTCGGCGTTCCTCGGCAGGGAGAGGAAGTTCTTTCTCCGGGGGCATCTCTCCCCGGTTGAGCATATCAAGGGCGTCGTGCCAAGTCTCGCCGGCGTTACCGTTTACCATATCCGGCTCAAGCGAATCGAGCCTGAGATCTCCCTTCTGCTTTTCAGGGCCATGGCAGGAAAAACAATGCTTTTGCAAGAGAGGCTTCACGTCTTTCTCGAAGCCAATACTCCCAGCTGCCGCCGATGGCAGAGCTTCCCCTTTCCTGATCAACCCGTCCTCATTCAGGATCAAACCCAGCTTATTCGAGACAGGCTCGGCCTCCAGATCAGTTGGCGCAGCCGGGCCGGCCAGGACCAACAAGCCTGACCCCAGAAGACAGGCGGAGATTATGATGGGTTTCATGCAAGCGACTCTAAGAAAGGTCACCGCCCGAAGAAAAGCCCTCTTCTGGGCAATTAGTCGCCCTGTTTACCACAAAGCCTGAGGTGGGAGATGACAAGGAAGCTTGATTCCTCCAGCATAATCGAGATGTCGAAAGATTCTGCAGCCTCAGATGGGGAGAACCGTTCCAGTTGGCTCGACTGGATTGAACGGATTGGGAACCGACTGCCCCACCCGGTGACCCTCTTTATTGTCGGCTCTATCCTTGTCCTTATCCTCTCGCAGGTTGCTGATATGGCCGACTGGTCTGCTCAGAAGACTGTGACAAAGACCGATTCGGAGGGGGAGAGAGTCCAAGCCGTTGAAGTCGTCACTGCCACTGGCTTACTCGCTGGCGATGGAGCCTTCTGGGCGATCAGTAATATGGTCAAAAATTTCACAGGCTTCGCCCCCCTTGGAGTTGTCCTCGTTGGAATGCTGGGAATCGGCGTCGCCGAGCGCAGCGGCGCAATCGGGGCCCTCCTGAAAGTCTGCATGCTAGTTACCCCGGCGCGGCTTCTGACCCCGGCCATGATTTTAATCGGCATCATGTCTTCCATGGCACTCGACGCTGGATACGTGGTCCTTCCTCCCATTGCTGCAGCACTCTACAAGGCAGTAGGGCGCTCCCCTTTGGTAGGGCTCGCTGCTGTCTCCGTGGGAGTATCCGCAGGCTTTAGTGCGAATCTCTTTATCACCGGACTGGACCCCCTGTTGGCTGGTTTAAGCTCCGAGGGCGCTCAGATTCTCGACCCGGAACGAAACGTAGCCCCCACAGCCAACTGGTGGTTCATGATTGCTTCTACCTTCCTGCTCACCCTTGTAGGCTGGGGTGTCACTGCCTGGTTCGTGGAACCCCGCTATGCCCGAAGCAGCCCCGAGGAAGGCGGGCCTACTCCCCTCGGGGAAGAGGATCTCCTTGCCCGCAAGGTGACCCCTCAAGAGCAGAAAGGGCTGAAGGTTGCGGTGGCTGTTTTCTGCGGATTTTTCACGTTGCTTCTCCTCCTTGTAAATCCCGGCGGAATTCTTCCCTACCATCCTCCCCTCGCCGGCCAGGCCGGAAACTTTCCCCGGTGGGTTATCGCGATTGTGCCGCTCCTCTTCTTTTGCTTCCTCCTGCCCGGTCTTGCCTACGGAGTGGCGGCTGGAAAAATAAAGAGTGATCATGATGTGGCCCGCATGATGGGCAAAACCATGGCAGACATGGGCCCTTACATTGTCCTTGCCTTCTTCGCGGCCCAGTTCGTGGCCTTCTTCAAGCATTCCAACCTCGGAGAGATGATGGCTTTGTCGGGAGGACAACTCCTTGCTTCTGCCGCTCTTCCCCCATGGACTCTGATTGCCGCTTTCATCCTCCTCGTGATGCTGGCAAACATGTTTATCGGATCAGCCTCGGCCAAGTATTCCTTTTTCGCTCCGGTTTTCATCCCAATGTTCATGACGGGAGCATCTATCAGCCCCGAACTCACCCAGGCGGCCTACCGGGTTGGGGACTCCTGCAGTAATATCATCACGCCGCTCAACCCCTACATGGTGATCATCCTGGTCTTCATGCAGAAATATATGCCTCGGGGCGGCATCGGAACCCTGATCGCTCTTATGCTTCCCTACGCTCTGGTCTTTGCGGTGGTATGGACCGGGCTTCTGGTATTCTGGATGTTCACTGGGATGGAACTGGGCCCCCAAGGCCCCCTATGGCTCAGCCAGCCATGAATCTGGTCATCGATTCTCTTCCCTAACTCACCATGACAGTGCCCGACCAGACATTCTACACACTTTTTGAGCAGTACCTTGAGGACTATCTCCGAGAGTATCCTGTCCATGCGAGTCAGCTGGGAAACCATCGCTACGATGATCAGCTTGGAACCTTCACCAGGGAAGGGCGGGAGAACCGCACTAAGTCCCAACGCCAGATGCTCAAGAGGCTCAAGGAAGAGGTCGAGTGGGAGGATCTCAGCCCCTCGGCCCGAATTGACCATGAGATTCTCTGCCACGACTTCGAGGAGAGAATCTGGTTGGCAGAGAATATCCACGAGTTTGAGGAGGACCCCCGAAGCTACAACCTCTACCTGACTGCCAGCGTCTATACTCTGCTCACTCAGTCGAGCCTTCCTCACGAAGAAAACATCTCCAATGCTATTGCCCGCATCCGCCGTCTTCCGGAAGTGATCGCCGAGGCCCGCCGAAGCCTGACCAACCCTCCCTTGCCGGTCCTCGAGACAAGCATCTCCCAGAACCGCGGAGTGATCAGCTTTTATCAAAATGGGCTCTACGAACTCATCGGGAATTCTCCGCAACTGGCGGAAGTGAAAGAGGTCGCAGAGCATCTTGTCTCTTACCTCTATGACTATCAGGATTTTCTCGAGAATGATGTTCGAGCAAGAGCCACCGACCAATGGCGACTGGGCAAGGAAAAGTTCGAGCGGAAACTTCAGCTCTCTCTCAACGCCGATCTCACCGCGGACGACGTCCTCCGCCAGGCCGAGACCGAGTTCGAGAGGGTAACGGATGAGATGTATGTCACCGCCCGACAACTATGGGCCGGATATTACGAACACCTTGCTCTCCCTCCCGACGATCTTGAGGGCCGGCACCAAACTATCACTCGTGTCCTTCAGGCCGTCGGACAGGAACATGGCGCACCCGAAGGCCTTCTCTCCGACGCAAGGTCCACCGTCGAGAAGCTGAAAAAATTCATACGATCCAAGGATATTCTTCGCCTGCCCGAACCCGACCAGTGCGAGCTGACGGAAATGCCGGAATTTCATCGTGGAAACTCTCTCGCCTACATCCAGCCGGCTCCTCCTCTTGATCCAGACAATAAGACAATCTATGCGATCAGCCCACCTCCAGCCAATTGGAGCGATCAACAGGTGGAGAGCTTCCTGCAGGAATACAACCGGCATATGCTCCAGATTCTTACCATCCACGAGGCCTACCCCGGTCATTACGTCCAACTCGCATACCATAACCGGGAGACCTCCCCAGTGCGCCGCCTCCTGCTATCTGGTGTCTTCATTGAGGGGTGGGCCGTCTACACCGAGCAAATGATGCTCGATCAGGGATATGGCGAAGGAGACCTCTCGCTACGCTTGACCCAGTTGAAGTTCTACCTTCGCGCAGTAGCCAATGCGATCCTGGACCATCGCATGCATTGCTCCTCGCTCAGTGATGAAGAGGCCCTCGACTTTCTCATGAATCGATCTTTTCAGTCAGAGGGAGAAGCCCTTCTTAAGATTGCGCGCTCCAAGCAATCCACCGTTCAACTAAGCACATATTTTGTTGGTCGAATGGCACTGTATGAACTCAGGCGCGATATTCAACGTGAACAGGGACCAGATTTTGAACTGGGACGTTACCATGAGGCCGTCCTTGCTCATGGATCGCTGCCCGTCAAATACCTCGGCGAGCTTGTGAGACGTCGTCTGGAGGATCCTCGCTAGGTGCAGCAAAAAAAGAAGGCCTCCTTTCGGAGGCCTTCGGAAATATATTCTTCGAGGAAGCTATTTCTTTTCCTGCCCCTTGATTGAAAGGAGCTCTACTTCGAAGATAAGAGTCGAATTCGGTCCGATGTCTCGTCCTGCCCCATTTTTACCGTAGGCAAGATCTGCGGGAATAAAGAGCTTATACTTAGCCCCTACCTCCATCAGCTGGAGCGCCTCGGTCCAACCCGCGATCACACCATTGACAGGAAATGTGGCCGGCGACTTCCGCTCAACTGAGCTGTCAAAGACCGTGCCATCGATCAGAGTCCCATGGTAGTGGACCGTCACGGTATCAAGAGGAGTAGGTTTTGCCCCTTTCCCGGCCGAAATGACCTCATACTGAAGGCCTGACTTGGTCACTTTGACCCCTTCCCGCTTCTTGTTGTCCGCGAGAAACTTGGTTCCCGCCGCAACATTTTCTGCAGAGGCCGAGGCCGCCTTGGCTTCCGCCTGTTTTTGCATTTCAGCTTGGAATGTTTCCATAATCTTCACTGCATCGGCTTCCGAGATTTTCGAATCCTTCCCGGTCAGCCCTTCACGCAGGCCCATAACGAGGTTCTCGATGTTCAATTTAATCCCATCCCGATTAATCGTCTCCCCGATATTGCGTCCGATCAGGTAGGAGGCCTTGTCCCGTTCGGATTCCAGTTTTGGTTCTTCTGCCTGAACCGACGTGGCCAGGAGGGCCAAGGACAGAGAGGCAGCAGTGGCGTGCTTGAGCATGGCTGGGAGATTTAGCCCGGAAATGGCAAAGTCAACTCATTCCTACCCACAGAGCATTGAAACGAGCGGGGAATCATCGATACTCAGATCAGATGAAGATCCTGATTGTCTCCTGCAGCTTGCATCCCGAGAGCCGTAGCCGTCGTCTTGCGGGCGAGCTGGAGTCTATCTGGCGAGCCACTGGTCGCGCTGAAATCTCTACCCTCGACCTGCGGGATCTCGAGTTACCGGCCTGTGATGGGACCTCAGCCTATGGACACCCTGACACAGTGAAATTGCAGGAGATCTTCACAGATACGGACGCCGTTGTCCTAGCCGTCCCGATCTATAACTACGACATTAATGCGGCAGCTAAGAACGCCATCGAGCTAGCTGGCCGCCAGCTTACAGGTAAAGTCGCAGGGTTTCTTTGCTCGGCTGGTGGAGAGCGAAGTTACATGTCCGTGATGGCAGTGGCTAACAGCCTCATGCTGGACTTCCGAACCGTGATTCTTCCTCGCTTCGTCTACGCAGGAAAGGGCGATGTTTCTGACTCAGGTGAACTCAGCACCGAAATCCGTGAAAGAGTTGCCCAGTTCGGGGAAGAGTTCCTTACCCTCGCACAGGCATTGCAATCTGCCTAGAGTCTCTTTCCATACCCATGAGTGCCGCCCCCTTAGCCATCGCACGCCGGGAAATGCTCGCCCGGTCCTCACTGGGATTCGGGTCTCTGGCATGCAGCGCCCTACTCGATAAGGCCAGGGCCGGGGGAATGATCGAGAGGCATCTTTCGCCAAAGGTGCGTAATATCATATTTCTCTTCATGGAGGGTGGAGTATCGCAGGTCGACTCCTTCGACTATAAACCAATACTGGAGAAGCATCACGGCAAGGACCCCCGCAAGGAGATTGGACAGCTTGAAAGAACGCAGTTCGAGTCTATCGGCAAGGTGTTCAAATCACCATGGAATTTCCAGAGACGAGGTCAAACTGGGGCCTGGATCAGCGACCTCTTTCCTAGAGTGGCCGAAATGGCGGATGAGCTCTGCATCGTCAAATCGATGACCTCACGCTTCCCCGAGCACACCAGTGCTAACTTCTTCCTCCATAGTGGAACCGGTTTACAAGGACGGCCCAGCATGGGCGCGTGGGCCAGTTACGGGCTGGGAAGCGATAACGACAATCTACCCGGCTATATTGTTCTCAATGGGGGCCAGATTCCCTCCGGGGGCTTGGATTGCTTCAGTAATGGCTTTCTTCCGGCCACTGCCCGGGGAAGCCTCCTCAACGCTATCGGAGCCCCTCTTGCCAACGTCACTCCAAACGAGCGTGGCGCCCAGTCACAAGCCTTGAAGAGGCGGCTAGTCGGCCATCTCAATCAGCAGACTCCTGCGAATTCTCGGGAACTGGAAGCTGCCATCGCGAACTATGAACTCGCGGCCCGGATGCAACTTGCCGTCCCGGAAGTGATGTCGCTGGAAGGAGAATCCCAATCAATCCGACGGCTCTATGGTCTCGATGCCGAATACCCGCACACCCGGACCTACGCCCGTCAATGCCTGATCGCCCGGAGACTCGTGGAGCGCGGAGTCCGCTTTGTTGAGCTCACTATTCCCATGGTCAACGGGTTTCAACGCTGGGACGCTCACGGCGATATTGCTAGGAACCATGGCGACAACGCCCGGGCGGTAGACCAACCCATCGCTGGTCTACTCAAGGATTTACGGAGCCGGGGAATGCTGGATGAGACCCTCGTCCTCTGGTCCGGCGAATTTGGAAGGACGCCTTTCGCGCAAGGAGGGTCTGGCCGAGACCACAACGAACACGGCTTCAGCCTCTGGATGGCTGGAGGAGGCATAAGACCGGGCATCTCCTATGGAGAAACGGATCAATGGGGCTATAAAGCAGTCTCGGGACGATTGGAGGTGCATGATCTCCACGCCACTCTCCTCCACCTCCTTGGAGTAGATCACAAAGCATTCACTCACCGGTTTGGAGGACGGGACATCCGTCTCACCGATGTTCACGGCCGTGTGGTGAAAGAGCTCTTAGCCTAGAGCTTTGGGCGACTTACTCCGACTTCCTTACTAGAGTAATCTCTCCCTCATCGCCGGTGGTGACATTCTTGAGACCCACGTTGAGCTTATCGTTCTCAATCTGGTGGCTCACCTTGACCGTCTCCTTCTTCTCATCACTGTCAACAGTCTTGAGAGTCAGCATCGCTACCCCGTTCTCTTCTGCCCATTGGCCCATACCCACGCCTCCGTTCTCGTCGGCACTGACGTGCATCACCTCTCCGCTCTCAGGGTCTACCGCAATCAAGGCTTCAGAGCTATCACCTGGCATCTTGATGCTGAGACCGAGAACCCGGTCCTTGATCCGCCAAGTATAGGTCAGAGAGAGTGCTTGGCCATTGGTGTCCTGATCTACCCAGGTTCCAATCAGGGTTCCCAGTCCGCCACTCTCCAGGATTTCTGCAAGATTTTCAGCTCGCGAGGACGTCCCCGAAAGCAGGACCATGGAGGAAAGGACAAGGGCAAAGAGGGTGCTATATTTCATCGAGAATCGGTTACACCCTGATCGCCGACGGCGCAAGTCCACGTTACCCGGAGGTAGATTTTTTCACTCCCTCACGATCCGGGTTACCCTTGCGCTCCGGGGGGCGAGACCGCCACAGGCTCGCCAGCATACTCCCAATCAGGCAGTGGTAGAGGGCAGAAATCGCACAGACCATGGCCGCTCCGGGCTGGGCCGCAAAATGCACCTTGGCCAAAGTCGCCCCCAGACCGGAATTCTGCATTCCTACCTCAATAGAGACCGTGCGCCGCTCCTTCTCACCCAGCCGGAGGAGCCGGGCCCAGAAGTAACCCATCACAAATCCAGCAACGTGAAGGACGAAGACAGCTAAGAGTAACAGGTTGAGGTTTTCGAGGATGCGCTCCTTGTTACCACCAACAATCCCTCCCACGATGAGAACGATCACCACGATAGACAAAAGCGGCGAAACCTCTCCTGCCACCTTACGAGCTTTTAAACCGAGAATTCGGTTAAGGACCAGTCCCGCCACCACCGGCACCAGCACAACTGCCAGCATTGCCTTTAGCATCGCCCACGCATCGACTGGAATGGGGATCGCCAACGAAGCGTAGCCCTTGGTTAGATAAGGTGTCAGGGCGATCGCAAGCAAGGTTGAACACATCGTCATCAGAACACTGAGAGCGACATTCGCCCGGGCGAGATAACTAACTACGTTGGAGGCTGTCCCTCCGGGGCAGCAGGCCACCAGGATAAGTCCAAGTTTGAATTCGTCATCCAGACCAAAAAGAACGGCAACTCCCCACCCGAGGAAGGGCATGATGAGAAACTGAGCCAGCACCCCGATTACCACCGCCCGCGGAACGGAAAGGGCCCGCTTCACGTCTTCAAAGCTAAGGGTCAATCCCATACCCAGCATGATCACTCCCAGTCCGAGGGGAACCAACTTGAGATTTGTTCCAGGGAATGCCTCCCTGACGAACCATGTGAAATGAGCGGGGTAGATCCACGCCCACAGGGTCCCGAGCAGGGTCCAGAGCCAGAAGAGCCTTGCTGCTGTTCTCACCAACCGCATGGTGCAAGAGACTCCTGCATTTCTCGGAAGAGGTCACGAACCGTTTTCTCCCCTGTGGGAAGCCCCCATTAGTCACTCATGCTGCAATATAAGGGTAGGCCATTGAGTGAAACATGGCCCTCTCAGGCGTATTCCAATCTGCAGCGATTGAATTCAGAGCCCCTTCCTGCATCCGAGGCATGCGATTCGCGCCCGTGACCCGCTACAAGTGGATTGCATTGCCTCAGACTGACCTTCAGATTCTCTTTCGTTGGACCTTCAATTTCCTATCACCCAGATTGCCCTCGATTACCAATCGACTTCTGAAGCACTCGAAATGGCGGCCATTGCGGTGGAAGCGGGATTTGACTGGCTGGAAATCGGCACTCCCCTGGTAACCTGTCAGGGCCTTGCACCTGTCCGCGCAGTGGTTGACGCTTTCCCCTCCATACCAGTGGCTATCGACTACAAGACCATGGACGGAGGTAGCCGTAATGTTCGGCACACCAAAGAAGAGGGCGCTCAGGTAATGACGGTCTGTGGCAATGCCTCCGATGCCACGATCCTCTCTGCAATTACGGCAGGTAAGGAGCTCGGTATTGGGGTGGTCGTAGATACCATTGGCGCAGCGGACAAATCCTCACGGGCCAGGCAGTGCCACGAGTGGGGAGCAGACATCGTTTACCTTCACTACAGCGCAGATGAACGAAGCGCAGACCCGACCCGGGATTCCATCCAGTGGCTCCCTGCGACCCTTGACGCAACCCCCGGACCGGTTGGCGTATCCACCTTCGGCGTGAAGGACGCCATTCAAGCCGCTCGCATGGGAGCGGATTACTTTATCATCGGACACCCACTCACGGCTGCCGAGGACCCTCTATCTGCTCTCAAGAACTACGTCGAGGAAGTGAAGGGCAACTACCGCTCTCGTCACTGATTACAGCCCCGTCCTATCATGTCCGATTCCAGAACTGATCTTGCTGTCGTTAATTATGCCGCTGAGCCCGATAGCGTCGAGCTGCGTGAAATTCCTAGAGCGACCATAAAGGCCGATGAGGTCCTTCTGGAGGTAGAGGCAATCGGAGTCTGCGGAAGCGATCTCCACATGTGGCAGGGTGGTGTCAGCTGGGAAATGAATTACCCTGTCGTACTTGGTCATGAGTTCTGCGGAAGAATTAAGGAGATTGGAAATGACGTCCAAGGATGGCAGGAAGGCGACCGTGCGGTAAGCGAGACTTCTGCCATTATCGATCCGCTCAGCCCTCTCAGCCGCAGGGGATTATACAACCTTGATCCATCTCGAAGAGGCTACGGCGCGCTAGTCGACGGAGCCATGCGCAGATTCGTGGCCGTGCCCCAGCGCATCCTGCACCAGCTACCAGAGGGAGTGCCCTTCGAACATGCGGCCCTGACCGAGCCGTGCTGCGTTGCC
>Ga0209404_10002707_pt1 | contig 10772 bp, 7 predicted proteins | sample TroAtlMetagenome_2_FD_187447 | JGI IMG/M metagenome (GOLD analysis project Ga0209404, IMG submission 187447) | Marine eukaryotic phytoplankton communities from Atlantic Ocean - Tropical Atlantic ANT8 Metagenome (SPAdes) (version 2) | ecosystem: Environmental > Aquatic > Marine > Oceanic | place... | reverse complement strand
GAATGAAACGACAGACCAAACATTTTTGATCATTTTTTTCTGAAAAATGGCCTTTTTAAAAAAGACGTCATTTCTCAAATGGCACTTTTGAAAAATGGCTTAACATAGGGGTACTTTGAAAATTTTTCAAAGTTTGTCCGATTTTTTTATAAAATGTACATTTGAATCAGCTCGACGAGCTCTACAAAACGTAGGAAGCGGATTTTTGATATCTTGTACCTGCTCGCCACAAAACGCGTTGAATTGATCGCGTTCATCGACAAAAATGTCATCAAATCGCATCCAAATGTATAAAAACACAAAAATGCTCATTTTTCGAAAATTTTGTTTGAAAATGAGCAGAATGTGCTTTTTATTTAAAAATAGTGTAGGTGTAAATGAATAAACAGGCTTTTCGTCTTGATTTGATGGTAAAAAAATAAATAGAGTTGAGAAAATTTCAAGAAAAAGAAGGACGAAAAAACGTTTTTTGTGGGTAATTTTGTTAACCACAAAATATGCAAAAACATGGACTTTGTCATTATTTTGAGGGTATTTTTGGTCAAAAAATGTTAAAGTATTGGAAAAAGTGAACTTTTTTGGATTTTCTACAAGCAAATTTTTAAAAATGATTTTTTGAAAAATTGTTGGTAAATGAAATAATTTTGGTATAGATTGTGGAGAAATAAGTTTTTAAAAGTTGGGGAATGAGAAATGTGCAATGATGATGTTGGGGGATTTGAGTATTTGGTGGAAAGAAAAATTTTGGTGTTGATGGTAGAAGGTAAAAATTTTTTTGGTGGTGAATGTAGATATTTTAAAAAGATGGAAATGTAAACATGTAGAGGGGAAATGTTGGTTAATGAAAAATTTTGGTGTTGATTGTAGAGAAAATGAAAATTTTTTATTAGCGATAGTGACAAATTTTAGAAATGTATTTTGTTGGTGAGGTTGTTGATTCGAATAATTTTAATTTTTTTAATGTGAGAATGAAATTTTGGTATAGATTGTAGAAAGTCAAAATTTCTTGCTAGTGATTGTAGAGATTTTTTAAAAAATATGAAAATGTAGCGTGAAAATGTAATGTTATGATGTGTTAAATAAAATTTTTTAAAGATAAAAATTGTAAAAATTTGATATTTGGTGATAGAAAATCGAATGTTTGTTGAATCAAAGCCTTTTTTACAGAAATAAAATGCGGTTAAATCCAATTTTTGGATAAATAGTAAGGCTACACACCAGCTCAAAAATGCAATCTTTCGAAATTTTGACCAAAAATTGAAGGATTTGTATTAAGTAATTTTGACTCTAAAATTTGTAAATTGAACTATTGACATATTTTTGAAAAATCACCATTTGATTGTCAAAATGTAGTAGAATATGACCAAAAATTATCACATTATTTTCTCAAAAAATGCACCGTTTTGTCATAAATTTAGTAAAAGTTACCCAAAATGTAGCCATTTTTTGACACACGCGGTTTTATGATCAAAAATTACAAAAACATGGACATCAGACGATAATTTTGGACAAATTCAATTTGAGGTGTAAAATTTTGGTTTTACTGAAAATTTATAATTTATGATCAAATTTTAAAATTTAGTGAAAAATTTGAGCTCAACCTTGACCAATTTTGTAAAATCGACTAAAATTTAAAATTATCAAAGTTTCAGCTTACAAAAGATGAAACACTTGGTTTTAAAGTGTGATAATGTCTTTAGGTTTCGACAAAAATTTGATACAAATTTCAAAAATATACCACCATGTGACAAAAATTGTTACTTTTGTTCAATAATGGGTCATTTAGTCATATTTTCGGTAAAATTTTTATACAATTATCATAAAATAAGACATGTTAAGGACAAAAATGGTCAATTTTTCAAACTCAAATGTCAAAATACGAGTTTCATTTGTAAAATTATACTTCAAATTTGATTTTTACCTTGATATTTTTGGTCAAATGGCGAAGAATTTTGACAATTTTTGACATTTGGTGGCATATTTTGTCAATTTTTGGTCATATTTTGGGTCAAAACTATCGATTTATCATACCCAAAAATGGTCATTTTATCGATCAAAACAGATGAAATATAGGGTAGATTTGGTTTTTAAAATTGCCGTCAATTGGTGATCAAAGTTGTAAATTTAAAGTAATTTATTCCAACAATAAATTATTTTAAAGCTCAGAGCTTTGAAAAATTGTTGTAAATTTTTGGTACATTTATAAAATGATAGTATAAATTTACTCCAATTTTTTATCAATTTTACAAAATGGACTAAAATGTAAAACTATAAAAGTTTTAGCTACAGATATTGAAAGGTTTATCATGTTGTAATGAGTACAACTTTGGTAAATGCTACTAGTTTGCATTTTCTAGTTTTACCTGATATAGTTTTGAATTTTAGTCCAAATTATAAATTTTTAAAAGTTTCTTCATGGCGCATCGTCAACAAATTAGAACAAAATTTGTCAATTGTTACGTAAATCTTACACAATATTTTTTGTAAAGTAGGCAATCTTGCGTAAATGATCAAGTTTCAAGAGTCACATTTTACAGTTCACACATTTAAAATATACCAAAACCATTTTCAAATAACACTCTCAGTCTTCAAATCACAAAATTTTAACAATTACAAAACCTAATCCTAAACTCAAGCTCGGCAAAAACTCCAAAAATTAATAATCTTGGATTCAACCAAAACCTACAAATATGCAAACATGACTATGTATCAATTTTATTTAGTAAAAGTCACACTCGAGATTTTACAAATTTTCTTGTAAAAATTATCATTTCAAAATTTCATATCATTTGGCAAAAAACTTTTTACAATTCTGAAATTTTCAAACATTTACAATTATTTACAAAAATTTTATTGAATAATTACAATTATAAAATTTTAAAATTTATTGTAATCCTTAATTTTACAAAATTTAAGTTTAAAAATTTACAAATTAATTTTAAATTTGTACAATAGCTTTATCAAAAAATTGTATTATAATTTAATTTAAATTTATAATTTTATCTAAATAAATTTTCCGTTTTAATATTTTGTACAAATTTTAAAATCATTTTGTAATTATTGCAAACAAAATTCAAACTTACATTTTGTACAAACATTTTTAATTTTTACAATTTTAATTTTATCATAAATTTATTTAAATTTATACAAATTTATAATTTACAAATTTGACAATTTGTAAATTAAAATTTACGGTAATGTACAAATTTTAATTTACTTTTAATTTTATTTTGTACAAATTTAAAATTACATGTATAATTTATTTTAAAAATTTATACTACAATTAAATTAAACTTTTAGGAAAAAATATTACCAGTATATTATTGCTTACGGCCATACCACGTAGAATACACCCGATCCCGTCCGATCTCGGAAGTTAAGCTACGTCGGGCTCAGTTAGTACTTACATGGGTGACCGGTTGGGAATACTGAGTGTCGTAAGCATTTTTTATTTTTTGTGGGTGTGAAACACCAAAGGTATAAGCGTACAAGTACCAGCTTTTTGATAACAATTTTTTATTGGAGTCAAAATTTAGTAAAGTAAATTTTGGTACATTAGTGTTTTTGTGATTTAGTTTAAATTTCCCCAATGGCCACTATGCGAATATAGACATCTGGGTACTTGCAAACCACCATTTGGAAATTTATCACCACGACTATATCAAAAAATATTTAAATGTAAGAGAATATTATCGTTTATCAAACCCAAAGTTTTTACAACTTGCATAAAGAAATTGACAATTACTGTTATCGACTTGTATTTTTCACATTTTTTAATTACAAGTCTAGAATTTTTTAAAAAATTTTTAAAAAATACAAGTCCAGAATTTTTAAAAAATTCGCGCGAGCACAAGTCATGGCAAAGTGCCCACCGAAGCAGGCACTACGATCACAAGTCACGGCAAAGCGGCGCCGAAGCACCGCTTTCCTAAGCAACATTCTATCAACTTGCAAGCAAGTTGTGATGACAAATAATAGACCAAAGGCATAAATCTCAGTGAATCGCCATTTACATGGCTCTAACAACTTACGATAGCCAGGCCGGAAAGCAAATCGTCTATAAGCTATTTTAAATCCAATCAGCGACACAATTGCTCTGTCGAGTCAACACTCTCACTTTACAAGAGTGATAAAACACAACGCCAGGCTTAACCAACGGCCGAAACCGTCTATCTTTGCCACGCGCCAATCAGATTCCAATATAATGTTGTTTCCGGGCTGAATTCAGACTTAGAGGCGTTCAGTCATAATTCAACGCATGGTAGCTTTGCAGCACTCGCTTCTCAGCGAACCACTAAACCAAATGTGCGAAATTGCGGTTCCTCTCGTACTGAGCAATATTACCGTTACAACATCACTACATCAGTAGGGTAAAACTAACCTGTCTCACGACGGTCTAAACCCAGCTCACGTTCCCTATTCGAGGGTGAACAATCCGACCATTTGAGAATTCTGCTTCTCAAGGATAGGAAGAGCCGACATCGAAGGATCAAAAAGCAACGTCGCTATGAACGCTTGGCTGCCACAAGCCAGTTATCCCTGTGGTAACTTTTCTGACACCTCTTGCATGACACCCGCATACTCAAAAGGATCGATAGGCCGTGCTTTCGCAGTTTTTATTCACACTGAAAATCAAAATCAGGCGAGCTTTTGCCCTTTTACTCTACGCAAGGTTTCCGTCCACGCTGAGCTCACCTTAGGACACCTGCGTTATCGTTTGACAGATGTACCGCCCCAGTCAAACTCCCCGCCAGTGACGATCCGGAAATCGAGTTGCACCAATAAAATCGGTGCTTAAAGCTACAATAAAGTCCTGAGACAAGCCTCGCTCTACTCCATTAGCAAAGAAACGATAAGAGTGATGGTATTTCACAGTCGACCGAAATCTCCCATCTAGACTACACCTCCTATGTCTCGTCACAATCACTGACTAGAGTCAAGCTCAACAGGGTCTTCTTTCCCCGCTGATTATTCCAAGCCCGTTCCCTTGGCTGTAGTTTCGCTGGGTAGCAAGTAGGGACAGTAGGATTCTCGTTGATCCATTCATGCGCGTCACTAGTTAGATGACGAGGCATTTGGCTACCTTAAGAGAGTCATAGTTACTCCCGCCGTTTACCCGCGCTTAAGCAAATTTCTTCACCTTGACATTCAGAGCACTGGGCAGAAATCACATTGCGTCAACACGTACTTACGCCATCGCAATGCTTTGTTTTAATTATACAGTCGGAATCCCCGAGACCGTGACAGTTCTGAGTTCACCGTTAATTGTAGCCTGAAGGCAACGAATCACCACAGCAAGCGTACTCCACAAGTAACCTAGTCGCCGGTCCAAACCGCCGCTCCGAGGAGCAGCAGTCCAGCCCAGCAACCGGGCATACCTGCTTGATACACAAGCTCAAACTACTCGGCGCCCAGAGCCAATTCTTTTCCCGAAGTTACGAATCTATTTTGCCGACTTCCCTTACTCGCTTTCTCCCATCGACCAGAGGCTACTCACCTAGGCGACCAGTTGCGGATATCTGTACGGAGTCGCGTGAACATCAATCACTTTCTCGGATTTTCAAGGACCAACGGCAACTGATCGGACAGCGCAAATAGAGCACTGCTCTTCCAGCGTGGAAAGCATATCTCGAGCCAAACTCATTCCATGCTCTACCATGCTGTTAACAAGAAAAGAAAACTCTCCCCGATGTAACCGCAAGTTTCTCCGAGTTCTTTTGCGTTACCGCTTTGTTTACCGGAGTAAACTAGCCACGTCGACGCGCGAGAATATTAACTCGCTTCCCTTTCGCCTGCAGGAGCTATCCGAAGAATCACTCCTTTTCCACTACACCATTCGGCTGTAGCTTAGGACCGACTCACCCTTGTTCAAATGCTGTTTACAAGGAACCATTCGCCACTTCGGCCGTCAAGGATCTCACTTGACTATTCGCTACTACTACCAAGATCTGCACTAGCGGCGGCTTCAACGTGGCTTACGCCATCGCCTTCCACGCCACCGCCACGCCTGCCTACTCACTGAAGCGTACCTGTATAATACATGCTTCAGTGGTGTGCCATAAGAAGACCGCTGCAGCGACATCCATTTTCAGGGCCGGTCGAATCGGCAAGTGAGTTGTTACACACTCCTTAGCGGGAACCGACTTCCATGGCCACCGTCTTGCTGTCAAATTCGACCAACACCTTTTCTGGGTTCTGATACGCGGTCCTTAGGTCTCTTTAGACACACGTTCGGAGCATCCCGCATCGCCAGTCCTGCTTACCAAGAGTGGCCCACACATTACTCGGATTCAATGCACTAATCCAATTAAGCGAAAAGTGCTTCTTACCAATTTAAAGTTTGAGAGTTGAGTGAGGAGGCTTGCTCCCCAAGATCACCAGTCATTCGCTTTACCTGATAAAACTCCAAAGAGTAACAGCTATCCTAAGGGAAACTTCGGCAGGAACCAGCTACTAAGTGGTTCGATTAGTCTTTCGCCCCTATACTCAAATTCGACAATCGATTTGCACGTCAGAAGAGCTACGGTCCTCCATCAGGCTTTCGCCTGACTTCAACCTATTCAAGTATAGTTCACCACCTTTCGGGTCCCAGCATCTATGCTCTCGCTGGACACCTAGCTAAAAAGCCATGACGCCCACGCACGGTGCTGCAAAAGCTTGCCGCGACGGTTACTTTCATTATGCGTTTGGGTTTTCCACCCAATCACTCGCACAACTGCTGGACTCCTTGGTCCGTGTTTCAAGACGGGACGATTAGAGACAACTGTTCGAGTCAATCTTTTGCATCCAAGCAGTACGCTCAATACAAAGCAATACTTGAAAGAAGAATGCAGGCATTCAGACCAACAAGCACTACAATATACCAAGGCACCCCAACAAAGCGATGCAGTATTCCTCTCTTGACAAAAATACAAGGACCCTATGCTTCAGTACCAAGGCACCTACCAACAACAGGCTTGTACTCTCACCAAGACATTGACTCAAGCAATTCCAAAGCAACACTGATACAAGTACCAGTTTATACTTTGAAACGTCGTAGTTGCTCGATCACTTCCACCTAAACGGTTTCACGCACTTTTAACTCTCATTCCAAAGTTCTTTTCAACTTTCCATCACTGTACTTATTCGCTATCGGTATCATGTTATATTTAGACTTAGCAGGGGTCTACCTGCCCTTTAGCTTGCATTCCCAAACAAGCCTACTCTACCAAACATGTAATGAAAGCATGACCGTGTTTTACGGGCCTACCACCCTCTATGGAGCGATCGTTCAAGACGACCTAAACACGGACAAACCCACAAATTCATGCTCGCATACGATACATTGCTGGGCAGCTTACAAACAGCCAGCTTCATCGACGGTCTCTTCCAACTTCACTCGCCGTTACTATTGGAATCACAGTTGTTTTCTTTTCCTCCGCTTATTAATATGCTTAAATTCAGCGGGTAGCCTCGCTCTATTTGAAGCTGATAAAGATGTCGAGTCCTCTAATAATATCAGAGACACAACGTCTGATGATGATATTCAGCCGTCCATCGAGTACCAACAGATCGGCCATTGCATAGTCAACACAGTAGTGTTTACTTTGGTAACCATCTAGCATTCAAAAGAACGTTCAGATAAATCTGATCCATTTGAGTTTGAAAATTTAACGTTCACAGGTTTCTGCATTTCACGTCAGTTATCGCACTTTGCTGCGTTCTTCATCGATACATGACCCGAGTGATCCACCGTTTAAAGTAATTGTTGTTTTTAAAAAATTTACTAACACTGTTATAAATGGCAAACACATAATTTTAAAAATTTCTTTCACCCGAGGGTGAAGCGGAGAATCCACCAACCATTACGAATAACAATTGATAGACTCATCGCTGGACCGAGGTCGCTGGCAGCTCTTTCGAGCCACCCATCAAAAATGATCCCTCCGCAGGTTCACCTACGGAGACCTTGTTACGACTTTTAGTTCCTCCGGTTAATCAAGTTTACCAGTCTTTGCCGCGAAAAGCAGAGGTTGCCCCCTGGCTAATTACAGCTCCAAGTGATTCACTAAACCAACTAGTCGGTACTAGCGACGGGCGGTGTGTACAAAGGGCAGGGACGTAATCACGATGAGCTGATGACTCATCATTACTAGGTATTCCTCGTTCAAGTTGAAGAATTACAAGCAACTATCCCAAGCATGAACTGGTTTGTTCGATTCGCCGATATGTCTAAAAGACAAAGCTTTCGCTTCAGCAGATTCCTTTTGACCAATTCATTGTAGCGCGCGTGCGGTCCCGAACATCTAAGGGCATCACAGACCTGTTATGGCTCCATTTCATGCGCTTTAAGAGGCGCCAATCCGTCTAAGAAGTAAAACCTGGCAAAATGCTCAAGCGTTACTATTTAGCACGTCGGAGTCTCGTCCGTTATCGGAATTAACCAGACAAATCACTTCACCGACTAAGAACGGCCATGCACCACCACCCACAGAATCAAGAAAGAGCTCTCAATCTGTCAATCATTCCTGTGTCCGGGCCGGGCAAGTTGTCCCGTGTTGAGTCAAATTAAGCCGCAGGCTCCACACCTGGTGGTGCCCTTCCGTCAATTTCTTTAAGTTTCAGCTTTGCAACCATACTCCCCCTGGGCTACAAAAACTTTGGTTTCCCGGAAGCTGCCGAATGATCCTTGGAACAAATCATCCGATCGCAAGTCTAAATCGTTTACGGAAGCAACTACAACGGTATCTAATCGTTTTCGAACCTGCTTCTTTCGCTCTTGATCAATGAAAACGTTCTCGTGAAACGCCTTCGCATCCGTCCGTCTGAGAAGGATCTAAAAATTTCACCTTTCACCCTCTCGTACGAATCACGCCGTCCGTTCCTATCTATCATTACGTCTCAACTTAAACCTATGAAACGGCCGAGACGCCCTGTTCCATTATCCCATGCACAATCGTTCAAGCCTAAAAGCCTGCTTTGAGCACTCCGATTTATTCAAGGTAAAAACGATGCAGTTGACAAGCGCCAAGTAAATGGTACCAGCCACCAAACATCTATAGAAGGTCGCCGTCTTTCATTAGATGTATTCCAAAAAGGAATGCATCACAAAGAGGCTTCCAGAGTTACGACTACGAGCTCTTCAACCACAACAACTTAAGTATACGCTATTGAAGCTGGAATTACCGCGGCTGCTGGCACCAGACTTTCCCTTCAATTGATACTCGATGAGCCGTTTAAACTGCTCTCATTCCGACAGTGACGCCCGAAAGGGCAACACCTCGTTATTTCTTGTCACTACCTCGCAGAGTCTGCAATGGGTAATTTACGCGCCTGCTGCCTTCCTTAGATGTGCCAGCCGTTTCTCAGGCTGCCTCTCCGGAATCGAACCCTGATTCCCCGTTACTCGTTACAAACATGGTTCGCCAATACCGAACCATCGAAATTGTGATAAGTCAGTACTTCGAATGGCCGACCGTCACTGAGATACGGTCCGTTAAGTTCCCTCGATTCCTCAGAAGACGTCAAAGACGATCGATTTAAGGAAAGGAAAAACACGACAAAGTCGCTTTTAGCAAGTATTAGCTCCCGTTTTAGGCAGTTATCCTTTTAAAAAGAACAGCCAAATAGATTAGTACTGTTGTAATGAGCCGTCCGCAGTTTTGCTATTAATCAGCGTGAACTGACACATGCATGGCTTAATCTTTGAGACAAGCATATGACTTCTGGCAGAATCAACCAGTTTGCTATTCGTGAATGTATAGTTTAGGCAAAGGGGACCGAAGCGCCCATCACCATGACCCTATAAATGCACAAAAATTGAACTTTTCCAAAAGCTCTCAAACCACTTGCATCGGAAAGAGAATAGTCGATAACGTCTAGTTATCAATTTTCCCCTTCCTAATACAAACGATTCATCGGTTTCTACTCGACAAAACATTGTTACACAAAATTTTGCTACCCGTTTGACATCACTCTCAACGGTGATGTAAAATCTCGTGAAGCACAACCTGATGCTTCTTTACCAAAATGACGCTTTTTTTCGAATGAAACGACAGACCAAACATTTTTGATCATTTTTTTCTGAAAAATGGCCTTTTTAAAAAAGACGTCATTTCTCAAATGGCACTTTTGAAAAATGGCTTAACATAGGGGTACTTTGAAAATTTTTGAAAGTTTGTCCGAATTTTTAAAAAATACTACATTTGAATCAGCTCGACGAGCTCTACAAAACGTAGGAAGCGGATTTTTGATAAAGTCAACCTGCTCGCCACAAAACGCGTTGAATTGATCGCGTTCATCGACAAAAATGTCATCAAATCGCATCAAAATGTATAAAAACACAAAAATGCTCATTTTTCGAAAATTTTGTTTGAAAATGAAAAGAATGTGTTTATTATTTAAAAATAGTGTAGGGGTAAATGAATAAATTGCCTTTTCGTCTTGATAAGATGGTAGAAAAATAAATAGAGTTGAGAAAATTTCAAGAAAAAGAAGGACGAAAAACCGTTTTTTGTGGGTAATTTTGTTAACCACAAAATATGCAAAAACATGGACTTTGTCATTATTTTGAGGGTATTTTTTGTGAAAAAATGTTAAAGTATTGGAAAAAGTGAACTTTTTTGGATTTTCTACAAGCAAATTTTCATCATCATTTTCGGAATAGTTGTTTTGTTTATAATAGGAGTGTTAGTAAATAAATATTACCTGGCGCCCGCCTCCTGGTCTTTTCGTCTGGCTGACGTACTTGACGGACAGCGAAACGCGGCGGAAAGGGTATATTGAGGTCGACA
>Ga0209404_10002705_pt1 | contig 10774 bp, 6 predicted proteins | sample TroAtlMetagenome_2_FD_187447 | JGI IMG/M metagenome (GOLD analysis project Ga0209404, IMG submission 187447) | Marine eukaryotic phytoplankton communities from Atlantic Ocean - Tropical Atlantic ANT8 Metagenome (SPAdes) (version 2) | ecosystem: Environmental > Aquatic > Marine > Oceanic | place... | reverse complement strand
CCGCCGCCGAAGGCCGACAGCGCCTTGTCGACCTTGCCGACCATCTCCGCGTCCCACGTCGTCGTCGCGTCGATCGACGCCTCGAGCTTCTGCAGGGCCTTCAACCTCACCTCGACGTCTTCTTTCGCGGCGGCCGCGGCCTCGGGGCGGGCGGCCTCCGCCTCGCGCGCGGCGGCGGCGCCGCGGGCGGACGAGGTCGCGGCCTCGGGGCGGCGGGCGGCCTCCGCCTCGCGCGCGGCGGCGCGGGCGGAAGTGGCGCGCCGCGCGGCCTCAGTCTCTCGTTCCGATGCGCGAGTCTTCTCCTTAGCCTTGGCCTTGGCGACCTTGGCCTCGTATTGCGCTTCGTAGCGGTCGAAGACGTCCTGCATGCGCTTGCGGCCCAGACGCCGCGACAGTCGCCGCGCGGACCGCCCGTCGTTCGCCGGCGCCTCGGCGAGCGCGTGCCAGCGTGCCGCGCCGAGGGAACGCCTAAGAGCGTCCGCGGCGACCTCGTCGGCGTTCACGACGACGTGGTGGAGGATCGTGTGGCCCTCCTGCGTCGTCCTCGAGAGGCGCTCGAGGCCCGCGCGACGGCGCGCTTTGGCCGCGTCGCGGGGCGCGTCGTCCTTCACGTTTGGTCCGGCGCACGTCTCCGCGAGCTTGGCCTCGAACGCTGCCAGGCTCGCGGCGCCCGGGACCGGCATGAGCGCCACGAGAGGCGCCCACGCGACGCCCGTCGGCTTGGGGAGCGCGTCGGCGTCGGCTTTCATCTTGCGCCTTTGGGGCTTGCCGGGCGCCAGTTGTGGCTTGCCGGGCGCCGGGGCGGCCGCGGCGACGACGCGGCGCCGCGCAGGTGCTGCAGGCGCGGGTGCGGGCGCGGGCGCAGGCGCGGGTGCGGCCTCGCGTCGATGTTGCCTCTGGCGCCGGTGTCGTCGCTTCTGCTCGCGCGGCGGCGGCGTCGACGGCACCGCCGCGGCCGCGACTGGCGGAACCGGCGGCGGCGGCGCGTTTCCCGGAAAGCAGCACGGAGCATCATCATCCGCCCGTGTGACGATCCGTTGCGGTGACGGCGGCGCGTCGTCCGCCGGCCAGCCGCGGCGCGGTGGCTCCTCCGAGGGCTGCCGCGGCGTCGATTGCCGGCTGCTTTGCCGGCTGCTACCGGTCCGCGGCGGCGGTGCCTGCCTGAAACAGAGCAAGGCGCTCAAGTATTCCATCACTGCGATGGTCTGCGCTGCGCTTGGCGCTGGGGGCAGCCTCGCACCAGACTTGAGACTGAAGCGCCGGGTTTTCTGCACGCCTCGGGAAGACGTCCGAGGATTCATCTTGTGAATGATGGGTATGTGCATGTGCATGGCTTACTGCTTCCTAGTGTCTTACATGCGATAGCATTACTCTCATGTTGTGCTGCAATCGTGACGTCTGCAGCACGCGCAACGGTGAGACAACTGGTAGCATTGCAAACGTGCGTCGTTGCAGCAGTCCAACAAGCACTGCACTCCCTGGAGACACAAGGTTGCAAAGCTGCACACAAAATGCTGCTGCGCACCTCTCTCCGCAGCATGGCACGCGTGCGTCGCGCCTCGACGGCGGCGGCGGCCGCGCCGCGCTGCGTCGTCGAGCTCATCTCGGACACCATGTGACCCAACGGCTACATCGGCAAGCGGCACCTCCAGCACGCGATGCGGGCGGTGCAGGAAGCGCCGAGCGGAGACACGCCGATGGGCTTCACGGTGCTGCGCGTGCCGTTCTTCCTCGAGCCGGACTACCCCGAGGGCGCCGAGTTCGAGGAAACCAATAGGGTACGTTTGCTGAGGAAGTGGGGCGGCAAGGCCGGCTGGGAGGCGCAGAAAGAGAGGCATAACCTGAAGGGCCGGGGCCGCGAGGTCGGCATCGAGCACTTTAACCTGGACCGCGTCGCGTCGAACACGATGGCGAGCCACCGGCTCGTGCAGTGGGTGACGAAGACTCTGGGAGTGAACGCCGCGGAAAACATGTACAACGACCTGAATCAAAAGCATTTCGAGGGGGGCGTCAAACTCAATGATCGGGAGATGCTCCTGGAGGCGGCCGTGGCCGTGGGCGCCGACCGAGACGCGGCGGCGGCGTTTCTCGAGGATGAAAACGAGGGCCGGCCGGAGATCGAGGCGGCGCAAAGGCAATTAAGGGATCTGGGCGTCTCGGGCATCCCCACGCTCATCTTGGGGGGCAAGTACCAGCTGCCCTCGGGCGCGCACCACGCCGAGTCCCTGATCCGAGCCTTCCGGCAGGTCGAGGCCGAGGGCGGCGCGACGGGCTCGGCCTTCGCCGCCGCGCTGAGCATCCCCGACGAGGTCATGGCCGAGACGATACGGCTCTGAGCCCCGCATCGCGTGCGCGCGCACATGACGGCGCGCGCCCGATCCCTTCTGGGATCGGGCGCGGCCCGAGACAAGACGCGTCGCCGGTGTTAGAGGGTTCTGTGACTAAGGTATGTGGTACAAACATCACTTTAACATATCTCGGACCGCGGCCACGATCTGCGGCTGGCGAGGCCGGCCAAAGTGCCCGGCACCGGGCAGCGTCCGTGTCGTCGCTCCTAGCCGATCCTGCCATAGTTTGGAGTTTGAAGCATGGTCCGGGGTATACTTGTCGTCGTCGGACAGCAGAACGACCAGCGACGCGCCCTGGCCCTCGATGAGGCGTCGCGCGGCGCCCGTGTCGATCGGCGTCGCGCACCACGGCTCAATCGTCGCCCACGGATCGACCACGGAGAACCAGGCCGCCACGCAGAGGACGCCTCCGAGCCGCAGGCTTTGCCCCGCCAGCAGAGACGCCGCCGCAGGCGTAGCTAGGTACCGCACGATCGCCTGGCAGCCGACGGAGTGGCCCACAAAGTACACGGCCCGGTTTGCCGCCGCCGCCTCGTCCATGCGCCGTTCGAGATCCCCGACCCACGCGTCGATGCGCGGCGTGGCCGGGTCCGTCATGCGCAGAACCTCGACGCAAGCGTCGTCGGCAAGCGTTGCTGCCAGCTCGGGGTACCAAAACTTCTCGGGGTGACCGCCGAACGCGTGGACGACAACGACGAGGGGTCGCGTACGAAAACCAGCGGGCCGCGGCGCGCACGCCGGTCGCGGCGCGTCGTGGACGATGGCAGAGGCGCCGAGCAGCTCCAACACCTCGGGCGCCGGGTCGTCGCACAAAGCACTACTACGAAGACCGACGGCGGTTAGCGCCGGCGCCGCGAGCGCGCAGACGACGGGCGGGCAGCACGCGTTTCCTATCTGATGATAGGCGCGGTTCGCGCCCGAATTGTCGACGGTTCCCGCGCTGTCGACGTCGAACGCGTCCGGGAAGCCCATGATTCGAGCAGCCTCGCGCCGCGTGTAGAAGCGCGGCGGTTCGCCGGGCACAAATTCCGAATGGAACTTGAAGCCCTGGCGGTAGTTCGACATCAGCGTGCGTGCGGCGCCGTCGAGCCACGCGAGCCGCCGCGTCGCCGCATCGGCTCCCGTCGACGCCACCACCGAGGCCTGCGCCGCCGTCAGATACGCGTCGGCTGGCGCCGCCGCCTCGAGGACGTCGCGGACGGCGCAGCTGCCCCCCACTATCCTACTAACCCGTCGGCACAAACATCTCCTGCCGAACGCGGCGTCCGGGGACGCGCAGCGGTCGCGCGTCGCGAGGCAGCGCGGCCAGACAAACGGCGCCACCGCAACGTCGCGCCTCCGCGCCACGACGTAGAGCCGCGCCCGCCGCTGCGGCAACAGCGCGAGCGCGTCGACGACGCGGTGCTCCGCACCGTACCCAACCAGCGCCAACGCCTCGACGACGACGCGGAGCGCGAACCCTTCCAGGCCCTCGACGTTTTCCAGGAGTGCCAGGCGCGGCTGCTTCACCTCGAGGATCCGTATCACCTCGAAGAACAAACGGTCCTCGCTGAAGCCCGCGCCGTCGCCCGCGACGGAGAACCGCTGGCAGGGAAACCCTGCCGTCAGGACGTCGTGGTCGGGCACGTCGTCGGCGTCGATCTCCGTGATGTCGCCGTGCGGCACGTCGCCGAAGTTCGCCGCGTAGGTCGAACACGCGTGCGGGTCGATTTCTGAGGCGAACGCAGCCTCGCCGCCGAGCGCCTCGAGGGCGACGCGGAAGCCACCGAGGCCCGCGAAGAGCTCGGCGAAGCGGAAATCGCCCTCGGGCCTGGTTCGGCTGGCCTCCATCGCTCGCAGCAAGTAGATCGCGCTATTCGTCTGTGGCCCGCGCGGGCCGCCGCACCGGCGCGAGCCGATGCGTAGGCCTGGTGCGAAGGTGACGCCCTCCACGCCGAGCGTCGCCGCGGCGTCGGCGCGGGCGAGTGCAGCTGCACCCGCGGCGTTAAGAAACACTGCTTTCTCATCGTCGCCGTGCGAGCAGACCGAGCGCCCACGCCGCAGCCAGCCGCGCACGCGCAGCGCTGCCACGACGGCCCCCGTCACCGCCGGCGGCGCGAGCACCGCGCCGACGCATTTGGCCTCGGCGAGGAGTAGTGCAGCCGTCGCGCGCGCGGCTGCAGCCTCGGCAGCGTCCGACTCAGCGTTGATTGTTGAGTAGTGCGCCAGCTTGTGACACTGCAGGCTGCAGAACTTGTGAGTTGCTAATCTGGGCAGCGAGGAAAAAAAAAGTCCAGGAGCTCACGAGCGATAAAAGTCCAGCATAAATTGCGCGTTTATCGATCGATCTGGGCAATTTTTTCGATCGGTTGCCCAGTTTGTCCACAGCGAGCTTGCTTGCTCTAGAGTGTCTTACAGGCCGCTAGCATCCTAAGCGCGGGAGCCCTGGAAGCCGCGCCTGCGCATGCGCAGCGCACGGGTTTGGATAGTACTAGACCTTCTTACACCCCAGAGAGAGAAGACAGGAGCCGCCGCTCGCGTCTCGGGCCGGCGGGTGTGACTAAAATGCTCAGCGGCGGTCGTCGTAGCGGTCGCGCGGCGAGCGCGAGCGGCCGCGCGGCGCGCGGCGGTCGTCGAAGCCGTAGCCCCCGCGGCTGCGGCGGTCGTAGTCGTCCCGGCGGTCGTAGTCGTCGCGGCGGCGGTCGTCGTAGTCGTCGTAGCGGCGGTCCCGGCGCGGCGGCGAGCGGTCGCGGCGGTCGTAGTCGTCCCGGCGCGGCGGCGAGCGCGAGCGGCGGTACTGGCGGTCGTAGTCGCTCTCGTGGCGGCGCCGCGGCGGCGGGTACGTGTCCGGGTACTTTTCGTGCGTGCGACCGAAGAACTCCGCCGTGGAGCCCTCCGTCATCTCGACGCCGATGCGCTGGCCGCGGAACTCGGTGCCGTCAAAGTCCTTCAGGCAGCGCAAGCGATCCTCTTCGGAGTTGAACTCGACGATGCCCTCGGAGCCGCGCGCGTCGGCGTACGGCACGTCGCCGGACCGGCGGAAGGCGTCCTTGAGGTCGCGCCAGTCCGTGCCGGGCGCCAGGTTCGTGATCTTGACGCGGAAGCCGCCGGGGCCCTTGGGCCGGCGCGGCGGCCGCCGGTCGTCGTAGCGGTCGCGGCGGTCGTCGTAGCGGTCGTAGCGGTCGTCGTAGCGGTCGCGCGGCGGCGGCCGGCGCTCGCGCGGGCCCGAGGCCACGGCCACCGTGACCTTGTGGCGGCCGAGCTCGGCGCCGTCGAGCGCCTTGATCGCGTCGGCCACGTCGCGCTCGTCGGTCAGCCAGACGAACGCGAAGCCGGGCGGGCTCCGCGCGATCCAGACCTTCTCGACCGTGCCGTGCTTGGCGAAGAGGCCGCGCAGCTCGTCCTCCTCCATCTCGGGGTTGCCGCCCACGTAGATCTTGCAGGGGTCCGCGCGGTCGCGGTCGCCCTTCTCGTAGGACATGGTTTGTCGCTCGCTTTCTCTCGCTGTGTCTGCGGGGCTGCTCGCTGCCAAGGCTGGTATCTCCGCTGCTAGCCGACTGGGTGCAGGAAACTGAGGCTGCTGGGCGGCTGGTTGCGGGTCTCTCTCTGATACGTTTGCTGTTCCAAGCGCAGCGTGTGGGCGCACTATGGCTGCGATTTCGGCCGAGGTTAAAGCTAGTATGTGTATACACTACTGGCACGTCGCGGATTATTCGTACAGCCACGGTTATATGGAGGAACAGAGGCGAAGTATGCTTCGCCGGGAACATGGGTCCAATAACTCCGGGCCTCAGCCCAAAAAAAGAGGCTGGGTGCACGCCATTTTATAGGGGCACACAGAGCCGCACGACTGCAGTAGGGAAGCATCGCACGCCCGATACGTGTGGTGTGCCGTCGTGTTAACTGCCTACGCTCGCAACCCTCAGCTGTGCCGCATTTGCACCCCTCAGCAGGCAGCATTTGGATAGCGGCTGCAGTGCGGCATTGGTAACCGCAGCATTTGGCATAGCAGATGGCCTTAAACTGAGATGGCCGGCGACGTCGAAGCACCGCAACCGACGCAACCGACGGACGCGCAGCAGCGGCACGAGGCGCAGATGCTCGGCTACGTGCTGGGCCTCTTCTTCTTCTACGTGCTGCACGACGCGCTGCAGGAGCGCGCGTTCCGGATGCCGGGCTTCGAGTTCGGCTGGTTCATGACGGCCGTCGAGATCGGCACGATGTTCGTCTGCGCGCTCGCGTGGGAGGGCGGCCTCGCGGCGCTGCAGAGCCGCCGCGAGGCCGAGGAGACGGCGACGCCCGCCGCCGCGCGGAACTACCTCGCGCTGCTGGTCTTCGCGATCGCGCTGAGCCAGGGCACGGGCTCCGTCGCGCTGCAGCACGTGAACTACCCGGTCAAGGTCGCGTTCAAGTCGTGCAAGCTCGTGCCGACGATGGCCTTCTCGCGTTACATCGTCCGGGACGGGAAGCGGTACGGGGTCGACGACTACGCGGCGGCGCTCTTCATGTGCGTCGGGCTCGCGCTCCTGAGCGCGGCGGACCTCGCGGCGCATGCCGAGCGGGACACGCAGGCGGTGGGCCTCATGCTGCTCGTCGTGGCGGTCTGCTCGGACGCGGTGATCCCGAACCTCCAGGAGAAGCTGCTGCGGGGGCTCAAGCTGCCGCTCGGCTCGATGGTCGTCCTGTCGAACGCGGGGTCTTTCCTCGTCGTCCTCGCGTTCATCGCGGCGACGGGCGAGCTGGGGCGCGCCGTCGCGTACCTGCGCGTCCATCAAGATGCGGCGCTCTGGCTCCTCGCCCAGGGCCTGGTCGGCTACGCGGGCCTGCGCTGCTACCTGAACGTCATCCGGGGGCTCTCGGGCGTCGCGGGCGTCCTCGCGACGTCGGCGCGCAAGGTCGTGACGCTCGTGCTGTCCTTCATACTATTCAAGAAGCCGTTCACGGGCTCGCACGCGACGGCGCTCGCCGTGCTCGCCGTCGGCGTCGGCCTCGGGATCCGTGCGAAGCACCGCAAGCCGCGGTGAGTTTGTTTAATGTGTACTACGTAGTTGGATGCGGCTAGAGCCTGCCCCACCGCGCCGCGAGCGCTGATACCCGCACGCTCTAGTCCTCGATCCCCCTACTAACTCTCGCATACCAGCATCACCGTGGTTGCAACTCTACGCGATCCATCGCTGTCTGCTGAGGCTCAGGCCGCCTCAGAACCACGTAGGGACGCGGCGCGCCCCGTTTCACGCACGAAACCGGCGCCCCCGCGAAAATCTGCGAAACCCTCGCCGATCGCCACGATGGCGGTGCTCGGATACAACCTTCCGGCGCCGACGACAATCCACTGCGACAACACCGCGGTCCTCGCGCTCATCCGGCGCCGCCACGTCAACTCGCGGCTCCGCCACTACCGCGTCAACCTCGCCTTCGTGTTCCACGCCATCGAGCTCGGTCTGACCCGAGCGGCTTACTGCAAGACGACGGTCCAACGCGCCGACTTCCTCACCAAGGCCCTTCCGGTGGGCGCGTTCCGCGCCGCCGCCGCCTTCGTGTACCCGGGCTACGAGTCCGCCAAACTCTGAGACGTCTCAGACTTCCCCTCCCATATACAAGCCCGGAGCCGCCACTCCGCGACCAACGTCCTCGCGCCGCGGCCCGCTTCCCGGACATTCCCCAGGCCCAAGCCAGCCGGTTCCCAGCCGAACCCTCGCAAGCTTCCTGTTTCGCCTGGCGGGGAGCGCTGATACCCGCACGCTCTAGTCCTCGATCCCCCTACTAACTCTCGCATACCAGCATCACCGGCGAGACATGAAAAAACGGGTTTCTCCATGCGATTTGCAAGATCGCTACTCTGGGCTGTGCGAGCTGGCAGAACACTCAATTAGAAGTCGCACGCATCCGCCGTTGATCGGTATTGCAGCTGCACGCGAAACGAGGAGCGCTACAGCTGCTGCACTGCCTACAGCAAGCACAGCAAGCACAGCCAAAAAAACCGCCGCCGCACGCATCGCTCGTGACAGATTTGGGCTGCCCCCCGCGCTCTTGCTGTAGCTTGGAATCTAGCCTAGTGTCTTACGTGCCGCTAGCAATCTGCCGCACCGAAGCCACACGGCTGTCCTGCGGCTCAGACAACAGGAGGAGCATTATTCTACGCTCCCTTGTCCTTGTAATTGTTGCGTCCATCGATTGAGGGACAGACCAGCGCTGCGCTGCCTCCCACAAGAGCCTTGCTTGCGCGCGCGATTCCTGCTTGAACAATGGACGCCGCACCCATGGATGACTCGACACAGCTCACGACGACGACGTCGCAGGACCTCGCCTTAATACCAGAGATGGACGACGCCATGACGCGCATGGCCGCGTCGACCATAAAATTCACCGACAAGGTCGCGTCCTACACCTTGAAATTCATGGTTTTTTATGCGGTGCTCTGCGTCTATGTGCTGAATCAGTTAAACACGCTGCCGCGCTGTTCGTCTGGACGACGGTGCGCGACACCGATGCTCGATCTGACGCAAGACGTCGACGTGTTGATCCACGCGTCGCTGTCCGGCGACGTCGATACGAATGTCGCGCCGACCTACGTCGCGCGCAATGCCTCGGGCAAATCCTACGACGCCACGATCCCTCTGAGCGCGGACGTGCGCAAGGGCGGCGCGCCGCTGACGGCCCACGTCTTCCTCCTTCCATCCAGACAAGGCGACTGGGACTGGTCCAACGACACCGCGGCGCTGGCACGAGCTTTTTTTGTCGGCTCCGCGCCCTTGACGGTTTTGCGACGCGTCACGAGCCAGCGCATGAAGCCGCGGAAGCTGCTCCAGGCGGACGCGTATGTCGATCGGGACGACGTCGGGAGCTCGGCGTCGCACTGGCGCTTCGGGCGTTGGCCCCTCGTGATCCGGATGCTCGACGCGGGCGAGCTGGATTACGAGCGGGCCATCCGGGAGCAGCAGCACCACCTGGGCGTGGGCATCCGGGCGCGCCACGGGCGCTACTTCCCGGTCGTCCACGTCGACGAAAGTCTGGCGTTGGCCACGCACGCGCTGCCGATCTCGCGGAACACGTCGTTTCCGGACCCTATCCTAAAGCTCCAGGTCAAGACGGCGTCTCCATTACATTTTGGGCTGCGGAAGACGCTGGCTTCGCAGTTATTGCAGTTCGCTGCCGTCGCCATGCCCGAGGCGCAGGTCGACGAGTTGCGGTGGCAGATCTCGGATCGGCGCGTGTTTCGCTTCGCCGCGCAGCAGCTCGTGTCCTTGGTGCATGTGGCCTTCGACTACCTGGCCTTTTCCGAGGACGTCGGCTTCTATGTCGGGCGGGAGACCTTTCATGGTATATCAAAAGCCTCTCTGGTGTGGAACCTGGTGCGCGATTTGATTCTGTACCTGTACCTCCAGGAGCAGGAGGCGGGGTTAGTTGTATTATTTGGGCTGATGCTGGCTTTACTATCGGACTTCTTCAAGATCCAGCGCGTTTTAAAACCTGCGTTAGTTATACGGCCGCGGTTTCCCCTCTTCTTTATCGTGACGGCGCCATTAAGGACGCCGCCGGCGAAGGCAACGGCCAAATACGACAAGGAGGCGACGTCCCATTTATACCTTGCGACGTTCCCCATGCTCTTTGGCGTCGCTTTATATTCGTTAGTGCACGACGTCCACCGCACGTACTATGGATGGATCGTGTCGTCGTTGGCCGATTTGGTCTATTACTTCGGCTTCATCATGATGACGCCCCAGCTCTACATAAACTACAAGCTGCAGTCTGTCGCGCACCTCCCGATCCGGGTCTTCGCGTACAAGATCTTCAACACGTTCGTCGACGACGTCTTCGCCTGGGTCGTGAAGATGCCGCTGAAGCACCGCCTCATGACGCTGCGCGACGACGTCGTCTTCGTCGTGTTCCTGTACCAGTGGTGGACGTATAGGATCGATTCGACGCGGCCGAACGAGTACGGTTTTGCGGCGGACTACGGCGGTGTTCAGGCGGCTGCCGAGGACTCGTATTCGGTTTCCGAGGAGGAGGAGGATTAATTTTGTTCTTGTGTTCCTCAATTCGTTTTTTGCCGTCGCGGCCGCGTCGTCGCGTCGGCCGCCCTTTTGGCCTGTTCCTTTCCTTAGGCGTAAGGCAATGAGCCTTCTAAACAATGCGAAGGCTGCCGATCGAGGCCTGCGGGGGTAAACAAGACTACTTGTCATGCTGCTCATTTGACGGCACTCGGCCCGGCGCCCCGGCGGCACGCTATTGACGGCTGTAATGCTGTGAGCAGGACGACTCCATCAGGAATTGATCGATTCCGCGGCTGCGGACACGCGCATCGGCTCTGTGGCAGCATTTCTCACATCTGTCTCTCGGAGAGCAAACCTTCCAGCAGCGCGGCGCCGAAGTCATTCTTCGCTGCCGTCCGCAAGATCGACGCATAACACCGACGTGCCGTCGCTGCCGCTTCGCCTCGCGCCCAA
>Ga0209404_10002704_pt1 | contig 10776 bp, 9 predicted proteins | sample TroAtlMetagenome_2_FD_187447 | JGI IMG/M metagenome (GOLD analysis project Ga0209404, IMG submission 187447) | Marine eukaryotic phytoplankton communities from Atlantic Ocean - Tropical Atlantic ANT8 Metagenome (SPAdes) (version 2) | ecosystem: Environmental > Aquatic > Marine > Oceanic | place... | reverse complement strand
TACGTTTTTTCCAATCCCGTCTGAATCGGGGATGAGGACAACGTGATCCTCTTCTACATTCTTTGGAATGTCTTTACCTGTTGAATTTACGAGTAGCGTCTTATTGAAACCAAGCTCAATAAACGCATTCGCCATTTTGTTGCCTCCACCGCCGACGCCAACAAAACCAATATTTAAAGATGAGGGCGCTGTGTTTTCGGGGAGTAAATCTTCATCAGAGTATTCCATCTGTAATCCAAAATCCTCAACCATACCGAAATCTTCTGCTGCAACTTCTTCGTGGTAGTGATCTTTCTCTTGATTAAAAGAGGGTGGTGGTTCTGCGGGAGGCAGAAAATCAAATTCGTTTTTATCTTCTTTTTCGTCTGACATTGTTAATTCCTTTTATTTTACTTCAAAGACTGGAATACGATTTCCATCCTTGTCTCTGTCGATTGGGCGCTGTGGGGTGCGCTGGCCGACTTGCCCGCCAACTGAATCGGGCACTTTCCTCAACAATGTGTTGACGGCGTTGAAGGCGGTCGACGGAATGCGAGGGAGCTTCTGTCCTGCGCGCCCAGCATCGCGATGGTACACCAGCAACCCGTTCCACATATCAGTGATATCATGATGCGCCTGAAGTAAGTTACCTGCTTCTATCATTGCCTTTAAATCTGCTACGGGAGGAGGCAACTCAACCCCCTCATAAGCATTAACAATTGTATCTACAGCAGCCATTAATTCTTTTTGAAGTGGAGCAGTGTCCGCTTCTTTTAACGTCCTGCTTATCTCTTCTTTGATGATCTGTTTGAGTTGAGCTTTGGTGATTTTCACTTTGTAATCTCCTATTGATTTACTCTTGCGTATCCGTCTTTCTTTTCAATCACGATTTGCATGTCAACACAATCTTTGAGCGAATCAAGGTGTGAGATCAACAAAACGTTCTTAAAATACACTTTAATTAGTTCCAAGATCCGAATAAAACCTTCCATATTTTCTTCGTCCAAAGCGGTACCGGGCTCATCAAGGATAAATAAGTCAGACTTTGGTAGCGAGGATACAGATAATAGTGCTAAGCGGATAGCCATGGCCGCCATTGTTTTCTCTGCTCCTGACGCCATCTCGATTGGGCGTTCATCATACTGTGGGTGCTTGATAAAAATGTCAAACTTATTACCTGAACTTTCAAAGAAAATTTCAAAGTCAACAATATTAGCAAGAACCTTGGCAATTTCTTGATTGATTACCGGGATCTTCTTTTTAATTACATCATATGCAATTCCGTTGGGGTGCATGCACACCATAAACAAGTCGTAGGCTGCGTACGAATTTTGTAAGTTTACATATTCTTGTTTCTGCTCTTCTAACGTTAATAGCTTCTGTTCGCAGGAGCCAACATGTTTTACTATATCAAGTGTTTTTTGTTCGCATGTTTCAATTTGCTTTTTAATCGTCTTCGCGGCGGCTTCATGTTTATTCTTTTCGTCAATTAGTTTTTCTAAATTCTCAATCGCTTCTTTGTTGTCGTTATACTCTTTAAGCTTTGTTTCTAAATCTTTAAGAGAGAATTCTGTTTGAGATTTCGCAGTCTTGTTTCTTTCGCACTTAAGTTTAAGATCAGAAATTTCTTTCTCCAAATTAGATATATCGTTAATCATATTATTGTATTCAGACAACTGCTTATCTATTTCAAGTACATTAATAGATAACAATTCTGTGTCTGTTTTTTCTTTCTCATTAACAACTATATCTTTTGTAGCCACCGCTACATGCGCATTCTTAATAAATTTGCATGTTGGGTAAGATTTTCCGCAAGGAATTCCTTCTAATAACTTTTGTTTATTTTCGATGTCTTGCAGCTCTGAGGCTAAGGATAGCACTTTATTAGATAAGCTAGCAGCCGAATCTTTTTCTATGCGCAGTTCTTGAAGATTGATTGCTTCTGAAAGCTCTAATAACTTCAGAGCTTGTTCTTCTTTACTGTGGATCAACTCTATCTGCTTGTCAATTGTTTGAACTAAAGACACCAAAGTGTTCGTTTTATAGGAGTGTTCAGTGCGTACTTTAGTAATGTTTATCAACTCTGATGGTGTTGAGTTAATCTGTTCTTGTAGGATCCGAGTTACTTCTTTTAGGGTATCGAGTTTTATCTTGATGGCCTCACAACGGTTTGTGTTAGTTTCAGAAACTCTTTGCAAATTAATCAACTCTTGTTTTTCTTCTTCTATCTCTTCATCATAGTTTCGGTTCTCATACTTTTTGATGAGCACCTTTGTTTCAACTGAATCTTCTTTTGACATTCTGAATTTCTTTTCAAATATCTCCAAATCAAGAAACTTTGCGATAATTTCTTTGCGGCGAGTGGAACCCTCATCAATAAATGCTAGCGCGCCATGTTGCGAGGCTAACGATGATACCATGAAGTCATCAATGCTTCCAAAATGCTTGCGTATATTCGCATCAGTTTGGTTGCGTGTCGTGCCGTTTAATGAGGTAACTTCTTCTGTTACAGGGTCAAAAACCTCAAAGTTTAAATCTGTCTTGGCTTCTAATGTTTCTTCACCCTTTAAGCGTTTGATATATTTTTCTGATTTTCTTTCAATCGTGTAAGTTTTGTTGTGAGCCTCGATGACTATCTTACCATTACATTTTTCTTTATTCTGGTTGATTACATTAAGGTTTTTGCGCTCATTTTTTGAAGTGGTGTTGAATAGAGTATACAATGCTGCATCAATGACTGAACTCTTTCCAGAAAAATTCTTTCCAAAAATTCCGATGATGCCACCTAAATTTTCAAAATTGATTGAGTTATCTGAACCGTAATTAAATAAATTGTCAAACTCAAACGATTTAAGTCGCCAGTTGACGTTGCGTGAGATTTCCTCTGTCTCTTCAATAATTTTATTATAAGTACGATTGAGTTCATAAACTTTTTCCAACGTATCAGAGGACACCTGGTAGTCCTTAAGGTACTCTGCAATTAACTCTTCCTGTATCTTTGGATCCCGCAGGTTCTCGGTCTTCAAGCTGTCGGTTATGTTCTCCACATTTCCACGTTCGCCGGAGGCCCTATTGAGAAACGAAATACTCTCTGGTTTAAACCGATGTTTCGCAATGTCCATTGCTCGTTTCATGACGTTTAGCGGCAAGTTGTTGTTGCTTACCAGACGAAGGCGTGCACCTTCTGGTACTTCTAGCGAGCGCGGCATTCGGCCCTTGACCGTAAGCGGTACTGTGAAGAACGGCTTCGGGTTCTTGAGAACTATAGGCTCTATTTCCCAATCGTCTTTTGATTTGATATCCCAAATAAGGATACCCTTATCATTGGTTTCACCGTGGTTCTGTTGAACGGTAGAGCCGGCGTACCATACGCGGCCGGCCTCATCTAAAAATTGCCGACGATGAATATCGCCAAGCATCGCATAATCGTGATCTTTAAAAATAGATAAACTATCTTCACCATTTGCCATAGTCCAATTCATATCAGTTTTACAATTGCTGATAGAGCCATGATACAACGCGATGTTAATCTTGTCTGGATTTGTTGGCTTGATCCAATTATCTCGATCAAAGACAGATAACACGTTCAGCGAGAACTCATCGGTTATGTGTGTTTCTCCGGAATCTTTGAGCAGGTGTAAATTGCCTAAATCTAACGCGTCTACAATAGGTGTCAACGCATCTTGCCGACTACTATTTTTTAGGTTTCCGTCATGGTTTCCTAAGATGATGTAAGTTGGTGCGATCTCGGCTAAACTGCGAAAGAAATCTGAACACATCTCGACAAACTCTGGTGAAATCTGTGTCTTTGTGTGTGCGATATCTCCACAGTGCACAATGTAGTCGACATTTTGTTCCCGCAATGCCTCATACAATTGGTCGAACACAGCTCTGTATTCGAAGTGATACTTCAAGTTTTTGATATGAGTATCGCTAATATGTGCGAACTTCATATACCCCCCTATATTAATTTTGTGGTATTTCTATATTCATAATGACGTCTAACTCTTTATCATTGAGTAAGCTATCGTCAAGGTTTGTAGTGTTGTCTCTCACAAGAGAAAAATATGCCACAAGCCCTAGTGTGAATCCGAAAATAATTGTTTTGATGAATTTCATATGTACCTCTATGCTATTACTATAGCACTCTGTGGTACAGAAGTCAAGGACTTTTTTTATATTATCTGCCGATTTTGAACATTTGAGTGTTGAAGAATTTAGAATACTCTTGATCTGATTTAACACCAAGGCTTCCGTAAATTTCTTCTTTATCCTCTGGTGAGGCTTGCTGTAAATAATCATCGAGGGCGAACATTTTTTCTTCAACTAAATCAGCATATACTGCGTGTGCCACCGACCAATCGGGGGGTAGGATGTTATAGTCGCCAGTTTTCTTAAAAAATTGATTTCCATCACCAGAAAGCCATTTACCAACGTTACCGAACACCATCTTCTTGAGAAGCGGCAGTTCGGTATCTGGATCGCTTTCCACTTTCTGTCTCCAGTAATTGTAATAGTCTTCTGCTGTTGTGCCAATCATAGGTAAAATAGTGTTACCATCAATCTGATCGTAAGAGACAATTGCGTACTTAAACATAGGAACATCGCTACTAACTGGGGCGCGCTCGATTCTATCTAGGTCAAATTGCTGCCATGCTTTATCAATCTTTTCTTGTTCGCTCATACCATAATACTCTTCTCCATATCCAGTGCCGGCGATCTGGCTGATCCCGCTCTCGGTATCGGCCTGCGTAGTAAGTTCGATGTCCGCATCAGGGGAAGTACTATCTCCCGCAAGGTAACTGCCGGCACCAACGCCGGTGGCTATGGAGGCCACTAGAGCTACCGGCAATGCTAAGCGCTTAGCTACCTTTGCAATAGCCTCGGCACCACCACCCAGCTTATTAACTAAATCGCGGACGCGTTCTTTCATGTCTTCTGATAATAATTCTTCTTTAAGTACTGTTGGTTGAGATTTTAAAATTGCCAATAGCACTTCGTCGTCAATTGGTGATGTTTCGTTATGTTTCAGAGGCTTGAGAAACCCTTCGGCAACCATCATTTCTTCGATGATTATTTCACACAGTCGTGACTTTGTAATTTGCATTTGTTGTTTGTCCCTCTATACGGTCGATAATAAGTCTAGCAATAAATAGTTGTCATTGTCAATAACCGACGCATTGTTTTTGCGCTCCACAAACTCACTTCGCGGCATTGTCCCCACATCTTCATAACCAGATACGTCTATCTTGTACATTTCAATATCATATTTAAGAAGAGTTTTTATGATTTTATTCTCTTTGTCTCTTGCGTCTGGATCCAATGCAATATAAATTGGAGTGTCGTGCCGAACTATCTCCCGTATAAGTTTAGAGTCAGTACGCAACGTTGAGCCCAAGATCGGCACTGCGTTACCAGCGACAAGTGCATCAAATATTCCTTCTACAATTATTAAGTCCGAGTTCCAATCAACATACAATTCATTAAATGTTATATTCTTGGAGGCACGAGGATTTTTATATTTATATGAATCACCATTATATGAGCGTGCAACAAAGTAGCTTATGTCACCTTCATCGTCGAAAGACGGTACAATAATTCTATTTTTATATTCTCCACTGAAGCAATACCCGATTTTCCATTTAAGAATATCAGCGTACTCGATACCTCTTTTTTGTAAGTAGCGCATAGCATACATGCCTGTAGCCGGTATATTGTCGGAACATAGGCTTACAAATTCCGGCGGGAGTTCCAGCTTTTGCGCTTCTTCTCGATGCTCTGGTTCCATAAATAAGTCAGCAAATCTCTCAAGATCTGACCGGTTTGTAATTTGGTCCCATTTCTGTAGTTCTGTATACGAACCAAAACGTCTAACAACACGCCTAATATTACGACCGCGATAATCACAAATCCAACACTTATAAGCATTTTTATCCAGGTTAACAGAGAACTTAAGTTTCCTATGATTGCATGCTGGGCACGAAAAAAGTAATTCATTACCTTTGTCCGAATAGTGCCCAAGTGTTCCATACAATATCTTCTTTGCTTCTTTCTTATTCATACACCCTCATAGCCAATATAACATGTTATTGTGTGAGAGTCAAGAAAAAACCCTGCCCGAAGGCAGGGTTTTATTTGTGTTATTGTCTTTATTAAGAATTTAAAGCTTCAATAATCTGTGTCTTTGTAGACTTTGTGTTAACGTCCAGGCCGTTAGCGCGTGCGATTTCTAAAAGCTCGCTCTTCTTCATGGAAGAATTCCACTCAGTTGTTGGGCTATCGTTCTGAACACCATCATTAGAAAGCAACTCAATTTCAAAATTAAGCTCCTCTCCTGCCAACGGGTGGTTCATGTCCAAGACTACATTCTCTTCTTCAAGTGATTGAATCTTCGCCACGAATTGTCCGGCTGGGCCATTTCCTTGGACCATTGCTCCCAATACAAATTCAAAATCTGGGCCAAAAGCTTCTTTTGGTACAGCTTGCAATGCTTCTGGATTTCGTTCACCGTACGCCACGTCTGGTGTAAGGGTTACTGCCTTGGTATCGCCTGGGGCCATACCCAATACGGCGTCGTTAAATCCACGAATCATGCGACCTGAGCCCACTTCAAAATCGAGGGATTGGCCGCGGACGCGCGAATTATCAAATTCAGTACCATCTGTGAGGGTACCCTTGTAATGGACTTTTACGTTATGTCCAGTTATTACTTTCATTTTATCTCCTAGGTTTGATGAAAGATCATCATATGTATAATAACACTGCTTGCATAAAACGTCAAGCATTTTTTATTAAAATTTTAATTTAGGCTGGGTGTTCGATATGACAGCCTGCTTTGGCAATTATAATTGCATCTGCTCTGTCGTAAGATTCTGGCTTTGGATTCCCATGCTTGGTGTATTCTATCTTAAATGCCGGCTCGTTGTCAAGCAAATGTTGCAAGACGACTTGTTTCGCTTTTTGACCACGTGGAACTTTGATACCGGCATGCTTACGTGCCGATGACGCGCCAATAAATTTTGGTTCGATCTCAAAGGCTTCATAAAGAAGCCAAGATACGATCCCATTAAATCTCGTAAGAAGAGATAAAGTTTTTGCCGAAGATTTTCCACCCATAAACATATGAAGTGATTGCTCAATATAAATATGTTCTATTGGGAACTGCGAGTGTCCGAAAGAAAGAGTATCTTCGTTGTTGCATTGATACATCTCGTACAAATCAAGTATCTTTTCTTTGATCGCTACCGTCTTTTCAAAGATACCTTTGTGCTTGCGCAAGTCAATTGAATCATAATAAACTATCTGTTCGTCAGCAACCACAGCAAAGCCTGTGATGCTGGTGCTAATATCTACACCCAAAATCATTTTCTAAACCTTATATTTTCGCCAGCTATATGATTTTCTATTTTCTAAGTAATCCTCGTTAAACATCTGAGCGTATGCTTCTTGTTCAAATCGAATTCTGCGATACGCTAATTCTTTATTTCGGAATTTTATGTATCCTTTCAAATAATCCCAACCATATAACAAATAAAAGAATACCACAAGTAATTCTTTTTGTTGAGCAATATGTATACTTTCATGACGTAAAACATCAACAGACATTTCTTCGCGCGCTATTATAAAAGGATATAAAGTAATGGCGAACACATCGATTATAAGAGAGATGGCTTTAAGAAACCGCGGAGCAATGATTACGATTGGCTTCATTATATATCCATTTTGAGTTTGAAAGCGTAAGATTCGTTTTCTTTCTTTAGAACAGGATTTGACAATGTGGCCAAGCCTATCAAGTTTTTATTGTGGTCATAAACACCAACTTTTGATATATACACCTGCCTCTTGAAAGATGCAGTATAATTAACCAAGCTAGAACTCACCGTATTGGCCACCAAAATCGAAGGGTCTTCCTGATATACATGCGACGATGTGAATAGCGTATGCTCTTGGCCATATTTTAAATATGTAGGGTTGTTAGAATAGTTTGCTTCGCCGCGGCGGGCATGAGCAAACATCGTCATGACTTGTGTGACAGTAGTGCCCTCGAAAGACATTCCAAAAGATGCGCTAACAAAACTTGAATCCATACCAGTCGACGATTGTTTAAGGCCGTCGTTTGCTCCGGCGCCCCAATAAAGCCACTTAGGTGATACAGAAGCCCCCAGAGCTTCTTGGAGCCTAATTTGTTTATTATTAAGCCCCCAAGACCCAGTTAATAAAATAATTCCTTCTTCGTACATAATGACGCCCGCAACAGAGCCGCTGTGTTGGGCGCCGTCTACTCCGTTATCAGTAGAGTTCATTTGTATTAACTCGCCATTTTGTCGCAGGTCCCTAAGCTCGGCTGTCAGTGAGCCAGTAAAATACCACTTTAAAGACACAGTTCCAGGGCGAATGCCCGAACCATAAAAAATTGAAGGTATAGACACAATATTAATAGCTCTACCATCTTTGTTGCCAAATGGTGAATCTACAAGATAATGTTGGCTCCGGACACCATAAAAGTTTAATCGATTTCTCATTGCTACATAATGAGAATTATAAGAAGCAGTACTTGTATAAGAGCTTCCAGTATACTCGCGAGTAATAGAGGCTGAAAGAGGGTAATCAAATGTTATTACTTGGCCGGCCTGAAATTCATTATTATAAGTAACGGGTGCCACTGTCTTAAATGAGGAGCGTGCTGTGTCTTTTGACGTATACGCGTATATACGCATACGATCTTCTAGGAAGTCTACGGGTTTCCCCTCACCTTTATAAGTTCCCTTTTTTGCAAGGTAAGTTGATGGGCTATGTGGAACAATTCGAGTTGTTCCTTTATTTGGCCTGTCAATGTTATATTCGTAAAGGCTTATAAAGCCAGAAGACAATGCAGTAACCGTAGGTGGGCCAGAGCCGGTGTTTCTAGTTCCAACTTGGCGAGGTGTATTATCATAAAACACATTGCCATCATAAACGAAGAACTCGCAATACGGGCGAGCTTCCATCGTATTGAAGAAAAGATCGCTATCACCTATCTTGCGATACGACATTTTTAGTAATCCAATCTAACTCTCAGCGTGAGTTCGTTAGTAGGATCCTTTCTAAGCGGTTCTGATAACTTAGCCACTGCTAAAAGCTCATTGTTGCTATTATATAGACCAACTGTGGTAATGTAGCTCAGCGGGGGATCGGACGCTAAATCTTTAACTTGGATCTTGCTGGCACTTGTATAAGTTGGGTTAGAACTGTAGTTGTATTTGTTGTGAGGTACCCGGCAGAAGTAAATCTTAGAGTTGATCTCGGTCGTATTGTTGAATGAGATGTTCTGAATTCTTCTTCGAATAACGTCGCAGGAGCCGCTAATAGTTCCTGTAACCAAAGTTTCAAGAGCCGTGTAAGAAGTCGGGCCGCCGCCACTAGCGGAGAACATAGATGCTGTTGCAGCTGTTTTACCAGAGCCTGCGGGGCTTTTTGTAAAGGAGCTAGTTAACACAATGATTCCGGCTTGGTAGAAAATAACTCCAGAAGCAGTTTGGGGGCTAGCGCCAGAAACATATAATACCCCGTAATCACCGCCGGGAAGGCCTGATTTAAATCCGCCACCGGTACCGGATGATGCCGATGCATCGATTAAAACTTGAGAGTATCCACTCGACGTCGGGTACCCGTATCGATATGAACCTGTGCCAAGCGTCATACTGAATGAGCCTTTCTTGATTTGTTCTTTCATTAGAAGTCGTGATAAACTAATGAAATAGCAAGATGTCATTTGAGCATTATCATCAGTGATGTTCAGATCACTCTCAAACGTTTCAATAGTGTTAGCAGCCGAATCCTTATAGCCCAAAAGAGTTTGTGCAAACTGGTTGTACATATTAATCTTCTTGGCATTCTGGACACCATTATACTGAGCTGACTCTGATAAGGTTTGGCTGTCGCCTGGTCGGACTGCAGTTGAAGTATATCCACAGGTAATATCAAAGATATGGTTGGCCGACGAACTTAAATAAGGGTAGTCATAGACCGACTGAAACATACCGTGAGTGTAGTTTTTAATATTGTTGTCAGAGTAGGTTCCTGATACAATTGTGCCGGTCATCGGAATTACTTCGTGCAGTAAAGTCCGAGTTGTTGTTACATCAGTGTTGACGTCAATTTGTTCATAGTTTTGGATTGGCATTCATAAACTCCTTAATTTAACTTTACGTTGCTAGCCTTATAATTCGAATAGGGATTTGTACTACCATCTGTGAAGTGTCTCCGCGGACATAGACCGTAGTATCAATATAGTCGTAAGTGTGACCATCGCCGAAAAGGTTTTGATTAACCTTTCCATAGTCATAGTATTGTGATGGTGCAGTGGTTCCTTTGGCTGGGCCTAGACCGGCTGCCACTCTAATCATTAATGCACCAGCAGTGCCTCTTGCGCCAGCAATTACAGAATATTTACTAGCTCCTGTGATACCGTCAGCTATAGCTAACGCTTGAAAATCTTGGTAGTTCGCTAAAGTTGCGGCCGCGGTACCGGCACCTGAATCAAGAAAACTTGGTGCGAAAGTCAACGTTTCAGTGTCAGTATCGGCACCACTGTTTTGAAAGGTACTACTACCGGCAAAGCCAGCAATGCTGGAAATAAAGAGTTGATTAGCCGAAACGGTGAGAGTGGTGTCTAACATGTTAGTGGCTACTAAGTATTGAACGCGGCTGTTGTTGCTAGTGCCGACTGAGCTGTTGTCAATTCCAGACTCAAACATGATAAACTCGTTAGAATCGATAGCGCTAATTGTTCCATCAGTTCGATATTTTGTTTGTTCT
>Ga0209404_10002703_pt1 | contig 10777 bp, 10 predicted proteins | sample TroAtlMetagenome_2_FD_187447 | JGI IMG/M metagenome (GOLD analysis project Ga0209404, IMG submission 187447) | Marine eukaryotic phytoplankton communities from Atlantic Ocean - Tropical Atlantic ANT8 Metagenome (SPAdes) (version 2) | ecosystem: Environmental > Aquatic > Marine > Oceanic... | reverse complement strand
CCAAGGCAGGCGCTGTTGCTGCATTAACCAGCGCCGCAGTTACGACCTTGCCGTCATACGAGGCAGACATGGTCCGCGCCAATTCTGCTTTAGTAATCGCGGTTGTGATTGCCATTCTGTTGGGCCTTTAGCTGTAATTTGCCAGATCACGTTTCGCCATCAGCCCATAGATCAAGCTTATAGGTCTTGCTTTGATTGGGTTGCAATGTGATCGCAGGAGATTCTTCGATGACTGCAACAGTTGGCATGATTACTTCTGAAGGATCGCTTGCTGTCCAGAGATCCTGCTTATCAGAATCCAAGAGGCAAAAAACCACGACATGTGTGTAAGTTATTGAGTTGCTATAGGCAGGAAAACCAACATCAATTTGTAGTTGTGGCAATTCTGCTTGATTTGTAATTGTTGTTCCAAAAGCCGGGGTGCCTCCCGTCACTTCTGGATAAGTGTTGTAAGGAGGGGAGGGGGTCTGCGATCCAAGAGTGTAATCAACTGGCGTGAACCAACCGATGATGCCTGTTGTATTAGGCGGGGGGTTTGAAGCTCCTGTTACGTCAACCAACTCAATCCTAAAAGTCGAGGCCTTGTAGAGCCACCATGCAGCGGCCAGCCCTGTGTGCTTATTGTGCGTGAAAGTTGCCGTCATAGATCACAGTAGCCTTAACTTAAATTGCCGCCCAAGTTGAGACCGCCGCTGAAGGTTTCAGCAATTATCCTCCCGTCGTCGCTATCAAATTCAGGTCGAACAACCAGCTCTGTAGTTTGCCTTGCTTCTACTGCCAGCCTGACAATCATGTCACCGCTGCCAAGATCACGGTTGACACCATCAGGGACTGCGATCACATCACAGACAACACGGGTAAACATCAACGCGCTGCGCTGCTTTTTATACGGTGGGCTGATGTCCGTTGGCGTTAATTCTTCCTCAAAAGTCTCTGTGCCATTGTCAGGCAACGACGCCAGGACCGCATCAACAGCAGCTTGATCGCTTACATCTAACGTTCCTGTGAGTGGAACGCTGTTGACAGGGTTTTGCGCTCCATTGTTTACAACGGCGGGAGGCGTTGGCAATGCCGTAACGCCAGGCGCGATAGGCGTCCATCTAGGGCCGTTGACGCTGCCACCGGCCAAGCCCCAGTAAAGAGCATCAGTCGACACCAGGCAGCTAGAAGAATCAAACGCCCAAGAAGTGCCGTTGGTCCGATACGTGGCAGTAATTCCTCCATTGGTCAGATGGAATGGAGCAAGCGAACGCTGAGGCAATTGGCCCAACGCAGTAACAACTTGCATCCCTATTCGATGGCCTAAAAGCAGCAAATTCTGTTCTTCTGCATAACGCTCGGCGGCTTCCTCTGCTTGCCCTTCTGTTACTGTCCCGTCGTCGTTGACAACATCGTCAGGCAGGAATGGAACCTCAAATTCAATAGGAGTAATTGGAACAACTTCAGACAGATCCGTTTCCCCGCCGGAGTCCTCACCGTCACCGCCTTCGCCTCCACCAGAGCCACCGCCGCCACCAGAGCCGCCACCAGAGCCGCCACCGGAGCCACCGCTGCCGCTGCCGCTTGCTTCATCCTCGGCGGCTTGCCCAATCTTGATTTCAGACGTGCCTTGGATAACCACATCAGCATCAGTAAACCCGCTCAGATAACTAGGCACAGGTTTTGGGGTGCTGCTGTCTCTGCTAGTCGTTACCCAATAGTCTTCCAGCACTAGCGAACCATATTGGCCTAGTTTTTGGCTAAGAGTCCCGCCGCCCGCTGCAATAGCGTGCTGCCCCATCAGGGTCAGGCCATAAGCAATAAATTTTCTATGGATTTTGCGAACGAACCCCTTCCCGTACATGTACTTAACATCGACCATGGCATTGGTAACAGTTCCACCAGGAACGCTTCCAGCCTTGGAATAGTCTTTTTCGTACGATGATCCCAATGCTTCAGCCGCTGGAATCTGCGTGATTGAAACATGGTTAGCAACACGAAATGTTGGCAGCTCAGGTAACACCACAATTTCAGTGATACCACTTGACGTGTTCTTTGCTCGTTCGATCTCAGCATCTAACTGCGCCCGATCCTTCTCTGACATTGGCTTAGGCGGGATTTTCTCGTATGTGTAACGATCAATCTTGCGAGCAGTTTGAATGCTATTAGCGCCCCCATCGCCATAACCTGCGCTAAGTGAATCCTGTACGGCTTGCATATTGTGCTTGCAGAAAGGAGCGGTCTCTATCGTGATCCGTTCAAGCGTTCTGCCATCCGGTTCAGCGGTTTTTTCTCTTGTCTCAACTGTCTCCTTACAGTTGAAACTCTTTGTTGTGCCGTCTTTTAAAACGGCGGTCAATGTTGATGTTTTGGTCGTACTGGAGCTGTTCCAGTCAGAGGCGAAGCTCCCATGTTCCGCTTCGTTTATGTAGTTCCCAGGAGAATAAGAGACCGTTCTTGGAGGCGATGATGAGCCGCTAGTGTCACCGCTCCCGCCGCTTATGCCAGAACCGCCGTCTTCAATTTCTCCAAGGTCAAACTCAACAGGGTCAAACATGTCAGCGACGAGCTGAGTGCCTTCTACAGGGTCTAGGATCTGCGCCGTTCCTGTCGCTTTTGGCTCTTCGCTGAAATCAAGTCCACCAGCATTGGGGCCAAGATCGATGATCTTATCGAAGCTAATTGTGGGGCCGCCGTTATCAAGATCCGCGTAAGCAATTGTTTGTAGTTTGTTTTGCGCGTCCATGTATCCGACACGTCCGGCACTTGCCAGCATCTCGGACAATGTTTCAACATAATCAGCACTGTCTAGCAGCTCAATTTGCTTTGGCAGCGTCCAGCCGCCAAGGTCTCCAACCGCGATTCCTGCGCGGTCACAGATAACCGCTGCCGTTTCATTCAAGTCAGCAAGAGGGGCCTGCGTAGGGGTCCGACCGTTCAATCCTTGAGTCAAGGCGCTTCTGATTTTGCCGCCGCCTGTGCCCTTCAGATACGCCAACGTATCGGCAATGGTAACCGTTGTTTGATTGGTGAGAGGATTAGCGAAACTGGTCTTGACTCGGAACGGTCCACGGGGGAAACGTGCTGCCCTGCCGCCGTCTGGTGTGAGGTAAGCAAGGGTGACCGCCGCCCCTTTTGCTGGAGTGATCAACCCCGCAATGACTATCTCGCCCGTGGTAAAGACCAGACCCTGCCCTTGGATGTGATCATCCTTGACGCTGCCAGAGATAACAGGACCAAGGTTGCAGATGATCTCAGCGCGTACATCTAAGACCATGGATTAGACCTGCTCAACGGTGAGAGATACGGTCCATTCGTTAGTCACTAGGCCGCTGATGATCTTTGCCTCCACTGATGCCGTAGGCGGGCTCGTCGGATACCAGTCCCCGGCTGATGGGGTGGATTGAACCGTGGTCGCAACCCAGTTCCGCAGAGTATTAAACGCGGCTTCATTTGCAACGGTGCCGGTGATGTTCCTTACCGCTGAGCAACGCAACGGCCCGGTGATATAAGCGAAGCCGCCGCTGGTGCGGTCCAGCTTTGGCAAGTCATCAAGCGTTTCCATTGGTTCGCTGAGCGTGATCACAACACCGCCAAGAGTCACAGTCGATAGATCAGGTGTTAAAGCTGCGGCCTCTGAGTCAGCTTTTTCTTTTGCCAGCTTTGCAACGGCTAAGGCTTGCGTTGCATCGACAAGCGTTGTCGATAGCTGGATGTAAGCGCCGACCTGTTGATAAGAAGGGGCATCAGTAAACCAGCAACTGACTCCTGAAGCGGTCAGGCCGTTTGCTGAAAACGAAAGGGCAACTGTGCTGCCGACGCTATTAGTTGCAATTGAATCGCCGTCGTTTTGTCTATTGCCTAGCCATGTCTCAAAGATTCCGCTGAATGAAGCCAGCTCACTTGTGGACAGCAGACCAACGACTGACCATTTCCTAGCTACCAGCCCGGTGCTCACGTCATCGCCTTCATAGCCCAATGGCTGAGCTGTCAGATTCTTGATTTGCAGGCCGCCAATTGTGACGCTCATCTAGCCAGTGCCGCTCACACTTGAATTTGCCGCGCCGCTAACCGGATCAACACTCACGTTGACAGTAATGGGGTTCTCTCTGCCTGTATTGCTTGCGATGGTGTCAAGCGTTGAGTTCATTTGGCTGAAGGTCTGGTTACCGTCAATCGTTGTGTGAACTTGAGTATTGAAGGCCGCCGGAATATCCCCCAATGCTTGAGGGATGCTTTGCAGAGACGCCGCATAATTGGCAGCCGAGATCTCAGCAGTTGAGGCATGTTCTGCCATATCTCCCATAAAAGCCCTGCGATCCTTCTCTACCTGATTTCTTTGCCTTGCTGTCGCAAATTCTGCTTGTTGGGAAAGAGCAAGCACTCTTGACCCGCTCAAGGATTCGCGTGTAGCGAGTTGCTGCGCGTCAAGGAGTTGGTTTTGTAGGCCAAACATCTCCTCCATTTCTGTCCTTTGTTCCCTCGCTATATCAAGCCTTGATTGCGCTGCTGCAATTGCATTGCGCCCTTCTGTTGTTGTTTTGTTATCCAGTGTGTTTGCAGCATCTAAAGCAGCTTTGGCCTCTAGCTCTGCTCGTTTGGCTACCGCTGCTGTTTTCTGTTGTTCAAACTGCAAAGATGTCCGTTGTCCTGCTTGCTCTGAAACAAGAGCTTGAGCTTTTAGCTTGTACTCAGCTACGGTCTGATTGAAAATCTTTTTGCCGTATTCAAGAGCTATCTTCTTTCGTTCTCCTTCTGTTCTTGCGAGTTTCTGCGCCTGTTGCATTTCAAAGGAAAGCAGACTTTTCACAACACCACTTCTGCCAATTGCTGAGCCACTCCTTGCCTGCTCAATCGCTCCCACCATTTGAGTTTCTTTGGCATAAGCCGCAAGCCTTGCCTCACTAGCTTGTAATTGAATGATGGCACTTGCTCTTGAGATTGATAGCTGCTCTTTTGCTAGAGCTAAAGCGTTTTTCTTTCTGTCTTCCTCTGTGAGTGCTGCCTCCGCTGCCTTAAGGTCTTGGCTCCGTTGATCTTCTAGCTGTTTTAGGAAAGCAGGCCCAAGGGCTACCATCTTTTGCTTAATCTTTAAAATATCCCCTGACCTTGCAAGATTTATATTGATGATCCCGGCTTCCTTGGCTGCTTGTTTGAAAAGATCTTTTGCAGCCTTACGGCCTATCTCAAGCTCTTCACTGACCTCAGAGACAGCTTCCAGAGCCTCGCCCCTATTGCCAAAACCTAAGCCTTGGAGGATCGGGCTGGTGGCTTGTTTAACCATCCCTCCAGGCGTCAAGAGGTCGGTCAGGCCCATCGAATCAAAGCCCAGATCTCCACCCTCAAGTTGGTTGTTGAGTTGTTTTAAGTACCAAGTAAGGCCCTTTACTGCCTCTATAACCACAGGCATTTGTGAGTTGCCAAAATCAGTCTGAAGCTGATCCCAAGCATTGCCCAACCTTGTGAATTCAGATGCCATAGGGTTGACACCTTCCCCGGCTTTGTTTAAGTCTTCAAGACCTTTTGTGAAGGCAGGGAAGAACTCCCTGGCTGCTAATTTCCCTGATTCAACAAGCTTGATAACTTCAGCCGGTGGCTTCTCTAAACCCTTGGCCGCTGCCGCCAATGCAATCGGAAGGCGTTCTCCCATCTGTTGCCGCAGTTCTTCCATAGAGACAACGCCTTTAGCTGCCATCTGTTGCAGAGCCTGGAAGGTGCCCGCGATGTCTTCACTCGTTAAGCCCATCTGCGAGCCTGCTTGTGATACCGCCGCAAATAGTGCTTTTTGTTCCCTCATTGGGATATTTGCTGCCGTCGCCGCTGCTGTGAATCCGCCGAAGGCATCAGCCGTTGTCTTAAATGAAATCCCTAGACGGTCAGACAGTCGGCGGCTAAATGCCATCGCAGCGCCTGCCCCACGCTTGCCAAGGCTGGCCTCTAGCTTGCTGGCGATTGTGTCTAGTTCAACAGCAGCCTTGACTGCATTCTTGTAGAGATCAACCGTTGTCTGAAGCGCAACAGCAGCGCCAATCCCAGCAGTCAACGACCCGGCCATTCCCTGTAATCCGCCGCCAAAACCGCCAACATTCATTGACTTTTCGGCCTTCATCCTTGCCGCTGTTGTCTTCTTGATTGCAGCCGCCAGGAGCTTATATCGTTTCGTGCCTATATCAACCTGTCTGATTTCTCGCCTTAATGATTGTTCTCTAGCATCAAGAGCAGCAAGAGAACCCCTTCTAGGTTTACGCGCCTTCTCAAGTTTCTTATTTGCTTCAATAAGTGATTGAATTTCCTTCTCAAGGGCGTTGTATTTAGCCTTCCTTTTGTCTAACCACTTAGAACTCCCGCCAGCCTCAAAGCTTGTGTAATGCTCCCATTTTTTTATTACTTTACCAAGTTCTCGCTGCTCTTCCTTTAGAGACCCGATGATTTTATCCAAGCCAGCTAAGGCTTTTTCCCTTTTACCTAAATCAAATTCAGATCTGATTCGCTTCCCTGCTCCTGCTGCCAATTGCTTTGCTTGGTTCAGCTCTGAGCGGTAGCCGTCAAGGTTTAGTGATACATCAAAGAAAGCCTTGCCTAATGATCCGACAGCCACGCCAATCAGTCCTAACTAGAACTAAGTTGCCTGCACATTCTTCAAGTTTTTCTTGATGGTTTTAGCAGGCGGAAGAGCCTTTAAGGCTTTCGCAATCCAATCCCTAGCCGGCCAATTGCCGTGCCTTGTTGAATAACCCTTCAATATGTAGCGGCTATATGGAGCATTCCAAACGAACCGCGCCTTGCCTTGGGCAGGACGGCTGACGCTGATGCTTTCACGGAAGAAACCAGAATCAACAATGTCGCGAGGTGATCCAACCCTTTGAGTGTTCTCGTCTCTATTCTTTTTGCTTCGATGCTTGCCCCTAAAAGTAGCTTGCGGCCAAGCAAACTGCTCCTTTCCTATCTCTTTCGTTAATTGAGCTTCCAGCGCAGAGACGTAGCCATCGAAAGCCCTGTAAAGATCGTTGAGAACATACGGCGAATTGATCTCAACCCTGACGCCATCCTCCTCAAAAATCTCAATATTCTCATCAGCCATTTAGGCCTCCTGTTTAGTGGCTTCAAGGATGAATTGATGCCCAATGCTTTTCTCTGTGATCTCGCCAACGCCTTTCCGCCCATAGGGCCCCCTAGCAGCAAGCAAGGTAACGTCATAAGTGCTTCCACTGTCAACGGCCAAGCTGCCCATCATCCCCTCAACGACTAAATCAGAGAAGGTTGTGGGGTCTGTGCAATAACCATCAAAACGACTTGTTCTGATGTCAACGCCTGCAAAGTTCTGGCCAATGGATGCGCCAGTTTCACGAATAAAAACACGATAGGAAACATCAGCGGTGTTAGCCGTTACGTTCCCTGTCGCCGGGTCTATTGCTGTGCCAGAGGAGGGGAGCGCGAATGTCAGCCCTCCATTGGCAAAGGCAGCTAATGGGCTGACCATTGATCAAGTTGCAGCGGTATAGGTAGGAGCGCCATAACCAAGCAGTGTGAAATTAACGACCGCGATTGATCCCGCTTCAATTGCCTCAGAAAAGGATGTAATGATCCCTGTCCCGGCGTATTTTTCCTGAGTAGTGACAGAAGCCCCTGGATCCGGCGTTTCACGATACCAGTGCACGAATTGAGTCATCGAGTTGTTCGATGCTGCTTTTAGGAGCAAATAGCCAGCATCAACCTGATCAAGATTCATTGACATTGGGATGCTATAGCTCTGAGAAGTAGCAACCGCTTTTTGATAGCCCTGCGCGGTGCCGTAATCAGTCACGCTCTGGCTTTCTGTGCTGGTCTCAAGTGAGCAATTGGTCAGGTTCAAAATCTCTGTGAGACCTGAATTACTTGTTGGATGGCTGGCTGTGGCAGAAGCTGCGTTGCCTATCCATAGGCGGTAGCCAATCGCTGACATGAAGGCCATGATGCAAAACCCTTTTAGTAGTGGTTAGTTGAAGTTGCCGGAGCGATTACGACCGCAACAGTGTTGCCTGACCGCCAGGGGTTGCCATGGAAAATCTGCCGTCGTAGGCCAACGCAGACGAAAGCTGTTCTTTCCAATAACCCTGTTGCGCTCTGATGCCCGCAAACTTTGCGTCAGGGTTGCCCGGTTCCCACTCGACAACATCCGCCCGAATCATTGCAAGATCTTCGCTGGCCTTTGCCTCAAATGTTGTTTCCAGCGTGTTGAGCTTGGCGATTGCTGTTTGACTGCTTGTGATTTGATCAGCAGCAGCAGAACCCATCAAAAAATCAAGCTCCTCAAGTGCCATCGAAGTGGCAGGAATTGAAAGATGACGGCGGATTGATTCTCGATCAGTTGAAGCCCAAGCCATGGCAAAGCCTTTCTTTTAGGTTGCCGTGGCAACTTGAGACATGGAATCAACTAACTACAAAAAGTGGGAGATCATTAGAGATCTACTCAAGAAAAATGACCTGACTGATTACGCCATCTACAAACGAGCCGAGGAAGTGCTAGCAGAACGCGAGACAAACACGCCTGCTGTTGATGATCCATTGAACTAATCCTCTATAGGAGGTGGTTCCCAGAATGGCCTCTGTGGTTTCTCTAATCCAACAGAACGTTCAAACGGTGCGGGGCCGTAGTTGGGTTTCTTCCCTGATTTTTCTAGCTCTTCTAAAATTGCTTTCCGTTGCTTTGCATCAGCCTGTGGATCAGTCAAACCTTTCTTTTCCCATTCCGGTTTCCATGGAACAACTGTGCAACGGCAATTGGGATGGAGCTTGACGACAACTGTGGCACGTTTATAGACATTTCCATGCCGCCAAGCACAGTAGCTGCATGTTGCACTTGATCGGGTCGAAATAAATTGAACATATTCAATCCCTTCCCGTTCATATCTGAGCTTTGTCCCTTCTGCCATGGCAGCGCCCATTTCCGTGCGGGCCACCATCTGAGCGCGGCTTCTTGTTAGCGCCATGCTGTTTTTTAGTGTCTTAGATAATGCTTGCCAGCTATCACCTTGCGCGAGATGAAATTCAACAGCGCCCATGATTCGCCCGCGTAAATCAACCTCAACTAATCGGTTCATATAGGCGAAAGCCTGCGAGCCTCTTGCTCCTGCCGCAAAAGCCTGTTGGCCTCTCACCAGTGCCTCCGTTGAACCTCTTGCTCCTGCCGAGTATGTCCCCAAAATGTTCTGGCGTTGGGCGGCTGCGATCAAGGCATCAGGATTCTGTTTTGCCATGGCAGGGCTCAAGACTGCGCTGAAATCGTTTTCCCCTTCTGAGACCTTCTGCAAGGTGGACGCTGCCCAGAAATCAGAAGCGGCTTGGCCTGTTGCTAGTGCTTCGGTCACCTTGGCTTGTAGTGACGGGGGGAGCTTCATTTCTTTCAAGCCTTCTCCTAGTTCTTCCCGCAGGGCCAGCAGCCTGCGAAGGGGGAAGGATCCAGCGCCTGTCAATGCCCTTTTGTATGCCTCCTCAATCCGTGGCTCCATGGCCTTGTAAGCATCAAGCAGGCCATTCAAAACATCACGCTCAAACGGACCCTCAAGCGCATCTCCTAGCCGCTCCCAGCTATCGGCGTTGATCATCAGCCCTCAGCCGTGAACTGATTTGGCGGCAGCATGATCCCCTCACGCATCAGCTCTTGATCACGGGCTAACTGCCCTTCCAGTGCTGCCCTATCGCTTGATTCAAGGGCTTGAATCTCTTCCTCTACGTCGAAGTCAATTGGCAACACACCGCCGCGCTGCAATAGCTGTAGGGCCGTTTGCTTCGACAGATAGCCACCATCCGAAAGGCTGCGAACCTGTTCGATTTGCTGAGGTTCAAAACGTTGCTCTAGTGCCTGCGGCGCTACCTCCAGGCTGCCGGTTGCTTCCTCGCCTGTGTACTCAATCCAGAGGAATTGGAGCTGTTCAAATAGGGAGGATTTCTGAGCTGCCGCAAGACTGAGGCCGCTTTGCACTTGCCCCGCTTGGAGCCTGGCCTGTGTTGCCGTCATCGCTTGGCTATCGCCTGCCATGAACGCCAGCGTCTCCCTATTGATCAACCCCTCAATATGGGTAACTTCCTCTTGCTGCCTTTGCAGTGAACCCCCTGAAATTTCGGCCCAGCGAAAATCCCCTCCCTCCGGCACGTCAACAACAGAATTAGGACCGATGACTAGCGGCGGCGGTGTCTGCCCGTCCATCATCAAGGCCCCCCTTCTGACCGGCACGGGAAGAGCGCAACGGTGCAAAAGTTCTGATAGATCGCTGCGGCTCCGGTAGTGCTGCAGGGTCAGCAATGAAAGCTCCCTGAACGGCGGGAGTCCATGTCCCCATCGCTGCGGCTGTGGTGAGTACCAAGTCAGAGGAACATCCTCAATGCTGGTCTGGCCTTCCTCCACCATGACCAGCTTCTGTCTTGCGCCTATGGCCTTGTTGACCTGCCAAACCTGGAAGCCGCCAGGGGTTAGGACACGGAAGAACGGCTCAAGCTGAAAACCAAAGTCGCCGTTCTCAACTTCCCGCCATTCGAGAATTGTTGCCTGAGTGAGAACTTCCTGGCCAGCAATAAATTCTGTTTTCCAATTGAGGATGTTTTTTCGTTCGATCAATACCAGATAAGGCTGCCTGCCTAATGCCAGCCGCTCCGCTTCGCTTTCAATCACAATTTCCGGCGGCATCTCCACCATGACAGCGCAGCCGCCATCCCTCATCGACAGACAGTCAGCCATGGCAAAGAATGCTTGCAGGTTGTTGCCGTGTTGGTCGCAATCATCCCGCTCAGCTTCTAGAGAAGGTGGCAAATCAGTAAGCGT
>Ga0209404_10002702_pt1 | contig 10778 bp, 8 predicted proteins | sample TroAtlMetagenome_2_FD_187447 | JGI IMG/M metagenome (GOLD analysis project Ga0209404, IMG submission 187447) | Marine eukaryotic phytoplankton communities from Atlantic Ocean - Tropical Atlantic ANT8 Metagenome (SPAdes) (version 2) | ecosystem: Environmental > Aquatic > Marine > Oceanic | place... | reverse complement strand
ATGTAGAGACCACTTGCCCATGGAAGCACGAGAAAAAAACAACTACGATCACCCCAATGCATTTGAGCATGAATTGCTGAAAGCGCATTTGCAGGCACTTAGAGATGGTCAACCTATTGATTATCCTCATTACTGTTTTAAAACACACACTCGACTGCCTGACACTGAACGTTTGAACCCAGCACCAGTTATAATTCTTGAAGGAATTATGCTGCTTGCCCGTGCAGATCTTCTGCCACTTTATGACGTGAAAATCTTTGTCGATACTCCACTGGATATCTGCCTTATGCGCCGCATGATACGAGATATCAAAGAACGTGGACGTACTATCGAGTCAGTTGCCAAACAGTACGAAGAAACTGTAAAACCGATGTATCACCAATTTATCGAGCCAAGCCGGTTCACTGCTGATGTAGTAGTTACACAAGGTGGTAAAAACCAAATTGCTCTAGATGTGATCAAATCTCACATTCAGCAAGCGCTTCTATAAAGGATTGATATTATGGTGAGTTTACTGGGCATTGCAGTCCTTTTAGGTATTGCATTCGCGCTCTCGTCGGCGAAACGCAGCATTAGTTTGCGTACTGTTGGTGGCGCCTTCGCTATGCAAGCTTTAATCGGTGCATTTGTTCTGTATTCTGAGCCTGGCAAAGAAGTTCTGTTAGCAGCAACAGGGTTTGTTGCTAACATCATTGCCTACAGTCAAGACGGTATTAACTTCCTATTTGGCCCTATCGGCGACAAATCTATTGCCTTTATTTTTGCTTTCAATGTTTTACCCGTTATCGTTTTCTTCTCATCACTTATCGCAGTGTTATATCACTTAAAAGTGATGGGCTTAATTATTAAAGTGATTGGTGGTTTCCTTCAAAAGGTATTGAGAACTAGCCGCCCTGAATCCATGTCAGCGGCAGCAAATATATTTGTAGGGCAGACAGAAGCCCCATTGGTAGTTCGCCCTTTCATACCTCATATGACGCGTTCTGAGCTATTTGCCGTGATGGTAGGTGGCCTTGCCTCTATTGCAGGTTCAGTAATGGCAGGTTATGCGGGTATGGGCGTTGATTTAAAATACTTACTCGCAGCGAGCTTTATGGCAGCCCCTGGCGGTATGTTAATGGCAAAGATTATTCTGCCAGAAACTGAAAAAACCAAAGACGGCTTAAGCGAAATAGATTCGGAAGACACAGGCTACGCCAACGTCTTCGATGCAGCAGCAAGCGGTGCTGCATCAGGGATGACACTCGCATTGAACGTGGGTGCTATGCTACTTGCATTCATCGCCCTCATTGCCATGTTCAACGGCCTAGTGGGTTGGACAGGTGGTTTATTAGGGTATGAAAATGTCACCTTTGAAGGGATCATGGGTTACATACTTCAACCGTTAGCATGGGCAATTGGCGTTCCATGGGAAGAAGCCCAGATTGCAGGAAGCTTTATAGGACAGAAAATGGTAGTGAACGAATTTGTGGCTTACCTTAACTACCTCGAGCACCAACCTAACCTGTCTGAATCAACACAAGCTATTGTCACTTTTGCACTTTGTGGTTTTGCAAACTTATCCTCTATCGCTATTTTGATGGGTGGTATTGGTGCTATGGCACCTACTCGCCGAAAAGAAATTGCTCAGTTGGGCCTAAAAGCAGTTATCGCTGCAACGCTATCAAATTTGATGAGCGCAGCGCTTGCAGGCTTCTACTTAACACTTGGCTAAACTGTCAGATTGAAGTACTAGATTAAGTTTTAGGCTAAGTTTTCGCCCAAATGTAGACTAAATGGTCTACATTGATTACATTAGGCATCTTAGATGACGTTGATTGATTTAAGTCAACTACCAAAGCTTTTTTGGCGGCCCGTCTACCCTTATAATGCCGCAATCAAATTAAACGGGATAAAGTTATGCAATTAGTTGCTGTTGATTACACGGCGGAAAACGCCCAAGAAGAATTCGTTAAGTCACTACGAGAGACGGGCTTTGGGGTATTGAAAAACCACCCAATTCAACAGTCACTCGTGCAAGGCATTTATGATAGCTGGCAAGGCTTTTTCGATAGTGAAGAAAAAAATGACTACCTTTACAATAAGGGTAAGCAAGATGGATTCTTCCCTCAAAGCGTTTCTGAGGTAGCCAAAGGCTTCACGAAAAAAGATATTAAAGAGTACTTCCATTATTACCCTTGGGGTCAATGTCCTGACGAACTTCGTCCTTTGCTGTCACAGTACTATTCAGAAGCCAACACGCTTGCTTCTGAGCTTTTAGGCTGGATTGAGAAACACTCTCCAGAGGAAGTTAGCGACAAGTACAGCCAACCATTAGGCGACATGATCAAAGATTCAGATCAGACTCTATTACGTGTACTTCACTACCCACCACTAAGTGGTGAAGAAGAAGTAGATGCTATTCGTGCAGCGGCTCACGAAGATATTAATCTTATTACTATTCTTCCAGCTTCTAACGAACCAGGATTACAAGTAAAAGCGCAAGATGGCAGTTGGTTAGACGTACCTTGCGATTTTGGTAGCTTGATTGTGAATATCGGCGATATGCTTCAAGAAGCATCAGGTCACTACTTCCCATCTACGACTCACCGTGTTGTGAATCCAGATGGTGCAGACATGACCAAGTCACGTATTTCATTGCCACTGTTCTTGCACCCTCGTCCGGATGTGGAGCTTTCAGAACGCCATACTGCAGGCACATATCTGCAGGAACGTTTGAAAGAGCTAGGTGTTATCTAAAAGAGCGCTATTCTCTATAAAAAAAAGCCACGTTAAAACGTGGCTTTTTTGTTGGCCCGATTTATTGGTACGTTTGCTGCAAGATTCGCTGCAAGTAGGTACTCACTGCTTGTTTTGCAAGTCGTTAGTCGTTATTAATTAGTAGTTCAGAGCAATAGTAGAAAGCTTACTCATGTACCGGTTCTCATCTTGTGAATTGGGCGCAAGTTGAATAGCGCGTTTAATGTAACGCTCAGCGTTATTGATATCTCCTATCTCGTAATACACTTTAGCCAATCCAAAAAACACTTCGTGTCTTGTATTATCTAAGCGAAGCGCGCGCTGGAAATGTTCTAATGCGTCTGCAAACTCCCCATCATCCAGAGCTTGTTCCCCAAGAATGAAATGGTAAAAAGGGTTTTCTTTACGTTGCGCTTCAACTCTAGCTTTAATCTGCGCTGATTTATCAAATAAGCCTTGGTGGTAATACAAAATAGACAAGTTGTCCCACGCAGTTAGATTATTTTCATCCAAATTTAACGCAAACTGATAACTTTGCTCTGCTGCTTCAAATGCGTCAACCATACGGTACAGCACGCCTAAATTAACCCAGCTTTGCTGTAACTCTGGTGATAACACTGCAGCAGCCCTAAAGTAACTGTATGCTCGCGTATAACTGTTCGCAATTAGCGCGTCTGCACCTTTATTGTTGTAGAACATAGACAACACAAGGCGCTTGGTAACAGGCACCCGTGGAAAGTGCGTTCTAATCATTTGCGGATCAAAATCAACATCTGCGCTACTTGGTCCTATGTTAGTCACTAGCGGATCTTTAGGTACATTTATGGTTAAGTTAACGTGACCATTTAGAAAACTGAAGCCGTCACGCCTTGTCCAATACTCAGGTATGTCTACTTCATAGAATGTGGCATCGTAGCCTGCGTGCTGCGCCATGGCGTAAGTCATGATTGACAAAGAAAGGCAGTTTGCAGAACGATTATTAAACGTCTCATTGGCAACCGAATTCGCATTACTGCGGTATAACAACCCCATTTCAGAATGATCAAAGATTGAGGAAATTAGCCCTTTTACGTTGGTTGTCTTTCCTCCTGACTCATAAACAGCCTCATCCACAAATAACTGTGCATCTTCTTCTAGTGCAAAGACTTGCTCTTGTGTCTCAATCGGAAAAGACGCATAACTAGGAAACAAATGATCGTGTAATGCAGGATAAGGATTCTTGGCAACAACAGGCGCAGTGCTAGCACAACCTAGCATAGCTGAACTGAATAAAACGAGTAGTGCGGTAATAAGATGTCGAAGTAACATAATGCAGCCCTCCCCTATTAACACCTTGACGAAGTATAGCGCAATTCGCTAAATTTAACATTATATTTACATCCCATCTAATGCACTGCTTTCTATTACGTAAACTTAATCATCAATTTTGTTAGGAGAAACGTAACCATTCTCGCTACATCAATTTATGTTCTCCCAAAATTTAAGGAAGGTATTTATGGTTAAGTTAATCCCGTTGGTAATGATGAGCTTGATAAGTATATCGGCTTTTGCCGGACATCATATGGAATCAGAGAAGGCAGATATCGTTGATACTGCAGCAAGTAAAGAGATGTTTTCTACCTTAGTCGCGGCGGTTGAAGCTGCGGATTTAGTTGATACCCTAAAAGGTAAGGGCCCTTTCACAGTATTCGCCCCAACCAATAAGGCTTTCTCTAAACTGCCAGAAGGTACGGTAGAGATGCTGCTTAAGCCTGAAAATAAGGCATTACTATCACAGGTGCTTACTTATCATGTAGTATCGGGTAGCGTGATGGCTGAAGATGTGATGTCGCTAACCAGTGCCACTACCGTAGAAGGTACTGATATCACTGTGGTTACCGCCATGGGGAAAGTAATGATTAACGATGCCACCGTGATTAAAGCCGATGTAAAAACATCTAATGGTGTCATTCATGTTATTGATACCGTATTACTTCCCGCTGAAGTCAAAAAAGCGTTATAGCCCATTATTAGTAAGTAGCGGGTTTCCGCTACTTACTCCCCCCTTTTATACAAAACTACGTTTCAAAACCAATAACCCCGATGCTTTTTTAATCCATAACCTTCTTGTAATCCGTATACCAATTAATTAGCTTACAAGGATGAAGTCATGTTCACTGTTTACACCTACGCTATCGCAGGGCTTGCGGTAATCATTTTTACAGTATTAATTCAGAACATTGTTGCCGCTGTGGCGCACCGCAAACAATCATCTTATGTACCAGGCAAAGTTGCCGAACACCTAAGTCACGACAGCTTCGTATTTAGAAGCCATAGAACGTTTCACAATTCACTTGAGAACGTAAACCAATTTATTATTCCGGCGATACTTTGCATGTTTGTTGGCGTTACCCCTCTCTATCTGGCTATATTAGCTTGGGTGTATGGCTTATGTAGAATTGTTCATATGGCACTATATTATGCGATGGCGACTGAGCGTAATCCAAGCCCGAGGACCTATTTTTATATGATAGGGCTGGTAACTAACCTAATACTGTACGTGCTTCTTTTTATGTCGTTAATTTAAATACACAAAAATGTTAATTATTAAACTTTTGTTTAATGCATTTTTTACACTTGCCGCGTTACTCTGGGTTTAACGTTTACAAATAGTTGGAAACGGTTGCGTTGTAGGTAAAGGACTAACATGTTTATTGAGCAAGTAAATAAACGAGCATTATCAGACTGCCATTTATTAATTGTAGATGACCAAGCAAGCTCTCGAATGATTTTAGAAGGGCTTCTTGAAGAGATGGTGAGTTGTACCTCTGTTTCCTCTGGAGAAGCTGCGCTTGCTTACTGTGAAAAAAACACACCCGACTTGATTCTGATGGATGTGAACATGCCTATCATGGATGGACACCAAGTTGCACAAGCCTTACGTGAAAATCCGAGTAAATCTGATATCCCCATTATTTTTGTTACCGCAACAACGACAGACGAAGCACAATCAAAATGCTGGGATTCTGGCTGTGTGGACTTTGTGACCAAACCTATTAATGCATGTACGTTACAAAATCGCGTGAAAGCGCACCTTAACCATAAGCTCAAAAACGACCTGTTAGAAAACCTTATTTATATTGATAGGCTGACGGGCGCTTACAATAGGCACTATTTAGAAGACTACCTTCCCCGCTTTATGAAAGATGGTAAGCGGAGTCATAACCCCCTTTCTCTTGTGCTATTCGATGTTGATTATTTCAAGCGCTACAACGACCGATATGGGCATATGGAAGGCGATAGCTGCTTATGGAAGCTTAGTAAAGCGATTAACGATAGCTTATTGCGCCCTATGGACAAATTGGTTCGCGTGGGCGGTGAAGAGTTTTTAGTTATTCTACCCAACACCAATGAGGAAGGCGCAAAATTAGTCGCAAATCGACTTTTAAGTACCGTGTTCAATTTAAATATTGCCCACGCTGATTCAAACCTTGCAAGGGTGACGATTAGCGCTGGTGTAGCAACGAAACACCCAGACGATAATAAAACTATCGACTTCACTATGCTTCAAGCTGATAAAAGCTTATATGCTGCAAAAGGGCTAGGTAGAAATTGTGTCGTGAGTAGCGTGGAAACGGCTCACAATGTAATGGAGTCAGAAGCTTAAAAGATATATTAAAGCCTAGTTTAGGGTAGTTTATTAAGTTTTAACCACGCCAAGTGTTTTCCTACCAAGGGCTTTAGTATGTGATAAGTCCGCCAAGCAACTTTGTTCCGTAAGCCCTAATGACGCTAGCTGTGCATAGCACAAGAGTAAAGCGGCCATGGCATCTTCTAATGCATTGTGTTGAGGCACCTCTGGTAAACCGGCTCTCAGTAAACAAGCGCCTAAAGATGCGCTATTTGATGGAACGACTTCATGCTCTTTTTTCAATTCATACAAAGCGAGTTGTAAGGTGTCGATGTAATAAACCTCTTGTGCCGGCAAGTTTAAGCGCCTAAATACCGCATCAAGTACTGCCAAATCTAAGTTGGCATTATGGATAACCAGAATCTTTGAAGGCAACTGTGCGATAAATCTCGTTAGCACATCTTCTACTTTTTCGCCCTTTGAAATATTGTCTTGAATGAGCCCATGGATAACTGGGCTTTGCCCTAAAGGCGCTTTGGTTTTAACAACACTATAAGTGCAGGTTTCTAAAGCAATGCTACTGTTGCGCCCACACACCCAGCCAAAAGATGTAATTTCCGACTCATTGGCGTTTAAGGATGTCAGCTCTAAATCAATAGACATCAAAGTAGTGTCTTGTAAAGTCGCGCTTTTAAACCTATCGAATGATGATGGTCCGCGCCCGAATAACCAGTCACTTAGCCATTGCAACATGATTACGCCATACCGCCTGAAAAATTCATGACAATTGCTTTTTGGGCTCTTTCGATAGCTTGAAAAGATGCCTTTAGCTGATGCCTTTCTATGGAAGATAAAGACGACACTGACACACTATTATCCGCCACATTATGCTGAAGCTGATGACGCCATCGTAATCGATTCAAAAATATCCAAATATCTCGTAAGTTCGCCGCATCCTTGGTTGAAAGCTCTGAATTTTCGGGCAATAAAGATAGCCTTGCAAGGGTGCCAGGTACAGATATTCCCCCTGCAAGGGCATAAATGCGCACAATATTATTAATTAGTGCCACCGCGCGTACTTTCAAATCAATCGTATCTTTAAGTTTTCCGCCTTTTTCATAAGTAAACTTCTGAAACATAGAAAGAGGCACAGAGACTTCATTTGTATGACGAGATAATGCCGCAAGAAATAAACTTTGTTTGAGCAAAGGCATTCGTTTGCGCTGTAGCGTTTTAAACAGCCCCACATCACCCGCAGCGCAGCGTGCATCAAGAAAAATGTTTAAGTGCATAATGGCATCTTTGGTGGGTGCATTTACCCACTGCCGCGCTTGCTCAACCGCTTGGTCTAGCGATAACCGAAGCTCGGGGTTACTTGCCATAATATTGCCACTGCATAGTTTAATACCGCACTTTCCTAACCCCTTGCAGACATACTCCGCCATGGCGGCAAAGTAGTCGGCTTGTACTTGCGTGGGCGATTCAGCTAACAGCAGCGCATTGTCTTGATCTGATCCCATTGTCTGATCCTCTCTCGCTTGGGAGCCATATACTAGCCACGAAAACATCATGCCGGCTTTACCGTGTTCTTGCTGAAAGAACCCAATGAGCTTTCGCGTCATAATATCAGTTGCTTGAGAAAGCACTTTACCCGCAATATCATAATCACCTGCGTGTTTAGCATGTGCAGAAAAGTAATGCGGAAGCTGCCACGCTAAACGTGTTAATTCGTACAAATTGCTCGCTTTCGACAGTTCTCCAATGATAAATAGTACGCTACCTCGTTGATGGCGAACAATATCACTGGCCGTCACCATACCTACGGGGCTATGACTGTCTTTATCTAATATAGGTAAATGATGAATGTTTTTTTCGGTCATTAACGCCATGGCGTCAAATAACGTTAGGTTACTGGCAACATTCGCCGGCGACGGGGTCATAACACTGCTAACAGGGGTCGTCAGATCAACCCCAGCGGCAACCACTCTAGAACGTAAATCTCTGTCGGTAACGATACCAACCAGCTGCCCTGCTTCAGTAATTAAAAGGGATGACACCCGGTTATCCGTCATCAATTGAGCGGCTTGTTGAATAGGCGTACTTACATCGGTGCCAATGGGTGCATTTTCAGTTAAATCATAAAGTGGCTTGTACAACCACATAGATTTTGATTCTGTAATGGCTTGATTTTGCAGCGCATCATGTCGCAGGCCATTGAAAAAAGTATTAATACTATCGTATTGAAGAAGGGCTTTGAATGGTGCTTCTTCAAAGCTATACACTAATCCAGGGCTCTCTACCATCACCGCCATGGCATAGTCGCTACCGTCCAAAACACGCTGAAAACCAAAATAGTCTCCTTCGCTAACATAACGGGGGGGTTCTTGCCCTGCACTTACAGAAAACTGACCACTTTGGATGAGATAAATTCGGCGAGATTGTCCCATCAAGGTTTTTAGGTTTTCTTTTGTTACGTAAAGCAATTCTGCCGAGGTAAGTAAATCAGTTAATGCATCCACATCAAGCGTATCGAAGGGCGCAGAAGCAGCAACAAAATCTGCGACTTGCTGGGCAATAGCGGTCATACGTAATGCTCCTGAAACGATAAAAACCAACCCGCCTTTTAGAGTTTCCTCCTTGAGCGAGTTGGTTTAACAAAGGCTCGGCCAATTACCGAGCGTCAGTGTCTTGTTTTGACAATTAGCTTCTAATCGTTAGTGCGCAGATGCCTCGCCCGCTCCTTTCGGATAACGAATGCTCTCTACTAACTCTTGGATTTCTTCCGGGGCTTCGTCGGTAGACTTAAAGACAACGAAAGCAACAAGGAAGTTAACCATCATACCCAAGGTACCTATGCCTTCTGGGGAAATACCAAACCACCAGTTTTCCGGTACATTTGCAGCAGGGTTCACAAACTTAAAGTAAATAATATAGGCGGCGGTGAACGCAATACCTGCAATCATGCCCGCAATCGCGCCTTTATCATTCATTCGTTTACTAAAGATACCCATAATAATGGCAGGGAAGAAACTGGATGCCGCCAGACCGAACGCGAAGGCGACCACCTGTGCTACAAAGCCCGGTGGATTTATCCCAAAGTAGCCTGCAATGACAATGGCTACCCCTGCCGCAAGCCGTGCATAAAACAGCTCGGACTTATCGGTGATATTGGGCATAAAGTTTCGTTTTAACAAATCATGGGAAACTGATGTTGAAATAACTAACAGCAAGCCAGCTGATGTAGACAATGCTGCGGCTACCCCACCAGCAGCCACCAATGCGATAACCCATGCAGGTAAGTTCGCAATTTCTGGGTTAGCCAATACCATGATGTCACGGTCAACTTTCATTTCGTTGCGTTCATCACCCGAGTAAAACATCACCCCATCACCGTTCTTATCGTTGAATTCAATAAGCCCAGTTTGCTCCCAGTTTTTGATCCACGACGGCGCTTCAGCGTAACTTGTTCCAGTTAGCTCAGGACCGTTAATGGTTTCAATCATATTCACTCGAGCAAATGCAGCAAGCGACGGCGCAGTGGTATACAAAATAGCGATAAACGCAAGTGCATAACCAGCCGACTTACGTGCATCATGCACTTTAGGTACGGTGAAGAAACGAACGATAACGTGAGGTAATCCAGCCGTACCCACCATCAATGCAAACGTAATAAAGAACACATCGATGGTACTTTTCGACCCGGAGGTATACTCGTGAAACCCGAGTTCCACCGATAGGCTGTCGAGTTTCTGTAATATATGCATCCCCGACCCATCTGCGAGCGTAGCGCCGAACCCCGTTTGCGGAAGTATATGGCCCGTCACCATGATAGAGATAAACACTGCTGGAACAATATACGCAAAAATCATTACGCAAAACTGCGCAACTTGGGTATAGGTAATCCCTTTCATGCCGCCTAATACCGTGTAGAAAAACACGATAACCATGCCAATCACCACACCAGTTACGATATCGACTTCTAAGAAACGACTAAATACTACGCCCACGCCTCGCATTTGCCCTGCCACATAGGTAAAGCAAACAAAGATGGCGCAGAAAACAGCAACGGTTCTTGCGGTTTGGGAATAGTAGCGGTCGCCAATAAAATCCGGTACAGTAAATTTACCGAATTTACGTAGGTAGGGTGCAAGACACAAGGCAAGTAATACATAGCCTCCAGTCCATCCCATTAGGTAAACTGCGCCGTCGTACCCCATAAAGGAAATAAGACCGGCCATTGAAATAAATGAAGCTGCCGACATCCAGTCTGCGGCGGTAGCCATACCGTTTAGCACCGGAGGTACACCGCCACCAGCAACGTAGAAGTCGTTAGTAGAACCCGCTCTAGCCCATACAGCTATGGCGATATATAGCGCAAATGTTGCGCCTACAATAATAAATGTTAGTAGTTGAACGTCCATGGTATTAC
>Ga0209404_10002698_pt1 | contig 10782 bp, 10 predicted proteins | sample TroAtlMetagenome_2_FD_187447 | JGI IMG/M metagenome (GOLD analysis project Ga0209404, IMG submission 187447) | Marine eukaryotic phytoplankton communities from Atlantic Ocean - Tropical Atlantic ANT8 Metagenome (SPAdes) (version 2) | ecosystem: Environmental > Aquatic > Marine > Oceanic... | reverse complement strand
TCGGATTACATAAATGCTTTCATGAGAGTTGGCTCGAAATAGCCCCAAGCGGCCGCGATGAAGCTCATCACGGTTGCAACCAGGAGCAAAATTATCTGACGGTTCTTGAGCCATTTAACTGCGGCCTGGGAGTGGCAATGACTCTTATGCCGATACTTGCGCAGAACAATGAGCCAACTAGCCGCCACCGCAATCACCGAAAATGCGGTCATTGGCCAATGGAGCGAACCCAGAGGTGCCAAAACACTGCTCAGGCTCGCACTCAGCCCGGCGGCAACCAGCACCATCGGTAGAATGCAGCAAGAGCAAGCTGCCAAAACAGCAGCCGACCTGCTTATGATGCTAACAACGGTCGTCTTGCCGTCGTGCAAAGGTAGTGGTTCGACAGCATGAGTCGGTTCGGCCATCAAGCGACTAGCAACCACGAACGGCCCTTACCCATATGAAGTCTTCAAATAGGTCTGCCATAGTACTCTTTCGAACAGAGGCTTCACACGCGAGGGTTCATTGTATTTCGCGGATGTGGCATAGCCCTCCACCAAATGAAGGTCGAGGTCAATTGTGTCAAACTTTCTGACAGCTCCTCAACCCCGTCACGCAGCTGAGGTGTCCAAGCTCGGCGGACGCCGCAGTCCTTTGACCAACATAGCCGCGCTCAACAGCTTATTGTACCTGAAAGACGGAACCCCGCGCCAGGGTTGGGTGAAGCGCGGGGTTCCTGAACGGCCCCGGGACACCTGCGATCCGCAGGGTTCAGGGGGAGGTGGGGCCGCCATTCGATTAACGAGGAAGAACCGACCGGGACCGGATTTGGTTTTACCGTACACCTAGTCGCTTACGCTTCTTGCCAATCTATATATCGAACAGATAGATCCACTCGCAGGTGTGGCGACGCGCTCAAATCCTAGCATGAGCATGCTATATTCACGCCGACATGCAATTGCTGGCAACCTGTTCGCGCAATTAGTCGATCGGTTCTTGGATCACACGCAAATACGGTTTCTTTTCGTCCCAGCCATCGGGATATTTGGCTTTCGCATCTTCGTCCGACAAGGAAGGCGGAATGATCACATCATCACCCTTCTGCCAATTAACCGGTGTCGCTACACCCTTGCGTTCGGTGAGTTGGACCGAATCCAGCAGCCGGAGCACTTCATCGAAATTCCGCCCGCTGCTCATCGGATAAAGCAGCATGGCGCGAATTTTCTTGTCTGGCCCGATGATATAGACAGCGCGGACGGTGGCGTTATCGGCTGCGGTTCGCCCCTCCGCATTACCCGCTTCGTCGGCCGGCAGCATATTATAAAGCTTGGCGACCTGTAGGTCGCTGTCGCCGACCACGGGATAGTCGACCTTATTTCCACTCACCTCCTCGATATCGGGAAGCCAATCGCGATTATCCTGGCTGCTGTCGACCGAAAGGCCAATAATCTTGGTGTCGCGTTTGGCAAATTCCTCGCCAAGCCCGGCCATATAACCAAGCTCGGTCGTGCAAACCGGTGTAAATGCCTTGGGATGGGAAAAGAGGATTGCCCAGCTGTCACCCATCCAATCATGGAAGTGAATGTTTCCTTGTGTGGTCTGGGCTGTGAAATCGGGGGCTGTCGAGCCAATTGAAAGGGTCATGTAAAATACTCCTGCTTATTTTGTGGGTACTCAGGGCACATTTCTAGCGATGCTCTGAGAAAAATGCGGATCCGACCTCGTCTTCATCCTGTTCCTAAAGGAAGAGCGCCAGATCCGCTTTGCTCGGGTCAACCGGTCATACGACAAACCGATCCCAGCCAGCATAATGCTCACCGCTACGCTTGCCTTGAGGCAGGCTCAGTCCGATCAAGAGCAGGCCGACCGCAACCGACGCCACCGTTCCGGCAGACGACGCTCCCGCTAGGAGGAATGGCGCTGCGACCAGCCAGGCACCGAATGCAGCGTTGATGAAGCGCAAGGCGCGCGCGACTTCCGCGGTCGCGATGATTGCCACCGTAATCACCAAAGCACCCACCACGTGATCGCTGTTGGCCATCGCCCCCTCGCTGCCAAGCGTTATCCTTGTCAGCATCAGCCACGCTCCCAGAGCCGTGCTGGCCACCAGGGTCCACGGGAAGGTCACGCCGCGCACCGTGTTGTTCCAGATCGAACGCGCGTCGGTCATATAGTCGGTATCGTCGATTTCACCGTTTGACACTGCGCCGCCCTTGAAGAAGGTACGAACGAGTGACTTGCCTTCCTTTTTCGACCAGTAGAGATACTGTCCCATGGCGATGACTTCATCGAGCGAGAACGGGATCATGATGAGCATCGCAAGCGCAGCAATCAGAGCCGGCGTACTCCACGTCCCGATCATTATCGGCTGAATGATCACGAAATAGATACTGACCACACCGAGCGGAATGACCAGAATGCCGAAGAAGGTAACCATCCACGGCATCGTGCGCCAGCGCGTGCGGGTTCCCATGACCGCCATCAGGATTTCAAGCACATAGCTGACCGCCCCTAGTCCGGCATCCGGGATCGGCCACGCCTTGGATACATCCGACGTGATGATTTCCTCGGTGCCGTTCTTGGGATCGCCAAGCGATCCGGAGAAAAACGGCTCCCACGCCACATCGATATGGCCAAGCTGGTAGGAGGTAAGCATGCGCGATATCAGAAGGCCGATGATGCCCATCGCCACGATCGGGAATCGCTGGGCATCGGTCGAGGGACTGTAGGTCCACCCGGGCGGGATGGACTTCTTGTCCATCATCCCTTCCATGCTCATGCCGGGCATCATTGGCACCAGCACCGAGAATGCGATCGCCAATGTACCAACCAGGAGATTGGTCAGATATTGGGCCGCGCTCGGACTCCAGAAGAACAAGGGCGCGAAAAGCAGCCAGATGCCGACAAAGGCCGTAGCCCACTGCCCCAACCAGGCGGTGCGCTTCGAAAGCGACATCGCGCCGAAGATCATCAATGCGATCCCGCTCAGCATATCGCTTAGGGCAAGAGCATTGGCCCGCCATTCGATCGACGGCAAACCCCGCTCGAGAGTGACCGCTACGACCGAAGCACGCGCAGTATCGGCGGATACGACGTCATAAACACCAGGACTTGCAGCAAGCCACAGGCCAAGCCCGATGACAGCAAACTGCGTCCAACGGGTACCGCGCTGGGGGCCGTCCATGTCGTGCATGTTGCCGTCCATCTGGTGCCCATCATGAGCCATGTCGGTGTCATGCGATGGTAGTCGCGCCGGTTCGGTCTTCGCTGCATCCGAACTCTTTGGATGCCAGGCCACGCGGGACGTGTTCAGCTTGTTCGTTTCGTACCAGTCCTGCGGGTCGGCTTGCAACGCGTCGATGATGGTCGGAAGCGTTTCGCGGAGCGAGTGCTCTGGCTCCCACCCCAGCAGTTTCCGGGCGCGGGAGATATCGAGAATGTAGTGAGCGTTTGCGTCATCGACCATCCATTGCTTGACGAATCCGTCATGACCGAGGACTTCTTCCTCGATCCACGTGCCCAGTTTCGCCACGCTTTTTGGAATGCGCACTGTCGTCCATTCCTTGCCGTGGATCTGGCAATGAACGATGTCCTGTATCTCGGCATAGCCCAGCGTTTCGGGCTCGCCGACAAGTATCGGCATCTCGCCCTCGAGGTCAGTGCGATGAGCGATAGTCTGCTCGACCGCCTTGGTCAGATCGTCAAGATGCAGTGCCGATTGTGCAGCGCACAACATCCCCGGATACAGATGCGCCGACACGCGATGCTCATAGACACCGGCAATCTGTTCGGCGAGAAAGGCGGAGTGCCCCTCGTCGTCGTAAACCCCCGCAAACCGCAGGAATACAACCGGAATGTCGCCACGGTTCTCGCGCAGTACCTGTTCCGCATCGGCCTTCGATTGAGGGTAAGGCCACGTCGGTCCAAGCGGACTGGATTCGTCGATACGTACGCCCGGCAGCGGTTTGGGCTCGTGTACAAGCATCGAGCTTGCATAGATGAACTGTTCGACATCGAAGTCCTGCAGTGCCGTAATCAGCCTGCGCGACCCTTCAACATTGACATTGGTGTACAGCGGGTTTGGCTCGCCCGTGATGTCGAAATAGGCAGCCAGGTGAATGCAAGCTGCAATCGTGTTTGAATGCGCGGCACGCACATTGGTCAAGGCGTCGACAACCGACGCTTCGTCCGCGAGGTCGATGGCGTATGAGGCTTCTAGTCCGGGAACGTCTTTCGCGACCGAGCGATCGAGGCCGATGATGCGGTACTGGTCGCTCAACCGATCAACCAAAGCGCGCCCAATGTATCCGCTTGCACCGGTTATCAGGACGACGCCTCTAGCCATAATCTACTCCATCGCGTTGATCTTGGGATTACTCTTCAAGACAGAACCGTCCTCGCGGGAGGACGGTCCTGCAGCTGCCCTCGGACTAGCAACAACCCGATGAGGCCTTTTCCTGAGATGGCTTGGAGATTTCCTCGACGAGTTCTGCGGTCTTTGCATCGGCACCGGACCGTGCAATATCAGCCTGGGAAACCATGCCGCAGCAATTCCCTTCGTCATCAATCACGGGAACGCGCCGGACCTGGTTGCTCTCCATCGTGGAGCAACATGCATCTACCTCGGTATCCGGCGTGACAGTGACAACCGAACGGGTCATGATGTCCCCCACCGGGGTGTCGGGCGACTTGCCTTCAGCTACGACGCGACAGCAAATGTCCCGATCTGTGACGACACCCACCAGACCGCCTTGGTCATCAACAACAGGAATCTCTCCGCAGTCGTTTCCCACCATGAGCTTCGCTGCATCCTGTACGCTCGCATCCTTGTCGCAGCAGGCGGGATCCTTCGTCATAATGTCCTTAACATGCATAATTCCACTCCTTCATCGGTCGGTCTGTGCAAAAGCATTTCCCGTCAGGGCAGCTTCGCTCAAATCATAGAAAATCATAAGGTAACGGTTCCCATCGTTGGAAGGTCAAGCCCCCCTCCATGCGACGAATTGGCGAACTCGGTGCCGACCTGGACCGCACAAGGAGGTCGCGCAGGTGCTGATCTTGGTGCGTCTCTGATGGGTCACGCTTACAGTACGAGCCATCTGCTCCAACCCCTCATATTGGCTGAATGGGAAAAGGTCGGGAGCTTGGAGAAAAGATCGTTTCAGCGAATGGATATGTTCCACTCAATAGAGCTGACACCGAGATTTGTTGCGAATTAAACTTCGCAAACGGGCAGACCACGACTTGGCAAAAAACTGCAATCGCGAAACTGGCCAAGCTTGAGGTTTTGCGAACAACGACGCAGCACCTTCGGGCCCGCTCCAGGAGTCTTATGTGTCTCGCCGGTCAAATGTCGGACGCGTCCTCAGCCAATTGCTGGTCCAACCCAAAATGAAGCGAACCATGAGAACAGACCAGCGCCAACTCTGTTTTTAGCAGACCCGCTGGTATCCGAACTTGTGACCGACTTCTTTTGCTAAGGCAGGATTGGCATCGTTGGAAAGATCTTTGAGAATAGGACAATCTGGCCGGTCATCGTTCGTGCAACCCGCGATAAGATGCTCAAGAGCGTCGATCATGGAAAGAATTTCTGCCGCCTTGGCGCGCAGAGCACCCAAGTGTCCGGCGGCAACCTCCCGGACATCCTTGCTGGCTCTTTTCTCGTCGTGCCACAGACCGAGCAATTCGCCGATATCATCTACCGAAAAGCCAAGGTTGCGGGCGCGGCGGATGAACCGCAGCGTATGTATTTCGGCAGGGCCGTAAAGCCGATAGCCAGCTTCGGTGCGTTCGGCCGCTCCGATCAGACCGATTTTCTCATAATGCCTGATCATCTTGGCCGACACGCCACTGTCTGCGGCGGCCTCACCAATTGTGTGTAGTTGGCTCATGCATGCTGGATAACTTTCCCACGATAGGAAAGCAAACAGCCTGCGCCGACAATTTTTATTCTGACGCCTCTCTTGACCTTCCCATGATGGGAAGCCCTATCTTTTGGGTAATGTTCGATTCGCGGAGAAAGGTTTGAAGAAGAAAGCGCACTCCCGCGCATTGACGCCGACATGCCCAGAAGCCGCACCGCCCTGGAAAAAATGCAAGCCAGATATGTGCGGATGACCCAGGCAGGTGACCTGAGCGGCAAGTTCGCGCGCTTCCAGTTCCTGCGCATGACGACGCAAAGCTGAACTTATCGGAACAATGAAAGGAACTTTTTTATGAATAGTTTTAAATTAGCGGCGCTCGGAGCCTTGGCGACCGCCGGTCTCGCAACAGCTGCGGCCGCGCAATCCCAAGTCGATCATCAGCCCGCTCCACAAGAGAGCTCGCAAGGCCAAGAGAGCAGCCACGAGCATGGTGCAATGCAGGGCGAAATGTCGGACATGGATGGTGACATGTCCGGGATGATGGCGATGATGAACAACCCCGAGATGCGCGCTGAAATGATGGCGATGATGAACGATCCGGAAATGCGCGCTCAAATGATGGACATGATGCGCAACTGCAATGAAATGATGAAGATGAAACAGGAACAGATGTCGAATGAAGAGGCAGGGTAATCCTGAGCACCACACGTCAATTTGCCAGATTGTCTTCGCCTAAGCCTGCCCCCTCCCTGCGGGGCAGGCACCATCCGAACAATGATCGGTGAATCCTGCTGATCTCATGTCCCATGCAAGCGGACCGTATTTATGATTTCTACCACAACAGATCCCGAAGGCTTGTCGAGGCTCGGCTGCGCCCGTAGAGTTAGATGATGCAGTTACTGCGCTCTCTTGGAATTTTTCTGATTGCTTGCGGACTCTTTGTCCAGTCGGCCGCTCATGCCTCGGCGGTGCCGCAAGCACCGGCGGGAAGCGAGGCGGCGTGTAACGAGATGCGCATGGAGACTGGTGCTACGACCGCTTCGGAAGACCAACCCGGACCGTGCAAAAATCTTCGCCTGGATTGCCTTGTGGCCCTCGGTTGTATCGCTCCACTGGCCATGATCACAGCCCCATCAGGCGAACGTACGAAAATTGCTGTGCGTTCGTTGTTCACCCCATTTGCCGCATATTCTCTGGCTCTCGTTGATCAAGGACCCGAGCCGCCGCCCCCGCAAGAGCAATTCTGAGTATTGCCAGGGACTGCCCTGCATACTGAAGCTGAACGAATTTTCCGTCGCGCCTAGCGATGGTCGTTTGTTCCGTCCGCGCTTATATCGCGCGCTCTAGCGGAATCTAGAAATCATGCAGAAAATTTGCTGGACCGCATTTCCGGTCCTGCTGGCTTTGGCGCCAGCTAGTTACGCGCAGTCAATCGGCTACGAGGAGGCATTGAGAGCGGCCGTTAGCGAACAGCCGCAGGTGCGAGCGCGGGAGTTGCAGCTCGAGGCACGTCGCAGCGTCGCTGATGCAGCTGACGAACTACCAGATCCTCGCCTCCGCGCTGGGATTCAGAACCTTCCGGTGGCAGGCCCGGCAGCCTTCGAGATCGACCGGCAGCTGCCCACCCAGATCCAGGTCGGTGTGGAGCAGGACATACCCAATCTCGCGGAGCGCCATGCGAGAGCGCGCATGGCAGTGGCCGATATAGATCTGGCTTCCGCGCAGTTGACCCGCGCGCAGCTCACGGCTCGGCTTGGAGCAGGCGAGGCCTGGATTTCGCTCGCGTACACCCAACAGGCTCTGAATGTTATCGATGAGGCACTTAGGCAGATCGAAAGGCTGGTGCCCTTGGCGCGGAGCGCCGTTGCGGCGGGATCGGCCAGGCCGGCTGAGAGCCTCGAAATTCGCCGTGCGGTACTGGAAGTCGAGGACATGCGGACCCGCCTAGAAAGCGACCTTGACGCGGCACGGGCCATGTTGGCGCGATATGCTGCTGTGCAAGGCGCAGTTGCCACCGGGGCTATCCCCGCGGCGGATGTCGATGCCAAGCGACTCCGGGCGACCCTAGAGCTTAATCCCGATATCATTCTCGCTATCGCACAGGTTCGACAGGCAGATGCGAGGATCGATCTTGCCCGGTCGGAGAAGCGGCCCGATTTCGGCATCAATGTCAGCTATGGCAGGCGCGATCCGATGTTCGGTGATGTCGTCTCGGTCATGGGCTCGATTACGCTCCCCATCTTTGCGGGCAGGCGGCAGAACCCGAGGATTGCCGCTGCTGAAGCCGAAGCAAGCGCAGCGCAAGCAATTCAGCTTGATCGCTTGCGCGAACTGCAAGCGCAATTCGAGGCCGACCTTGCCGCTTGGCGCAGCGCATACCGCCAGTGGCAGCGAGCCACGGAGGAGTTGCTACCCCTCGCCCAAAGCCGGGCTGATCTCGAAAGGGCCAGCTTCGCGGCAAACCGCGCCGAACTGCTGGACGTCATCGAAGCGATCAAGGCGCTGGCGCTCCTACAAATCGAGATCCTTGAGCGTGAGGAGGCGACAGTTGAAGCCGCGACGACCTTGCGACTGACCTATACGGAGTTCCAGCCATGAGAGCCAAAATGGGAGCCGCGTGGGACAAACTGTCGCCGCGCCAGAAATCCTGGACGATGGCGGCAACGGTCGCCCTGATCAGCGTCACCGCAGGATACGGGTTATCGCAGCGGGGTGAGAGCGGAAGTCAGGCAAATGGCAACGGGGGATCATCCAGCGCCGAATGTGAGGACGTGCTTTACTGGTACGATCCGATGGTGCCGGGACAGCGTTTCGACGAGCCTGGAAAATCGCCGTTCATGGATATGGAACTTGTTCCCAAATGCGCTGGCGAGGAGGCCACCTCCGGGGTTCAGATCGACGCGGGGCTTGTCCAGAACTTCGGCATCCGCACCGCCGAGGCCGAATACGGCGTACTCGAGCCGGACGTGTCCGTTACCGGTGTTCTCGCTTACAACGGGCGGGACGTTGCAATTGTCCAGCCAAGGGCTGGCGGCTTTGTACAACGAACCTATGGGCGTGCTCCAGACGATGTGGTGAGCCGAGGCGCGCCGCTGGCCGATATTCTCGTACCCGAATGGGGAGGAGCGCAGCAGGAATATCTGGCCGTCCTGAACAGCGGCGATGAACAGCTTGCACAGGCCATGCGCGAGCGGATGCGGCTGCTCGGCATGTCGAATGGGCAAATTTCATCGGTGGGCCGGACCGGCCGCGCGCAGGCGACGATCACGGTCACCGCGCCGACCGGCGGGGCCATCACCATGCTCGGCGTGCGACCCGGCATGACCGTGATGGCAGGCCAGACCCTGGCGGAAATAACCGGATTCTCGCCGATCTGGCTCGAGGCATCGGTGCCCGAAACACAAGCAGCGAATATCCGGGTCGGCCAACCTGTCAGTGCAACCCTGACCGCGTTTCCCGATGAGAGATTTTCCGGACCGATCATCGCGATCTTGCCGAGCGCACAGGATGCCAGCCGGACAATCACCGTCCGCGCACAATTGCCCAATCCTTCCGGACGGCTCAAGCCGGGCATGTTCGCGCAGGTCTCGCTGACCCCCGACACCCGGCGCGCTCTGCTGGTTCCTTCCGAAGCGGTGATCCGGACCGGGCGCCGCACCATCGTCATGATCAAGCAGGACGAGGGCGGCTTCATGCCTGCCGAAGTCCGGATCGGCCGTGAGGCGGGAGGCAGGACCGAAGTGCTGGCCGGCCTTTCGCAAGGCGAAGAGGTCGTGACCTCGGGCCAGTTCCTGCTCGATTCCGAGGCAAGCCTGGCAGGACTTGATGTTCGTGCGATCGATGAGGCAGGTCCGAACCGGGACGGTGAAGACCAACCAGTGACATTCAGCGCAATGGGGACGATCGAGAAGATTGCCGATGGCTCCGTCACGCTGCGGCACGGACCTGTCCCGCGGCTAGACTGGCCCGCCATGACGATGAGTTTCCGCACGAAGAATGCAGCGCAGATCAGCGGGTTCGAGGAAGGCGATAGAGTGCGCTTTACCTTCACCCAGCAGGACGCCGGCCCCCGTATCGAGACCATCAGGAGTGCCGGGCAATGATCGCGCGCATTATCGATGCCTCGATCGCCAATCGGCTTTTCATCGTCCTCGCCGCCATAGCTGTGACCCTTGGCGGGTTCTGGGCCGTCCGCACAACTCCGGTCGATGCTTTGCCCGATCTGTCCGATGTCCAGGTTGTCGTCCGATCCAACTATCCGGGCCAGGCGCCCCGGATTGTCGAGGACCAGGTGACCTACCCGATGGCCACGACCATGCTGTCGGTGCCGGGAGCGAAGACCGTACGCGGCTACTCGATGTTCGGCGACAGCTACGTCTATATCATTTTCGAGGACGGTACCGACCTTTACTGGGCACGGTCGCGGGTGCTCGAATATCTCAATCAGGTGCAGAACCGCCTGCCCGAGGGTGTTACGAGCACGCTCGGTCCGGATGCGACGGGCGTGGGGTGGATTTACGAATATGCGCTTGTCGATCGCACGGGCGGTCATGACCTTGCCGGGCTGCGCAGCCTGCAGGACTGGTTTCTGCGCTACGAGCTCAAGACGATCCCCGGCATTGCCGAAGTCGCGAGTGTCGGCGGTATGGTGAAACAATACCAGATCGTGCTCGAACCTTACCGGATGGCATCGTTCGGCGTCACGCATGCCGAGATCGTAAACGCCATCCAGTCGTCCAACCAGGAGGCCGGCGGTTCGATCGTCGAGATGGGTGAGGCCGAATACATGGTACGCGCGTCGGGCTATCTAACGACGCTGGACGATTTCCGCGAGATTCCCCTCAGGACTGCAACTGGCGGGGTTCCGGTTACCCTTGGCGATGTCGCCACAATCCAGGTCGGGCCGGAGCTGCGCCGCGGCATTGCCGAGCTCAAC
>Ga0209404_10002696_pt1 | contig 10785 bp, 7 predicted proteins | sample TroAtlMetagenome_2_FD_187447 | JGI IMG/M metagenome (GOLD analysis project Ga0209404, IMG submission 187447) | Marine eukaryotic phytoplankton communities from Atlantic Ocean - Tropical Atlantic ANT8 Metagenome (SPAdes) (version 2) | ecosystem: Environmental > Aquatic > Marine > Oceanic | place... | reverse complement strand
GACCTAGCTGGTCAGGTTCTGCCGGAGTTGGATAATGGCTACCGGATGGGCATATATAAACTGTACTGCTAGCACCGGTGGCGCATCAGCCACGGGTCCTACTGGTTCCATACAGTTTCATACAAGCGGATCGAACATGACAGGTTCGCGTAATCTTATGTACTTCACTGCGTCTCGCGGTGGTACTCCCGGTGGAACTACAAGCACGCTGGTATTGACTGGGGCCCTTATTGTTAGTGGCGCCATCACCGCGAGTTCTTATAAAATTATTGACACTGAGGTCATCTCTGGTTCAACCATTTTTGGTAATAGTGCCGATGACATACATCTCCGCACCGGTAGTTTAAATGTTGTGTCAAGCGCAGTTGGAGCAGTGTGGACATCAGTCACACCTGTTCTAAGTTCTTCGGCCACCAACCACATGACTTATCTAAAATCAATTCGTGGTAATTATTTTGCTGTGACGGGTACGGTCACACTCAATGGTGGCGCTAATCTTACGAAGAGAGCATATATTTATGGCGTAACTGCAACCGCCAACACAGTTATCACATTAGACGATCCGAGATCTCAAGGCGCCAAAGCTGGTCACATCATGGTAGTGAAAGATCAGGTAACGGCACGCACAAGTTCTCTCATTCTTTCAAAGAGTACAGTAAGTGGATTAGTTGAAGGTGGAAACTATTACCAATTAACTGGTACAATGCCGGCAATTAACTTGTATTCGGATGGAAGCAACTGGTTTGTCTTCTAATTAGTTTTAGGAGGAACTGGTAAATGGCTCATAATTCACTGACGGGCACAGTAATTGCGCCGGCATATTTCGGACCAGGCATTGATGCTGGGACCAACATCCTCTCGGGCAACTTAAGCACGTCCGACGGCGCGAGCATTATTAATGTCCCTCGCGTACAAAACGCGACTGATAATGGTATTGTAACCAATGTAGGTGGCAATGCGAATGCTTTAAATTGTGAAACCAATCTGACGTTTGACGGCTCTTCGCTTGGAATCGTTGGTGGAATGAGTGCTAGCGCACCCGTTTCCGCATCGTTTTTCTATGGGGATGGCAGTCAACTAACGGGCGTGAGCAACGTAAACCCATCTGGCCCGAATTATTCGGTTCAATTTAAGAACGCTAGTGGAAACTTAACAGGTTCATTTGGGTTGCGCTTTGAGGGTGATCGGCTAGCATTGGCGGGAGGCCTACAACTAAGCCGAGCAACGGCCAATGCAACTCTAACCGCATCTACTAAGAGCTATTATATCGGAGTAGATACAACTAACAATGTTGTGGATGTCAGGTTGCCAAGCGCTTCTCTAATGTTGAACGGCCAAACGTATGTGGTAAAGGATGAGGGAGGCAATGCTAATAGCAACAACATTACAATTTTAGCCTCCGGAGCCGAAACAATCGATGGTAAAAATTCGATTGTTTTGGAGTCCCCTTATGCATCTGTTCAGCTTTATTGTAACGGTATTAATAAATACTTTATCTGCTAAGATTTTTTAGCTGTGAGCCTTCTAATTATAAGCGACCTGTGGAGCGATCCACGGATCAAATCTGGATAGGTGTATTCCTAAACAGATGACCATTATAAAACTATAAAATGGAGGGTTTTTAAACATGGCTTATAAATTTCAATTTGGACCTAGCACAATGTCAGGTGCGCTCGAACAAGAGGGCACAGTAGACATCACAGGCGCAGGTCTTCTTAAACTGGCGGGACAAACTTTGTCCGACGCCAGCCGTAACGTGACAGCGGTTTCGTTGTCAGGTTCTTCTGTTCTTAACGTCGTTGGACGCGCAGAACTAAAAAACGAATTACACGTTAGTGGAGCAGCAGTCTTTAAGCTTGGTGCTTCAATGGGTGATGCAAACGTCACAAACGTTGGCTCTATTGCTCTTGACAGCATTATAGCCGACAACGGTTCCAGCTTCTCTATGGGAAGTAACTGGACCAACGCCGGCCGCACTGTAGCCGACGCTGGTATCCTTACCACTGTCGACATCAACGGCGGTACTGTTGATGGCACTGTCATCGGTGGTGCAGCCGCGGCAGCTGGTACATTCCTTGCTGTGAAAGGTACCTCTTTCTCTGGTGCTGCTGGACTAAACAACTATCTTTACAACACACAAATTAAAGGTACGTTAAACGTCTCTGGTACAATGACCGCAAAGGCGATTAATGCCACAAGCTTGTCTGCTTCTGGTGACTTGAACATTGCGGATAACGCTACTGTGAACGGTACTGCTGGTATATACGGCTTACTTACTGCTCACGCTGGTGCCTCAATGGGCGATGCAAACATCACAAACGTTGGTGACATTGCTCTTGATAGCATTTCTGCTGACGGTGCTAGCTTCTCTATGGGAAGTAACTGGACTAACGCTGGTCGTACTGTTGCTGACGGTGGTATCTTCACTACTTTAGATCTGAACGGTGGTTCTATCGATGGTGCTACCATCGGTGCTGCAGCCCAGTCTTCTGTTAGAGCTACAACTCTTTCGGCTTCTAGCACGTTAGATGTTGTCGGCAACGTAACCTCACATGGCACTGTCAAACTTGCTGGTGTTGCTGCAGCTGCAGCTGCTGTTGCTAATGATGACTTATACTTCCTTGATTCCGACGGTCTCATGAAGAAGGAAAGTTTCGTTGACTACGCCGCTGCAATCGCTGGTTCTGGTCTTGCCGCCAGTGCTGGTGTGCTCAGTGTTGACTTAAACGAAGCCACTGCTGGTGTCGTTGATGTCGCTGCTGATTCTTTCACTTTCATCGATGCCAATGATAGCAACGCTGTTAAGAAAGATTCTTACGCTGACTATGCAACCGCAGCTGCTGGTATTGGTATTCGTGCCAGTGCTGGTACGTTTGAGCTTGAGTTATCAGAGCTTGGTGCTGGTGTTGTCGCTTCTGGCGACTTCTTTGCATTCGTCGATTCGGACGATGCATCCGCCACTAAGAAAGAGACTGTCGATGACCTCGCTACTCTCTTTGCTGGTGTTGGTCTGTCTGCGGCTTCCGCAGTTCTGGCTCTTGACCTTAACGAACTGACTGCTGCTGCTGTTAATGTTGCTGCTGATAGCATCGCTATCATCGACGCTGACGACAGTAACAACTCTAAGAAAGAAAGCATTGCTGACCTTGTGACAGCCATGGCTGGTGGTGGTCTGACCGCTACTAACGGTGTGCTTTCTACGCAAGGTGGTTCAGCCCAAGCAATCGCAAATGAGAACGGAACTCTTACAGAAGGTATGAACTTCGGTACTACAACTTTCACTGCTGATCGTACTTGGACGCTTCCTGCTAGCCCTGATATCGGTGATATCGTGCACGCTAAAGCTCCAGGTTCTCTTGGTGGCAATGATCTAATCATCAACAAGGGTTCTGCTGATCACCGCATCGATGGTGCTGAGTCGGTCGAAATCGAATCTGATGGTGGTGCTATTTCATGCATGTTCGTTGGTTCTAACGTTTGGGTACTCTTCTAGGATTTGCTTTTGCAGTCCGGAAGATTATTCTTCTATATTGGGCGCCCTCCTTTTGGGGGGCGTCCTCTTTTTTATAAACTACTTATAGAGTGAAGGGAATAAAATAACTATCTATTTATAGATCTAAGGGAGAGACACATTAATGGCTTATAACATATTAAAAGGAAACGTTGAGTTCACAGGCGACAATGGGTCGCTGGAGAATACCGTAGACCAGACTAGTAATCAAACTATTGCAGGTAAGAAAACGTTTACTCAAAGAATAACTGCAAGCGCAATTACACTTAATGGCACAAACTTGGCACCGCCTGTTATTAGTAGCGTCACAAACGCCGCCGCCACTCGGGTAACATATTTTGATGGAGCTTCAGGTGTCGCTGGAAATACTAATTTTACATTTAACCCAGTCAGCGGGCTTTTAAGCGCTACACTTTATTCAGGATCTGCGGCCGGCCTTACGAATATTCGCACAGATAAATTCCAGGGCTTCATTAGTGCGTCTAATCTGGTGCTCGGCAATGGCGTAAAAAGTGATTCAGGTACTCTTGTTGTTTCTGGCGGTGCAGGCATCACCGTGACGGCCACCGGAGTTAAGCCGAACCTCGACACATACGGCGGCTTAAACCTTAATACAACCGCCCTGATGTTAGATGCCGGCCAGACCTACGATATTTCTAATGGCGGCCAGTCATTGGCAACTGGCGACAAACTCTTTGTGCAAGACGTCGCCGGCGCAAGCCCAGCAGCACCAGCGCTCCGCAGCATGACTGTCGGCACTCTCGCAACTTATTTGCAAAGCAATCTTACATTTAGCCCAATTACAGCATACACTAACCAAGCTAATCATCGCATCATCGCCGGCACCGCTACAGGTGGGACAGTGAATGGGTTAGCAGCCCTCACGTTTGATGGAAGTAAGCTTGCTGTTATAGGAGATGTATCTGGCTCGGGCACCGTCTATACCAAAAAGCTTACCTCAAGTTTTGGTGCGGTAGTATCAAATTCAGTGGGTGTCAATACTAACGCTCCTGCATACGAGATCCATGCTAAGGGTAATGACGCGAGTGTTTTTGCTGATGGCGTTAATAACGCTTATTTCCGCTTAGGAATAGCCGGCGCCTCCAAAGGATATCTCCAAGTGATAGGGGCCACCAGCGACATGGTTCTTGGCAACACCACTTCCAATGCTGATGTAATACTGGGCGCGAAAGTAGCCGCTGCACAAACCACTATGTTGCGTTTAGATGGTGGCCGCGGCGCCATGACAGCCTCAGTGCCATTAAGTTGTTCCTTATCAGTCTCAGCTTCGTATTTTTATGGTGATGGAAGCCAGCTAACCAATCTCCCCGGTGGCGGCGGAATTTCTTTTAACGGATCCACTGCGAACGGACTTGTAACCTATGCCAATGCATCCACAGCAGACGTCGAGTCCAACCTGACATTTGATGGAACAGACTTAGGTGTCTCCGACAAGATCTTTCATATAGGCGATACAGATACGTTTATCAACTTTACAGCTGACGATATAAACTTCCAAGCCGGCGGGGTCAATTTTCTAGATCTCACCGAAGATACTCAAAACGAAGTAACATTTAACGAAGGGGGCGTTGATGTTGACTTTAGAATTGAAACTGCCGACGAATCCCATATGCTTTTTGTCGAAGGCTCTTCTAATAGAATGAGTATCGGCGACAACACAGGATCCCCCGGCGCCACATTAGAAATTAAAAATCATGCTTCTGCCGGCGCGACCGGAGTGCCTCTTTTACAGCTAAACAACAACGACACCGACCAACAATGTCTTGATATTAATGCCGGCAACATTGACGCAAACGTAGTCAATGTAACAGCAAATGATGTAACAACCGCAAGGGTGCTTGCCATTGGCGCAGATGGTTTAACCACCGGTAATGCCCTCTATGTTGACGATAATTCAGCAAACACAGGGACAAGAAACAGTGCTCTCATCATTCAGAATAATGCTGCTGCAATTAACGCCCAAGCGCTCGCAATTCAGTCAGACGGAGGTAAAACAGGAGTAAAAATAGACAAGAATTACTCAGATACCACTGAGGCTTCAATAGTCGGCTTAAATATAGATTTTGATAAAACCGGCGCTTCCACATCAGACAACAACATGTATGGTATCCAACTTGACATGGATAATACCACAGCCACCAATGGTAATAACTATATGTATGGCTTACACGTCACTCCAACTCTTATACACGCTGCTGATGCCGGCGGCAGCTTTGTATACGGCGCCCACATTAGTGCCCAAGGCGGAACAAAAGGCAGCAGCTTGGTCCAAGGTGCAAGGATCGAAGCAGCCGGCGGTGACTTCAACTACGGAATCCAGCTTGACGTTGAGGATGGACCCAATAACGTTGATCTTAGAATTGAAAGTTCAGCCGATAGTGGCGATTACTTCCAGATTCAAACCACCACCGCTGGCGCAACCACAATCACAACAGTTGACGACAATGCTGCAGCTGCTCATCTTACATTTACAGTTGATGGAGATATTAATTTAAACCCCGCCGGTACTCTGGCAATTAAAACTGTTGAACCCACTATTCACTTTAGTTCAAGTGGCGGCGCAAGCCTAGGCCGGATTGGGATGAATTCATCGGACAATATTTTAATTCAAAACGACACAATCAACAAACATATCGTATTTAAAGTTAATGACAATGGAACAACCAGAGAAGGCTTCAGGCTTAATGGCGCCGTGCCGGAAGTTGTTGTCAACGAGGGTTCCGAGTCTTTGGTTGACTTCCGTGTCGAAGGCGATACAAATCCCCACGCGTTGTTCGTGAAAGGCTCCACGAACCGAGTAGGAATAGGTACAGGAGATCCCCAAGCGATAACTCACATAACTAGCGATACCAGCGGGGGAACTGTGCTCGCCATACAACAAAATAATGACGGCGGTGACGCTCCAAATATTGACTTTAAAAAATCCCGCGGCGACTTCGCGAACCCCGCAGCAGTCCAGCCAAATGACTTTCTCGGACAAATGTCCTTCCAGGGGTACGACGGTGCTGCATACGCATCGCATGCGGATATATATGTGCAAGCAGGAACACCTATTGGGGGTAGCTCTCATCCGGGTAAGATTGTTATCAGAACGGTCCCTGCCAACAGCACAACACTCACAACTGCTGTTACTATTGATGAAAATCAAAAGACAACCATTAACGGTAGTCTTCGAGCAAAACAATTACACACCACCGTACACAACTTCGCCAACAGCGGTGTATCTGCATTCTACATACCCTTCATGTCTACAGTAGAAAATACGAGCCCAGGCTATTTGCAGCAATATGTCGCTCCTGCGAACGGCCGCCTTGTCAAAGCCATCGTGAGAACAACCAATGGACAGAGCGGCTCCATCGACTTAGACGTAATGATCGCGGGCGATGGAGTTACCAATTTTACAACAGGGCCCTCATCTGTTGCCGAGCGCGTGACTGCTACAATGACAGCACGTGATACAGCTTATACGTTTGCGACAAGTGGCTCGAACCACTTTGCATCAGTTGACCTCGTAGGTATCAAAATTGATCCTCAAAGTGCCGTTGGTAGCGTCAACATGACTTGCATTTGGGAATATGACTTCACAACCACTTAAGCAGCCTACAAAAAAGGGTTTTTCGTTGTCTGCTTACTATTTATTTTGTACAATTTCCCCTTTAGGAGCAGAATGAATGTCAAATTTACTTAAAGAAGCGATCGTCGATGCAAGCGCACTTCGTGAATCGGCTTTAAAAAACGCAGAAACCACTATAATCGAAAAATATTCTGATGAGGTGCGAGAAGCCGTCAGTCAGCTTTTAGAACAAGATGAATTGGCCCTCGACGGAGATATGGAACCCGCCGGAAATACAGAAGAAGTGGCACCAAACATTCCCTTGGCCGCAACAGACGACCTTAACGAAGAAGAGGGTGAGATCCCACCCGGACTACCCACTGAAGGCGAAGAAATTCCAGTGAATATTGATCTGCAGGCATTACAAGAAGCAGTAGCTGCTTTGGAAAACGAGATTGAAGAATCTGAAGAGATCGAGATCAATGAAGAGGATCTTATTGACATTCTTTCTGAGAAAGATGAAGACGATGATGATACCCCTTGCGGAGATGTGAACGAAATTGCTGTCCAAGACCAAGTAGATGACCAAGTAGATGGTCAAGTAGATCTTGAGGCACCAGGCGCCGTTACTGCCGAAGAAGATGAAAATGATATAAAAGAAGATCTTGATATGGATGCCCTTACCGACGCCATCATGGAAAAACTTACTGTGGACATGGGCGCTGAATTATCCGGCTGGGCCGGCCGCTCAGCAGAAAGTGTTAAGTGGGAAATGGAAAAAGAATTGGCCCACAGACGTTCTACCGACGTCCAACAAGATTTAGAAGATTTGAAGAAAGCTCACGAAGACTTAGTTTTCGAAAATAAACAAGTCGTTGAGCAAACAAAAAACTATAAGCAAGCATTTCAAGAGCTTAAGGAAACTTTACAAACTGTAAATCTTTCCAACGCTCGTTTGCTTTATACGAACCGTGTACTTAGAAATACCTCCCTAAATGAGCGACAAAAGAATAAAATTGTCGAAGCGATTTCAAAAGCTGGTTCTGTGACAGAAGCGAAGACAATCTACCAGACGCTCGAAAGCACAGTGGTGGCTTCTCCAAAGAGAAGTCCGCAATCACTGAGTGAAGCAATTGGTCGTCGAACTTCTGTTATCCGTGCTACTCGTCAAGAGAGCACACCCTCTGATCCAATCCAAGAGCGGATGAAGAGGCTAGCTGGTATCAAATAGATACAAATACAATTAATTAGGAGGTATTTTAAAATGGCTGGTATTGTAGAAAGGTTAACCGAAGGTGTTGTTAACCGTGATATGCGCGCAGAAGGTAACGCTTTGATTTCAAAGTGGGAGCGCACAGGACTTCTCGAAGGACTGACAAATGACCGTAAAAAGAACTCAATGGCAAGGTTGTTAGAAAACCAAGCTAAAGAGCTTCTTCGTGAAAGCAGCAGCATGAGTGCTGGTGATGTTGAGGGCTTCGCGTCCGTAGCATTCCCCATCGTTCGTCGTGTTTTCGCAGGACTGATCGCAAACGATCTCGTTAGTGTTCAGCCCATGAGTCTGCCAAGTGGACTCATCTTCTTCCTCGACTTTACGTTCTCGAACGATCTTGGTGGTGTTGCAAACGCACAACCCGATGGAAGATTTGGTAACCCCGCTGGAAAATCGATTTACGGTTCTGACGAGGTTGGTATGCAGGTTACTGGTGGTGTCGATCTACTCGGCTCTGTCGAGGGTGACCTCGGTGGCGCCCGCACGGTTGGTGCTCGCGGTTATGCTTACGCATCTCCATCTGCGTCTTTCCATCCCGATAACGGATGGGCTGAGGTTTGGGGTATTACCGGTTCTTCTGAGCTTCAGAAGAAGAAGGTCGTGTTCGATCCCGATCTGATGGCTCTCTCGTCGAGTACTGCGACCCCTACTTGGGTTGTTCGCGTATCTATCGATAAGCGAGACTTAACAGCCTCAGCGCCAACAGTTGGAACCTTTGACTTCGATAACTTGTCGACACTTTCTGCAAGTATTGTTTCACTGGATACACAGTTGGTGCTCGATGGTTCACCTGTAAAGGCAGACACCAACCAGCTTCGTCGTCTGACGAACTTGAGTAAGTCTGCTGCAGACGGTGCAACGTATGTTAACCTGTACTTCGCGACGACAGTTGCTCAAGGTAATTCCACCACCATCGCGGCTGGCGGATTATGCGTGTCTGGTGCTATCGTTGATAGATTCCAAGCTGCTGGTCCTCTCGGTGCTATCGAGGGTGCTACTGCATGGGGACTTGAAGGCAACGCTGACATCCCAGAAATCGACATCAAGGTCGACTCTGTGGCTGTCACCGCTCAAACCAAGAAGCTTAAGGCTAAGTGGACACCGGAGTTAGGTCAAGACCTTAACGCCTACCACAACCTTGATGCTGAGGTTGAGCTTACTTCGATTCTCTCTGAGCAAGTTGCTCTTGAAATCGATCGTGAGATTCTCGGTGACTTGGTGAACGGTGCTAAGGGTGCTACCTACTACTGGTCGCGTTCCCCTGGCTTGTTCCTCAACAAGGTAACTGGTACTGAAATCGGTGCTGCTTCTGCTGCTCCCGACTTCACCGGTACTGTTTCCGAGTGGTATGAGACCCTTATCGAGACCATCAATGATGTGTCAGCACAAATCCATCGCAAGACTCTGCGTGGTGGCGCTAACTTCGTCGTCTGCGGACCTGAAGTTGCCAACATTCTTGAGTTCACCGCTGGCTTCCGTGCTAACGTTACTCATGATGATGAGAAGGGTAGCATTGGTGCTGTTAGTGTTGGTTCACTGAGCAAGAAGTTCGACGTCATTGTTGACCCGTACTTCCTTCGTAACGTGATCCTCGTTGGTCGTCGCGGCTCTTCTTTCCTTGAAAGCGGATACGTGTACGCTCCATACGTCCCACTGCAGACTACACCCACAATCTTCGGACCAGAAGACTTCGTGCCTCGCAAGGGCGTGATGACTCGCTATGCGAAGAAGATGGTGCGTCCAGATATGTACGGTCTTGTTATCGTACGCGGTCTCCTCGGTGAGGCAGGCGCTACTAGCTAAACACTAGTAATCGCTTAAAAGAAGCCCGCTCTCTTCGGAGAGCGGGTTTTTTGCTTTTAATAGACTATATATTATAGCATTCAAAAGGAGCCCTCAAACATGGCTGTCACAGTTACCAATCAATCAAACCCTATCGGTTCACGCCTCGTCAACGATACTGACGTTACCAGCACCGCTGCTGATAATACAACCGGAACAACCGGAACACTTTACATGGTTGAGGTAGATAATACGGCCAACTCCAGTATCGTTTATTTTAAAATGGCAGACTCAACAAACGCTACTGGTGGAACTACTGCGGCAAACCTTGTCCTAATGGTACCTGCGTCCACCAAAATGAGCTATGTGTTCCCAACAGGGATCGCGTTTTCGGCCGGATTTAGTCATTGGTGTGTAACCGGCGCCGCCGAAGCCAATACAACATCACCCAGTAACGATGTACTCGCGCGCTACGTCACTAGCTAATTTAGCATTTATTAATCACAAGAGCCTCTCTTTAACGGGAGGCTTTCGTGCGTGTGTGACTACTTATAGCCGAGGGGAGAAATCTCTTCGTTAATTGACCTAATTAATATTCATATAAGGAGAAATATATTATGGGAACGAAACGAGTAGGTTGGGCTA
>Ga0209404_10002695_pt1 | contig 10788 bp, 4 predicted proteins | sample TroAtlMetagenome_2_FD_187447 | JGI IMG/M metagenome (GOLD analysis project Ga0209404, IMG submission 187447) | Marine eukaryotic phytoplankton communities from Atlantic Ocean - Tropical Atlantic ANT8 Metagenome (SPAdes) (version 2) | ecosystem: Environmental > Aquatic > Marine > Oceanic | place... | reverse complement strand
CAGGCGCTGATAACACTGCTGTTGGTTCTTATGCTTTAACGGCCAATACAACAGGCGGTAGTAATGTTGCCGTTGGTTTTGATGCTTTGAAATCAAACACTACAGGAAATCGTAATATTGTTGTAGGAAACGAAGCATATGACGGTTCAGACACAGAGAGCGACAACCTCGCTATTGGCCATGCTGCAATGACTACGGATACTGCTGGTGGAATAAAGAATGTTGCAATCGGAAACTATGCCTTGGATGCATTGACATCTGGTGATTCTAATGTTGCGATTGGTATGCATGCTGGTAGCGACATTCAAGACGCTATTGAAAATGTGATAATTGGAGAGGACACTGGTAAAGATATTACTAGTGGTGCGTATAATGTTATCGTTGGCAGAACCTCAGGTTCATATAACACTAATTTAACCACAGGAGATAAAAATACCATTCTTGGTTCATACTCGTATACAACAGCAGCTGACTCAGACCATGCAATTGTTATTGGACACGGAGTAGCAGGAGCGCAGGATTACACTACTTTAGGTTATAGCACTTCTGATATTAGAGCTGCACACGGAACTGCTAGTTGGGCAACGGTATCAGATGAGCGTGTTAAGAAAGATATTACAGACTCTACAGCTGGTCTAAGTGTCATTAACGACTTGCGACCTAGAACATTTAAGTATAAAAACAAAGGCGATTTACCAGAAGAATTTGATGCTTACGAAGAAGGTTCTACAGAAGCATACAAGGAAAACACATACACAAATCACGGCTTTATTGCTCAAGAAGTCAAAGAAGTAATTGATAATCATCCAGAACTAAAAGATGGTTTTAGGATGTGGGATATTCGTGAACATACTGGACAACAAGAAGTTGGAGAAACAGCAATAATACCAGTATTAGTCAAAGCAGTACAAGAATTAAGTGCAAAGAACACCGCACTAGAGGCGAAAGTTAAGGCGTTGGAAGATGCTTAATTTAAACACATAAATATAACAAGAAAAGGAAAATAACATGGCTAACGATTTTAAAAGAATATGCACACCAAGTATCAGTAATAGTAGCAACTCTACTATCTATGCTGTACCTGCTGGCCCAAGTTCAGCAGCTCTTGAGTCAATCGTTATTGGTATAACAATGGCAAACAAAACTTCTAGTGGTGTAACTGCTAGTATTTTTCTTGACAATGAAGATGGTTCAAATGATGTCTATATTGTTAAAGATGCCTCTATTCCGGCTGGCGCTGCTTTAGAAGTCATGTCAGGAAATAAGTTAGTACTAATGAATGATGGAACAAATGGTGACAATTTAGAAGCAATCGCTAGTGCTGGAAGTGCAGTAGATGTAACTGTTTCAGTATTAGAAGATGTATAAAGTATAAAGGATAATTAAAAATGGCATATTTAGGACAAGCACCGTTTCAGGAATTTAGTAATCCACCAACGAAGGATAGCTTCACTGGTGATGGTTCAACAACAACATTTGACATGGCGTCTGAAGTACCAAGTGCTTCTCAAAACGCATTAGAAGTCTATGTTGATAATGTTCGACAAGAACCTGGTTCAGGCAAGGCGTTCACTTTAGGTGTTGACGGAAGTGGTGATACAAAACGAATCACATTCTCAGCGGCTCCAGCGAATGGCGCTTCAATATATGTAATCAACGATAAGACAAATTCAACAATCGTTGCTCCTTTACAAAACGACTTAAATGGTACTGAATTAATTTTAGATACTGATGGCGATACAAGTATTACTGCTGACACAGACGATAGAATCGACTTAAAGATTGGAAATGTAGAGCACATTTCATTTGGCAACTCATCTGGTGATACGGTTATCAAACCAATGGTTGATGCAAAAGATATATTGTTTCAACAGTATGACGGCAGAACACTATTAGATATTAATGATGGCGGTTATGTTGCAATAGCAAACGGCGCTACAGGTCCTGGTCAACTAAGATTATACGAAGATACTGACAACGGCACAAACTATACCGCATTTCAAGTTGGCACACAATCTGGCGACTTAACATACACATTGCCTACTGCTGATGGTTCTTCTAACGACAAACTTACTACAAATGGTTCAGGCACTCTTTCTTGGGTTGCTACAAATGTTCCAACTTCCGCTGATGGTCAGGCATTAGGTTCTGCTTCAGCTGAATGGTCAGATTTATTCTTGGCAGACGGCAGTATAATTAAATTCGGCAATGACCAAGATGTTACATTAACCCATGTTGCTGATACAGGATTATTACTTAATTCTACAATGCAATTACAGTTTAATGATTCTTCACAATACATCAATGCACCAAGTAATGCTATACTTGATATCAATGCAACTGATGAAATCGAATTAAACGCAACCCTCGTTGATGTTAATGCAAACTTAGATGTTTCTGGAACAATCGTATCTGGTGGTACTCTAACCGCTACAACTTCGATTGGTATTGGTAGCGCAGTATTAACAGAGGCAGAATTAGAATTATTAGATGGTTTAACTGCTGGTACAGCGATTGCTTCTAAAGTAGTTACAACAGATGCAAATATAGATTCAACAGGAATGAGAAATTTAACTATTACTGGTGAATTAGACGCCGCAACTTTAGATATATCAGGCAATGCTGATATTGATGGTACACTTGAAGCAGATGCAATAACAATAAATGGAACTGCTATAGGTTCTATCTATGGTGTTGTAGCAGGTAGTTCTAGTATTGTTACAACCGGTGCATTAGATTCAGGTTCAATTACTTCAGGATTTGGTAACATTGATAACGGTGCTTCTAATATCACATCTGGTGGTTTAGTTAAATTAGATGTTGACGCTGATGCAGATGATGTTTCTGGTGATAGTGCAACAGGTCGTTTAACACTTGGTGCAGGCGAAGATTTAAATCTATATCACGGCGGAACAAACTCATACATTGTCAACGACACAGGCGACTTAATTCTTAAAACAGGCGCTTCTGATGAAGATATGATTTTCCAAGGCAATGATGGTGGTTCTGCTATCACGGCATTAACTTTAGATATGTCTGCTGCTGGTGCGGCTGCATTTAACTCTACTGTTACTGCGACTGGATTCATAATCGGTAGTGCAAATATCGCTGAGTCAGAATTAGAAATGCTTGACGGCATTACTGCTGGTACAGCAGCCGCAAGTAAAGCGGTAGTTCTTGATGGAAGTAAAAATATTGGAACAATTGGAACTATTGCTTCTGCTGCTATAACATCATCAGGAATCATAAAAACAGATGATACTACTGAAGCAACAAGTACAACTGATGGTTCATTACAAACTGATGGCGGATTATCAGTAGCAAAAGATGTTGTGGCTGGTGATGATGTTAAATTATTAAGTGATAGTGCTGTGCTTTCTTTTGGTGCTGATTCTGAGATTACTTTAACTCATGTTGCAGATGCTGGACTTAATTTAAAACATACTGCTACTGCTGATGATAAACCAATTATATTAACACTACAAACTGGTGAAACTGATATGGCTGCCAATGATGTTATGGGTGCGCTCAGATTCCAGGCACCAGATGAAGGCACAGGAACAGATGCAATATTAGTAGCGGCTGCAATTCAAGCAGTTTCAGAAGGTGACTTTAGTTCCTCTGCTAACGCAACTAGATTAGAATTCCATACAGCAGCTTCTGAAGCTGCGGCTTCAAAAATGACTTTAAGTTCTGGTGGTGTATTAGATGTTGATGGCGGTATCACAATAGACAACATTACAATTGATGGCACAGAGATTGATTTAAGTTCAGGCGACCTCACAATAGATGTTGCTGGCGACATTGTACTAGATGCTGACGGCGGTGATGTTAAGTTTAGTGATGGCGGTACTCAATTTGCTGCTGTTAGAGTTAATTCTACAGAGGTTTATTTTGAATCTACTGTATCAGACGCTGATGTTAAAGTTAGAGGTAATGATGGTGGTTCAACTATCAATATGTTATCATTTGACACTTCTGCGGCTGGTCAAGCAGTATTTAACTCTACTGTTACTGCTAAGACAGACACAGACACATCAAATACAGGTAATGTTACATTAGACTTTGCTGCTAATCAAAACTTTGTATTGACACTTACTGGCAACACAACTTTAGTGAACCCAAGTACAGAAACAGTAGGTCAATCAGGATTTATTGCGTGTATTCAAGACGGAACAGGCTCAAGAACTCTTTCTCTTGGAACAGATTACGAAACTGCTGGTGGCGCTGGCATAACACTAACATCAACTGCTTCGGCAACAGATTTAATACCTTATGTCGTTGTGGCAGCTAATAGAATATTATTAGGAACGCCTCAACTAGCATTTAGTTAATGAGTAGGAGAATATAATGAGTGGACCTTTAGGAAGTTCCCAATGGATGTATGCATCTGGATATGAGATAGAACAGAGCCTTAGGTTTGAAGATGGTAATGACGCTTATTTAGCTTTTCGTCCAGCAGCTGCTGGTAATCGCAAAACCTGGACATTTAGTTGTTGGGTTAAAAGAGGAAATCTTGCAAACGGAAGTCTTTTTGCTTGTAATAGTGCCGGCAGTGATGCTGGTTATACTCGACTTGCTTTTCACGATAACAGCTCTTTAATCGTTACTGGAAATAATACAGTATGGAGACTAACTGATGGTACTCAGCATTTTCGTGATATAAGCGCTTGGTATCATATTGTATGTACTTTAGACACCACGCAAGGCACAGCAGCTAATAGATTGAAACTGTGGGTTAATGGTTCACAACTTTCACAGTTTAGTCATAATAATAATCCCGACCAAAATGATGATTTAGGAATAAACACCGCTGCACAACATCACATAGGTTCTGCTGGAAACGAAGATTCACCAACTGTAGAGTTTGATGGTCTTATGGCAGAAGTACACTTCATAGATGGTACTGCTAAAGCAGCTTCAGACTTCGGCGAAGAAGGTACATACGGAGAGTGGAAACCTAAAGAGTACGGTGGATCCCACGGCACAAACGGTTTCTATTTGGATTTTAAACAAGATTCCTCTGTAGAGGGGTTTAGTGTTGTTAATTATAAGGGTACTGGTGGCGATGGCGTTTATGTTGGTGGTGTTGGATTTACACCTGATTTAGTTTGGATTAAACGAAGAAATGGCAATGGAAGTCACCGAATAACTGATGCAGTAAGAGGAGCTAATGTTGACTTTTCATCAGATGACCATGGTGCAGAAGCGACTGGTAATAACTGCGAGTCTTTTGAATCAGATGGATTTACTGTAGACGGCAATAGTAGTGATTCTGGCGATAGTTATTCAGCTTGGTGTTGGGATATGGGCGGTTCTAATGCTAATAATACAGACGGAACCATCAATTCTGTTGTCAGAGCCAATAGTACTTATGGACAGAGTATAGTTTCTTATACTGGAACAGGAAGTAATGCTACAGTTGGACACGGTTTATCAAGTGCTCCTGATATGATTATTGTAAAGGCTCGTACTGAACCAACTGGCGGAACACACTTTGGTAGTGACCAAGGAAACTGGGTTGTTTATCATAGTGCTATAGCTGGTGATGCAGAAACGGATTATATGCTTTTAAATTCAACTGCCGCTGCTGCTGATTCAGCAGTTGCGTGGCAAGATACAGCACCAACATCTTCTGTGTTCAGTATCTCAACCGTTGTTGATTTAAATGAGAGTAGTGATACTTACATAGCTTATTGTTTCCATGATGTAACCGGTTATAGTAAGTTTGGAAACTACACAGGTGATGGTACATCCGATGGTTCTAAATCAGTAGATTTAGGATTTACTCCAGCATGGGTAATGATTAAATGTACTAATGATGCTGAAAGTTGGTGGGTTTGGGATAATGCAAATAACGCCCTTAATACAGTAAGTCAAAATAGAATAGCTCTTAATGCAAGTGGAGCTGAAACTACTAATATTGCTTCAGGCGCAGATAATATTCTATTTACAGACGATGGTTTTAAATTCACTGGTACAGGGGGCGGTAGTAATCAGAATAACAATACTTATATCTACGCTGCTTTTGCAGATAAACGAGATTATGGATTCTGGCAAGACGCTAGTGGTAATAATAATGATTTTATTGTTCGGGGACTTGATGAGTCGGATATAATGCTTGATACTCCAAGTAATAACTTTGCTGTTATGAGTCCTATAACACCCAGAACAGTTAATACTCCTACTGTAACTTTTTCAGAAGCCAATACAAAAGTTTATATGCCTATATATTCAGAAACATATAGCAATATGTACCCAACAACTGGCAAGTGGTATTATGAAGTTTTAATTGCTGATGAGGTTTATGCACAAACAATATATGGCGCCGCTGTAGCTATGGATAGTAACCGAGGTAATACTGGTGGTTCTATCGGTTATCATAGTGGAAATGGTAATAGCTATATACTTGGCACAGATGCGAGTTATGGAAATGCATTTACAGATGGAGATATAGTAGGTGTCGCTCTTAATTTAGATGATAATGCTGTCACTTTTTACAAGAATAACAGTACTCAAGGCACTATTTCAAACGAATTAACTGCTGGTGTGGGTTATGGATTGATGATTGGAGATGGAAGAAATGATGTGGCAATAGTAAACTTTGGACAAGACTCCTCATTCGCTGCTGTCAAGGTACCGCAAGGTAATAAAGATGGTAATGGCAAAGGGGACTTTTACTATACACCACCTTCAGGATTTGTAGCAATGTGTACATCTAATTTGCCAACGCCTACAATAACTAGTCCTGCAGAAAATTTTAATACTGTACTCTATACTGGTACTGGTTCAAGCAACGCTATAACAGGTGTGGGTTTTCAACCAGAGATGACTATGATTAGTGAAAGAGATGAATCTGAAGCTGTTCCAATAGTTGATATACTTCGTAGTAATACAGTAGAGCTAAATATTAGTGCAACTGCTGCTCAAAGTGATGATGCACAGAAAATAACAGCAATCGGAAGCGATGGTTTTACAGTCGGTACAAGTGCAGCTGCTAATCAGAATGGAAATGCTCATGTATCTTATCATTGGAAATTTGGGGGTTCTGGTTCAGCTAATAGTGACGGAAGTGTAAGTTCTACAGTAACCGTAAATTCATCTGCCGGAATGAGTATAGTTAAATATGAAGGTACTGGAAGTGCAACTACTGTTGGACATGGATTAGGCGCAGTACCGAAGATGATGTGGATTAAAAATATTGACCGTGTTAAGGCGTGGACTTTCTATCATGTTGGTTTAGGAAATACACATTCCTTATCTCAAACTGATGCTGGTAAATATGATGAAGATAATCGTTTCAACGATACTACACCAACTTCGTCAGTATTTTCAATAGGCGATTCTGATGAAACAAACTATAATGGCGATGACCATATCGCTTACTGTTTTGCAGAAGTAGATGGTTTCTCAAGAATAGGAAAGTATAAAGGCAATGGTAGTGCTGATGGTACTTTTGTGTACACAGGATTCCGACCTGCTTGGGTATTTATTAAAAGTACAGCTGCTAATAGGGAACCGGTCATATTTGATAATAAAAGAAATGGATATAATGTAACAAATGAAGGTATGAGTTTAAGGGGATATGCAGAAACAACTAATTACGGTATTCTGGATTTATTATCAAATGGTTTTAAGCTCAGAGCAACTACTAATCATACTAATGAAGATGGTACAGAAATAGTTTACATAGCTTTTGCAGAAATGCCATTTAAGTGGGCTAATGCCAGATAAAAAAAATTAACAGGAGAAAAAAATAATGTGGTACTTTAACGGAGAAATAATTAAAACACCAAAGGCAATGATGATAAACGGCATCACACATCCTGCTGGTATTTTTACAGATAGTTCAATGCTAACATCATTAGGTATAAAACCTTATAGAGAAGTAAGGCCAGACAATAGGTACTACAACACTGGTTCTTATAGCGTAGACACTTCGGGTGATGAAGTGGTTGGCACTTATGCCGGAAATGCTAAAGATTTGGCTATGCTTAGAAGCATTTTGTTATCAAACATGAATGACCGTGTGCAAGCACTACTGACCGAGATAGATTGGTATTGGTCAAGAGCCGCAAAGGGCAATGATGCTGTTCCAAGTGCAATAGCAACTTACGCTACTGCTATCTATTCAGAAAAAGATACAAAAGAAACTGAAATAGGCAATTTAAATACTATTGCAAAGATTATAGAGTATGAAGCAAGAGCATATACAGAAACTAGAAAAGACGAAGTATTTAATGAAGATGGTTCTTTTAAAGAATATCATGCATCAAACACAACAGATTTTGCTAGACAAATTAATATGACAACTCACTTTACAGTACATCCTAATAGAACAGATGCAGGACAAGTAAGTTTGACTGCCGATTAATCGTATAAATATAAAGAAAAGGAAATAAGTTATGGCATATATAGGAAAAGCTCCAGTCAATGGGTATCATGCGAAGCAGACACTCACTGGTGACGGCAGTACGGTAACATTTGACTTAGACCAAACAGTCGCAACTGAAACTGGCCTAATAGTTTCTGTTGGTGGTGTTTTACAAGAACCTGCAGTTGCATTTAATTTAACGGTCGGCGGTAGTAAAATCACATTTACTGAAGCTCCGTCAAGCACAGATACAGTTTATATTCAGTTTTTAGGAACTGCTATTGTTCAAAACCTTTTAGATGTCAATGGTGCAGAGTTTGTTTTAGATGTTAATGGCAATACATCTTTTACTGCTGATACTGATGACGAGATTGATATTAAAGTTGGCGGTACTGATAGAAGTACAATCAAATCAACTGGTTATCATAATGTCGATAGTGTAAAATTCGTTGCTGGTACTGGCGATGATATGCAAATGTACCATGACGGTTCAAACTCTTATTTAACGAATTCAACAGGCGCATTAAAGATTGCAACAGAAACATCTGGTATTGCAATAACGATAGGCCACTCAACTTCTGAATTAACGATTGCAGACAACGCTACTGTTGCTGGTAACTTAACTGTTACTGGAACACTTACACAGACCGGCACTCAAACATTTGATGGCGGTATAGATGTAGATAACTTTAATCTAAACGGAACTACACTTGCACTATCTTCAGGAGATATGTTAATAGATGTTGCTGGTGATATCACATTTGATGCTGATGGCGGAGATTTTAAATTCTCTGACGGCGGAACACAGATACTAAACATTGCTAATAGCTCAAGTGATGTTGTTATTAAACCAACGGTTGATGCTAAAGACATTATATTTCAACAGTATGATGGTACTGCTGTATTAACAATTGAAGATAACGGAACTGCTAATATTCCAACAGGCAAATTAGCAATCAACGGCACTGCTGTTACATCAACCGCAGCTGAACTTAACTTATTAGACGGCGTTTCTGGATTAGTTCAGGCAGACCTGACTAAACTTGCTGCTGTTGATTCAACGGCTGCCGAATTAAACATTGTTGATGGTGGCACAAGTGCTACTTCTACTACTGTTGCAGACGCTGACAGAGTAGTAATGAACGACAATGGAACTATGGTTCAAGTTGCAGTTACAGATTTAGCTGCATACTTTGATGACGAAATTACTGCAATGCCTAATCTAGTTACTACAGCTGCAACGACTGTTGGTGCATTAGATAGTGGTTCAATCACTTCAGGATTTGGTACAATCGACACAGGCTCGTCTACAATTACAACAACCGGTGCGATTACTGGTGGTTCATTAACAGTAGATGATGTTGTTGTAAACGCTAAATCTATCACAATGACTGGTTCAACTGACGACACTTTCACAACAACTGTCGGCACAAACGGTGCAACAACTCTAACAACAGTAGACACCGCAGCCACAGCTGCAAACTTTTCTATTGTTGCTGACGGTACAATTGGTTTAGATGCTGCTGGAAATATTACTATTGATGCCGATGGTGGTACAATTACATTCGCTGATGCTGGTTCATCACTTGGTACTATTACTTCAAGTGGTTACTCTGGAACAGCTGCTGTTGCTACAACTGTAACAGTAACAGACAACGAGTCTACAAACGAAAATAATGTTATTACATTTGTTGCTGGTGCAGATTCAGATGGTGGTAATGTAGGATTAGAATCAGATGGCAATTTAACATACAACCCAAGTACAGGAACATTAAATGTTACTAACTTAGTTACTTCTGGTACACATACTGTTACCAACTCTGTTGAAATGACTGCTTCAAGTACAGTTGTGTTTGAAGGCGCAACCGCTGATGCACATGAAACAACTTTAGGTTCTATTGATGCAACTGGTGATAGAACAATCAACTTACCAAATGTGTCTGGTACACTACCTGTTCTTGCGGCTGCTTCTGCAACTGCTATAACGGCAACTCCTGATGAAATAAATCTAATAGACGGTGGTACTGCAAGAGGTACGACTGCTGTTGCTTCTGGTGATGGTATATTGATTAATGATGGCGGAACAATGCGAATGACTAATGTTGATACTGTATCGACTTACTTTGCTTCTCATACTGTTGGTGGCGGAAATATAGTAACAACAGGCGCTTTAGGCTCAGGCTCAATCGCAACAGGATTCGGTGCAATTGATAATGGCACTTCTAACATTACTTCAGGCGGACTGGTTTCGATAGACACAGACGCTGATGCAGATGATAATACTGCTGATAGCTCATCAGGTAGATTAACTATTGGTGCTGGAGGAGATTTAAACTTGTATCATGGTGGTACAAATTCATATATTGTGAATTCCACTGGTAGTCTATATATTCATAGTGAAACTGATGATTCTG
>Ga0209404_10002693_pt1 | contig 10794 bp, 10 predicted proteins | sample TroAtlMetagenome_2_FD_187447 | JGI IMG/M metagenome (GOLD analysis project Ga0209404, IMG submission 187447) | Marine eukaryotic phytoplankton communities from Atlantic Ocean - Tropical Atlantic ANT8 Metagenome (SPAdes) (version 2) | ecosystem: Environmental > Aquatic > Marine > Oceanic... | reverse complement strand
TACAACCATTAATGGCCTTCTAATTCTTCCGGGATCGCTGTTAATAATTACATCATTTAAGGAATCGTCATATCTTACATTTACAACATTACTAATCAGACCTTGTCGTCTTCTTTGTATCATTTCTTTTACAAGATCTTTAGGAGCTTTGTGAGCTCCAATCAAATCTCCATTGAAATATACTTTACCCCACTCAGGTTTTGCTGTATCAATTTCTTGAATATCTAACTTAGAAATAGAATCCATAATGATATGGTTTGGTACATTTTCAGAAACATCAACCATCAAAGCTAAATTTTTAACTAAACCACAGTTTTGCCCTTCAGGAGTCTCATTTGGACATAATCTACCAAATTGAGTAGGATGCAAATCACGAGCTTCGAAGTGAGGCTGCGATCTTGTTAATGGAGAGATAACTCTTCGTAAATGTGAAAGAGTGGACATATTACATGTTCTATCTAACAATTGTGAAACACCAGCACGACCGCCAGTCCAATTACCAGTTGCCATAGCGTGCATTATCTTATTTGTCAAAACATCTCTTCGTACAGCATGGTGAACTCTATTTTCTTTTCTTTTAGAGTAAGAACGTTCCATTTGATATTTCATATCATTTAGTAAAGCTTGAAGTCCGGAACGGAATAATTCTTCCATTAAGTTTCCAGCTAACTTTAATCTTTTGTTTGCGTAATGGTCTTTGTCATCAGGTTTTCGATCACCAACATGTAATTCGAGAACTTCTCTAGACATACGACCTAAGAAAACGGCCTTTTTCATTCTTGAATCTTCAGTAGTACTCAAGTGTGGCAATAATGTGTTATCAAGGATGTAATTAATTCTCTTTTTTCGGTATTCTTTTGATTGTCCAGCAGCAAATCTTCTTTCTAAATATTCTAAAGCTTCTTGAGTAGTATAGATGCCTTCCTCATTATGAACTTCTTCAATGTTTGCTAAAATTAAATTTTGTAAGTCTTTATTATCTGTAATCGCAGCCATAATATCATCTGCAGATTCCATTCCAAGAGCCATGAGTAAGATAGCTAAAGGAACTTGACCTGAAGCTACAGGAATTGAAACTGAAAGAATACCATCCTTTTTCTTTTCTACAACAGTCAATGCACGGAAACCTTCTCTTTGTGAGAAAACTTTTGCTAATTCAGTCTGTCTCTGGTATCTTTCTTCTTGTTCGACCATAACTCGGTTTGGCGCTAAATCTTCAAGACAGACAAGAACACGTTCGGTACCGTTTACAATGAAGTAACCGCCAGGGTCCATTGGATCCTCAGATTTTGCTTTGAGCCCCTCACGATATTCAGCATCGCTTGAGTTTTCTCCAGTCAAATAATTTCTGTGAAGATTACAAAGCATAGATTTTACCATAACTGGCATATTCCCAATTTCTTCTTCTACTTCCTCAATCTCAATACCTTCTTCAACAATTGTAAAATTTAGGTAAATTGGAGCGGCATAAGTCATATTTCTTAGACGTGCCATCATAGGAATAGAATCAGTTTGAGAACCATTTGCTTCATAGACCATAGGCCTTCCAATTCTAATTTTTCCAAGATTAACGATTACATCTAAATCTCCTAATTCTAGACGTATTGCTCCTCTTAAAGATTCATCAGCCCCTACAGAAATGTTGTCTACAACTCTCTGCATCCATGGAGCTTGGTTTTTTTCATGCGGTAGGAAATCATTGAAAGAACCCAATTGGTGATTTACTAGTGCAGCACTTGGTCCGGAAATACTACGACTATCAAAGAAACCTTTGATTAATGCGCGTGAATTCATTCTTCCACCACCAATCTGTATGCAAGATTACTACCTGCACTTTCACTAAAACGATGAACTTCTACAACATCATTTGGCTTTGCTTCCTCATCCAATGCTTTCAAAGCAGGATCTTTCAAAAGGATTTTAGGTAATTGGTCTCTAGTTATGTTCAACGGACTTAACTTTCCCTCAATATCAGACTCCTTAAGCAAAACGTGCTTCGGTACGAGCTTGTTTAACCACAATATGTTATCGTTCATTTTGGCATCCTTTCCAAATCATCTGGCGGGCCTGAAGGGATTCGAACCCTTGGCCGTCCGGTTAAAAGCCGGACGCTCTACCTAGCTGAGCTACAGGCCCTACTGTTCGCTAACCGTTAGACTGATGATATTGGAGCTTGTGGCCAGTCGAGTGGTTTATATAACATCTATTCCAAAATACCTTATTTTTCTAGTTTAAACACGAATTTAATGTGAAATAATAGGCCATATGGGGCTTTTACTATGTATTACTTACCAAATTCAAGCAATGAGTATATAAAAGACATTTTTCCAAAAGGGTGCGATAATACTTATGTCTGCCCCTCTTGACCAATCATGCCTAAAGTAGCTATTTTGACAAGTGGAGGGATTGCACCGTGCCTTTCAGCATCAATAGGAGGATTGATTGAAAAATATAATCAATTAGATTCAAACATTGAAATTATAGGATATATGCACGGATATAGGGGATTGCTACTAGGTAAATCAACAAGTTTTTCAAAAAAGGTAAAAGAAAATTATCAGGTTTTATACAATTACGGAGGCAGCCCGATTGGAAATAGTAGAGTCAAGTTAACAAATGTTGAAGATTGTGTAAAGAAAGGTTTTGTTTCAGAAGGAGAAGATCCATTAGAGGTTGCAGCAAAACAATTGGAAAAAGATAATATCGATATTTTGCATACAATAGGAGGAGACGATACAAATACAATGGCGGCAGCATTAGCTAAGCATTTGCAAAATTCAGGAAAGTCGTTGACAGTAGTGGGCCTTCCAAAAACAGTAGATAATGATGTAATTCCAGTAAAACAAACATTAGGAGCATGGACGGCTGCTGAACAAGGGGCTAGATTTTTCCAAAATATAGTGAATGAAAATACAACAAGTAGACGCCAGCTAATAATTCATGAAGTGATGGGAAGACATTGCGGTTGGCTTACAGCAGGTACGGCGCTTGAATATAGGAAATTATTAGACGATAATACGTACCTTCCAGAACTATTTGTATCCAAAGAAAGGTGGGATGTTCACGCAATATACATCCCTGAAATAGATATTGATTTTCAAAAAGAATCGATTAGACTTCGGAAGATTATGGATAAACATGATTGTGTAAATATATTTTTGAGTGAAGGGGCAGGTATGGACACTATAGTTCGTGAAATTGAAGCCATGGGAGAAGAAGTACCAAGAGATGCTTTCGGGCATGTTCGGTTAGATGATATTAATCCTGGGCAATGGTTTGCAAATCAATTTTCAGAAGCTTTAGGAGCAGATAAGACATTAATACAAAAAAGTGGATATTTTGCAAGATCTGCAAAACCAGGCTTAAGAGATTTAGATTTAATTAAAAAATCTGCATTTATGGCTGCAGAGTTTGCGCTTCAAGGGAAAAGCGGTTTAGTTGGGTTAGACGAAAATAATAATGGAGAATTGGGTTTGATTGATTTGCAATTAATAGAAGGAGGCAAGGAATTTGACACAGGTCAATCTTGGTTTTCTAATATGCTAAAAGAAATTGGCCAAGATTAACCCCTAATTGTTTTATTGAGGCCGTTTTGTGAGCCTATGAATCAAGAAAGTTTAGCTAAAGTCGCAAGCGATATTGTTGCGTCAGGGAGAGGAATTTTAGCAGCTGATGAGAGCACTCCTACAATGGGAAAACGCCTCGCATTAATTGACCAAGAAAATACAGAAGAAAACAGAAGAGATTTTCGTCAAGCACTTTTTGACACCGAAGGCGTCGAGGATTATATTTCAGGAGTTATTTTATTTGAAGAAACATTAACACAAAAAGCTCGTGATGGGAGTAAATTGACTAAAATTTTAGAATCAAAAGGAATTTATCCTGGAATTAAGGTAGATAAGGGAGCCCATCCAATGGATTCTTCATCTTCTGAAAAATTAACAAAGGGTTTAGATGGACTTTATGAAAGAGGTTTAGAATATTACAAACTTGGAGCCAGATTTGCAAAGTGGAGAGCCGTAATAACGATAGGCGATGAAATCCCTACAGATGAATGTATTCAAGCAAATGCTTCAGCTCTTGCTAAATATGCAAAAGCTTGCCAGGATGCCGAATTAGTTCCAATTGTTGAACCTGAAGTTTTAATGGATGGAAATCACACAATAGAAAGATGCTATGAAGTTTCAGAAAAAACCTTGAAAAAAGTTTTTGAAGAACTAGAAAACGAAGGCGTTTATCTTCCAGGAATATTATTGAAGCCCAATATGGTAGTTTCAGGAAGCGAATGTTCAGTTCAAGGTGACATGATGGCTGTTGCAGAAATGACGGTAAAATGTCTTACTGAATCAGTACCTGCAGAAGTTCCAGGAATAGTATTCTTATCAGGAGGCCAAAGTGAAGTAGAGGCTACAGAGCATTTGAATGCTATGAACAAAATGGGAGACCATCCTTGGTCTTTGAGTTTTTCATATGGTAGAGCACTTCAACAATCGGCATTGAAAACCTGGAATGGTCAAAAAGATAATTTGGAAGCTACATATGCAGTATTCCACCATAGAGCTGAGATGAATTCTTTGGCTTGTTCTGGTGAATATACTTCTTCACTAGAAATTTAGTAAAACACAATGAAAAAAATGTCATTAATTGTAATCGCAATGCTTCTCGTTACGGGAGCTAGTGGTGCATATGGATATTTTTTCATATATGAGTCGAATGATTCCGAAGCAACAATTGTTGAACAAGAACAAACACAAGAGACTAATGATACAGTTGAAGAAGAACCGGAAGAACCAGAGGACCCTCCCGCTGAAGACAACAATGATTTCTTCAGAGGAATTAAGAGCGAATGTTTTGAACATGGAGGCATGGATCGATGTTGGAAGCTTTACGTACCTAATGAAACAGACGAACAACAATCAATCCCTTTAATTCTTGATATACATGGATTACAGAGAAATGCAGAAAATCAATATGAAATGACAGATATGGATAGAATTGCTAAAGAAAATAATGCCATTATAATTTATCCACAAGGACACGGAAATTCATGGAATTTTGGAGCTTGTTGCGATCCTGCAAAGGATGAAGGAATAGATGATATTGGCTTTATCCGTTCTTTAGTTACTTATCATTTAGAGATATTTCCTATTGATTCTAATAGAGTTTATCTTACGGGATGGTCTAATGGTTGTGCCATGTCACAAGTACTTGCAAATGAAGCATCAGATATGTTTGCAGCAGTAGCTTGTATGTCTATGTATTTCATTGGAGATAAAGAGTCTAGTTATTCACCGATACCAGTAATGGAGTTACATGGATTCCTTGACCCTGTGGCAATTTATTCACATGTAGCAGCAACATCATTTTTCTTTCAACAAGTATTTTGGAATACGGGAGCAGTTCAGAATCTTTACACTTGGAAAGATATGAATGAATGTTCAGGAACGCTTCCAGATAGAAATGAACAATCTTTGTATTACAATATCCAGGGTTTTACAGATTGTAAAAACGGTGCTGAAGTAGCACTCGTCACAATTCATGCCGGAACACACAACATATATTCGAAAAACGATCCAGTTTCATCTGAACCAGGAACCCAAGGAACAGTAGACACAGCTCAGATAGCATGGGATTTTTTGAGTCCACATTCAAAATAATAAATCTTATATTTGGCAGTATCATGAGTACATTCCGTGACTGAGAATAAGAAAGTAAAACTATCCGAAGGAGAAGCTTTGAAAAATAAAGATGCTAAAGGTTCTGACAAGAAGATTCAAGTTTGGATTCCTAAGTCTACTATCGCTTATGAAGAAGAAAAATTAAAGTTACAAATTGAACTTTTAAAATTACAAAATCACGTCAAAAAAACAGGTCAGAGAATAGTTATGCTATTCGAAGGCCGCGATGCAGCAGGAAAAGGAGGGACAATTAAGAGAATTAGAGAGCATCTAAACCCTCGAGGTGCACGAGTTGTAGCTTTGGAGAAGCCAAGCGATACTGAGAGAACACAATGGTATTTCCAAAGATATACTGATCATTTGCCTTCTGCAGGAGAAATAGTTCTTTTTGATAGGAGTTGGTACAATCGAGCAATGGTTGAACCAGTAATGGGTTTTTGTTCAGATGAACAACATAAAAAGTTTCTAAAGTATGCACCTATTTTTGAACGTATTTTAGTAAAAGAAGGAATTATTCTGATTAAATTATATTTCTCAGTTTCTAAGAAAATGCAATTGAAACGTTTTGAAAAGAGATCTAAAGATCCACTAAAGCAATACAAACTTTCTCCAGTAGATATGCAAGCTCAAGAATTATGGGGAGAATACACGATGCGTAAGTTCCAGATGTTATTGGAAACAAATACAACCCTTTCTCCTTGGACAATAGTTCGCTCAGACAATAAGAAGAAAGCTCGAATTAATTGTATGAAACACATTCTTTCTAAAATGGAGTATGAAGGTAAGATACCCGATGAAGAACTTACTCCAGATTCAAAAATATTGGTAAGTGGAATAGATGAATTAAAGTTGATGGAAGCTAATTTAGCTAAACCACACAAGTTACCTGGTTAATTGAATAACTTTTTTTAACCTGAAGATAAGTCATTTGTAATACAGTAGAGTAATCCATGCAGAAAATTAACAATAATCAGAAATTTGTGGCTGTTATCATTGTATTACTTTTTTCTATGACTATTTATCATAATATTTATTTTGATAAGATTTTTTCTTACTACGAACATAATGGAGAGAAAGATTATGATTTAGACAATGACGGATGGGTCGTTGATTTAACCTATCAATATGATTTAAAAGTAGATTTTGATGAGATGTTTTCTGAATTAGATAACAGAGATTATCCTGCAAATAGCGTTATTTTGGTAAAGGATGGATATATTGTCCGAGAAGAATATTACAATGATTTCAATTACAATACAGAATTCAATACATATTCCGTCACCAAAAGTTTCACTTCAGCATTGGTAGGAATTGCGCTTGATCAAGGATTAATTAATAGTGTAAATGATTCAATTTGGGATTATTTCCCAAATAGAACTTTTGAAAATGATTCACCTAACAAACAGAAAGTTACGATAAAACATATTTTGATGATGACTTCAGGAATTGATTATGGCGGCGATCCGACATTGGCACCAACAGTTGAAGGTTCAAGAGCAGAATATGTATTGAATCGACCAGTAAAGCACGAGCCTGGAACAGTATGGGTTTATGATTCTCAAGCGCCTTCAGTTCTACTTAGAATAATTGAACTTCAATCAAATATGACGGTTGTTCAGTTTGCTGAAGAATACCTATTTGGACCTTTACAAATTCAAAAGCCGCTATGGACTGAGGATGAATCAGGATTGGCATTTGGTGGATTTGGCCTATATTTAGCACCGAGAGAGATGGCTAAACTAGGCCAGTTGTATCTTCAGGGAGGAGTATGGAATGATACACGTATTGTATCTGAGCACTGGGTCACTGAATCAACTACAGATTCCTTAGATCCAAATATCAAATTCATTTATTCAACTATACCTACTGGAGGGTACGGATACCTATGGTGGATTTACGAGGATTTTTATGTTGCTTCAGGCCTTCATGGACAGAGAATAATCGTTAATCCAGAACAAGATTATGTTTTGACATTTACATCCCTAGACGTAACACAATCTGGAGCAAATGCACTTCATCAATTAATAATCAAAGGTGAAGCAGAGTCTTGGAGGAAACCAATGAACGAATTTTACTTTAGATCTTTACCCTATTTTGCTCTATTCTTGCTCACATTTTCAGCACTCAATTTTTCATTCCTGAAATATGGTTTGAAATCACGCATAGAAGATAAAAAAGAAGATAAAGATTTGTTGTTAACTTCGTTTGTATCTTCATTCTTCGTTACATTCATGAGCTACTTGTTGACCTTATCTATTATCTTCGCAGTATTAGACATTTATTTTGGAAATCCTCGAGGTTTTATGCTATTTCCTAAATTTCAACTTTTGACATGTGTGACTATTTTAGCATTTACAATTTCTGCAGTATTATTTGAAAAAGAATGGTTGAAACACAGACACTCTGCAGATTTATCCAACACATCTAAATTTATAATTCCAAAAGCTATTGTATTTATCACGGCAGTAATTCTATTGTTTTTCAGTATTTACTTGAATATGGTCGCCGAATATTCAGCCTAACAAGGGCCCAATTTCACTTCCAATAAAAAGAACAATAGTTGCACTTACAGTAATTAGTACATTATCATCTATAGGTCCATATTCGTATCTTTCTACAATTGTAGCTACAATTGCAGCTATAACTCCCCAAATAGGTAATGCAGGGTCAGATAGCTCACCTAGATAATATCCCATTGGAATACACACAATAGCCATGAAAACATTTCCAATTGGATTCTTAGTTCTATATCCAAATTTTATATTTCTTGCAATGCCTGTAACTCCATCTCCAAATGCCATGAATAGTAATGGCATTATTGCCAAGTAAGGGTCGCCTAGCAATTCCCAAATAAGATATACAGATGCTCCAGCCATAAAACAAAAATTCACATCATTTTTATTATCGTTTGTTTGAACCCAGTACAATAGATGCCCAGTATAATATGGAATGTAAGTTATAATAGTGAATAAAATTCCGATATAAAGCGCATAAATGGGCTCACTTAGAATTGAAGGAGCCATCATTCCGATTAGACCTCCACAGAACATGTGTAAAATTTTACGGTTATAGTAAATGGCAACATTTTCTTTCATATTACGCGCCATCATGAACTCAAAAACCCACTTCGTACCAAATATTATGAACAATCCATAGACAACAATTGCAGAAATGAGAATAGTTTCGTTCATTATATGCTACCAGCAAAGATTCTACTTAAGATAATACGTAAAAAGAGCTGCATAATATTCACTTATGCGTCCATTCCATCTTGCTTTTCCTGTTGATGATCTCGCAACAACTCGTGAATTTTATACTGAAATACTAGGTTGCAAAGAGGGTCGTAGTTCAGACAGGTGGATTGATTTTGATATGTATGGTCACCAAGTAGTAGCTCATTTGATTGACAAGGTAGAAGATGTACAAACCAATCCAGTAGATGGCGATGAAGTTCCAGCCAGTCATTTTGGAGTAATCTTAGAAATGCAGCAATGGAATGAATTGTCTGAAAGACTAAAAGAATTAGGAACAAAATTCATTATTGAACCTCATATACGTTTCAAAGGAGAGGCAGGAGAACAAGCCACAATGTTTTTCTTAGATCCTTGTGGGAATGCCTTAGAATTTAAGGCATTTAATGATGACAACCAAATATTCGCTACCAATTAGCAACATCAAGTTTCCAGAGAACAACATCTCCATCTTGAAGTTGTAAATCTCCAGCTCCAATCATAGAGTATTCTCCATTATAGTAAAGTCCCCAATAATATCCATCATCAGAAACTCCATCTATTGTATGTATGTAAGGTCCAAATGAATACCATGTAACGTCTACTGAAAATCCTCCCATTTGTGATGCCATTATTGTTGCAGCATATGCCGAGGTGTCATTTTTTACAACTACATTGTCATAACTGACAGAAGTAATATTTGTATTATTGAAAATACTAGCAAAGAAAGTTGCAGATTCATTACTTAAGTCACCAAAGTCAAAACTTACTGTTACATTAGCACTATCTGCAATAGGTTCACGATATTTGTAAATTATTTCAGGTTCATCTTCCAGGGCAACATATCCTCCCCAAGCAACCAAATTCACAAGCACTAGCGCGACAGCTATTTGCACAGTATTTTCATTCATAACTTGGCGTTCATTAGTGCCCTCTATATTTATTTTACGCACAAATAATAGGATTAGAATATAATAGTAATCTATTTATATTATCTTTTAGTGAATCAATTATGTCAAGACGTTCAAGATATGCTTTAACAAAAGTATCTGCAGATCTTCCAGCAGCCATTGTACAACAATTAGATGGATGGAAAGCCTCTATTGAGGGAATCAGTCGTTCTCAATTAATTTCAGATTTATTGAGGTGGGCTCTAGATGAAGGTGCCATTGACACACTTTATCCAGAGTGTGAACATAACCACAGTCATGGCCCTGAAGTAGATTGCAATTGCAAATTGGGGTGCTGTTAAATGAGTACAAAGAATTTAGCATTGATTTTTTCTATAGTTATGGTTTTTTCTAGTTTTGTAGGTTGTATAGATACTGATGAAGACGATGCAACAATTACAGATAGTGACACAAACTTAGGGAATGTATTAGTTTCAACATACCATGTAGGAGAGCTTGTAAAAGCAGTTGGAGGCGATAGAATCACAGTTGAAATTATTAGTCCTTCTAACGTTCCGGTTCATGATTATGAACCCTCTGCTGCAGATCTAATTAAATTACAAGAAACAGATTTATTCTTTTACCATGGTTTAAACCTTGAACCTTGGGTTGATTCAACAGTTTCATCCTTAGGCAGTGATGCACCTCTTGTAGTACGAACCCATGCAATGCCTTCTGGAGAAAATACACTTGATTACCAATCTATGCTTCTAAGTAAAATATGTGAAACATTGAATGAAGATGCTTACGAGGCAGTAACTCTTGCAGATCATCATGATGAGGCAGAAGACGTTACAATTCATGCAGAAGCTATGACTCATAAGGTATCTTATCCTGAAATGGATGAAGATGACCATGATGACCATGATGACCACGATGACCATGATGACCATGATGACCATGATGACCACGATGACCACGATGACCACGAGGATC
>Ga0209404_10002692_pt1 | contig 10798 bp, 4 predicted proteins | sample TroAtlMetagenome_2_FD_187447 | JGI IMG/M metagenome (GOLD analysis project Ga0209404, IMG submission 187447) | Marine eukaryotic phytoplankton communities from Atlantic Ocean - Tropical Atlantic ANT8 Metagenome (SPAdes) (version 2) | ecosystem: Environmental > Aquatic > Marine > Oceanic | place... | reverse complement strand
TTTTTTCAACCCATTAAGATTTTTATTACCAATAGATTTTGCAAGGGATTCTGCAAATTTAAATTGTTTAACGTTTTTAAACCCATTTATGGAAGTTAATAAACTAGCTCTCATAGGAGCGGTTAATAAGCTCATTCCTTTAGTCAAATATATTTGTACTGCTAAATTTCCAAAAACTTGAGTAGTAGTTTCAAATGCTCCTCGTGAGGAGAATGAACTACCTCTAGTATTACTATTAAGTAAATTCTTTCTAATAGATTCATAACCTTCTATACTAGTATCTATAGCAAATTTACTATCAGTATCATATATAATTCCTCTTTCGTCCATTATATATTCTACACCTTTATCATCAGTATAAGATTTACCTGTTATAATTCCATACAACCCTGTATCTGACTTTGCTCTCTTCCATTTTCTATTTTCATCAAACTGCATTATAGCTTTCTTGTACTCATTGTCTAAATAACTATCTTGAGGAAGTAAGTTTGAAAGAATACCTGACGCCCATATCCCAATATCTTCTACCGCATATTTAAACTCATTTCCAAAACCGGTTCCACCAAACACTAAACCATCCATAATAGATGTAACGTTATTAGATTGTCTTTTTTGTCTTATAAGTTTATCATTTTCATATCTTTCCTGTTTAGCATAAAGTTCAGGAAAATTTATTTGTTCATATTTTAATCCCTGTTCACCATCCCAATTTGTATAAGGCATTGTTAATTCACCCAACTTTTTATTGAAAAATTCATCTGGAGTATCGATTGTAGTAATTGTTTCAGTAATTGTTTCTGGAATTGCATGAGGTCTATTATCAGTTCCAAAAGGTACTGAAAATGAAGTAACAGTTTGTTCGTTTATTAATTGTTTAGAAAGATCTATTTCTTCATCAGCTATTATACCTTGGATTACATTTAACTTATTAAGTCTTGTATCCGCATCAGCTTTATAGTTTTGTAAATGCTTATTTAATGCACCTTGAAACCCAACGAGAGGAGCTTCTTTGTCATCTTTATAAATTTCTCCTATAGATTCTAATAAATGTTTATTCCAGGTTTTGTCATCAGTTTTTGTGATTGCAATATTATATGCATCCTGTAACCATTCAGGTGCATCCAAAGTAGGAGTAATACCTGTGGCTAACCCGGGTATAGCAAAAGCTGCATCTTTACCAACTTTTTTAAATAGTTCTTCAAAATTATCAAATGTAACATCTCCTTCTGACCATAAAGTTTTATCTACTAAACTAGCGCGCAGAACTAACTCATCTGCAACATCCATTTTATCTAAAAAACCAGCAAAGTTTTTAACCTGCATATCAATATCTTCTTGGCTAAGTAATGGTTTATTATCATTATCAAATACTTGAAAAGGACTTAATGCTAAATTTCTTATATCAGGATAATATGTATCTATAACATCATCTAAAGAGGATTCTGTATTGGCTGGATTAATGTAATAATTAAGATAAGGATAAGTTATATCTAAGTCATCATTTATAATTTGTGCTTCTAAATATTCGTCACTTAGTGTAAATCCTTCTTCTCTTGTTTTCCATTCATCTTCAAAACTAGTATCTCCTTCATCTTTTAATCGTTGATTAGATTTTGTTTTCCCAACTAATCTATTATAATAATCTATATCAATACTTTCATCTGGCTTCCAATTCATAAATTGATATTGCTTAGCTCTTAAATTAGATTTATTAGAAGCTAAACGTCTTTGTTTTGGAGTTTCTTTAACTTCACCATGTTCAAATGCAACTAAAGCATTTATGAATTCTGGATCTGTAGTAGTTCCATCTTCATTGAATTCAAAATTCTGCCAATCTTCAGAACCAGGAGTTCTATAATTATATTGAAATTGACCACTGTCCATTAAATCATACTTGTATTCCTTAGTTCCATCTTTACTTATAATAACTTCACCTGGTTGAGCTACTTTAATATATTGCTTCCAAGCTTCTTGACTTTCTTGAACTAATTTCTCTTCTCTATCTAAATATTCATTAATTTGTGTAGCTTTTGCTTTATTTTCTTCATCTAAATAGTTTATATTCCACCTTTGTCTATCCTCACTCCACCACATCTCGTTGGCAGGAGGAACAGTTATATTACCTACTTGTAAGGGTTCTGTTCTAGCGAAGGGATTATTTGATAGTTTATCGTATTGATCTTCTTGAATTTCATTATAAGCAGCTTGTAGACTATCTTGAGTTACTTCACCTTCTTCATTATCTATTAAATCCCAAATATCTATTTCCTCTACTTTTTCTTCATCATCATCTTCTTCATTTACTACTTCTTCTACTTTTTCTTCCTCTAAGGTATTATAAATATCCTCAGGATTTAATGGTTGATTTGTAATTACTACTTCTTCTTCTTCTTCCATATAATTTTATTAAGAATATTGCTCTATAAATTCAATTATTTCTGGTGATTTTTTTGTTGGTAACTCTTTAACTTCTTCTGGTAGTTTTTGATAAAACAAAGCCATTCCCGCTTGCCACTCTTTAATACCTAACATGTTTCTATATAATTCTGGTATTGGCATTTCGTTATCATTTAATGCTTTGATTAAATCCTTTCCTTGTTTTGTTTCATCACTTAAAATTTCTTTTACTATACTAGGTTGATCAGCTATATTAGATTGAGGTAATTTTCTATCTAAATTACTTTGTAATAATACACTCATCATCCAAGCTTTTTGAGCATCTACTAAAGCCACAGTATTGTCTCCATACCCTGTTTTGTTTAAAGCATATCTATTTCCTACAAATGCAGCTTTACCTTCAGGATCTAATTTATCATAAAGTCTTGATAACTCTGGAGTAACTGCTTCGTTTATTCCTAAAGGTAGATCTAAGCCTAATCTTTTATTTGAATAACCAGATAATACAGATATATTACCACTTGCAAGAGTAAATAAACCAGCAATGTTAGCTCTTACTTCAGCATTATAAGCAGGGTTATTATCTATGAATTCTGTTACAATAGGTTTTATTTCAAACTTTCTAACTTTATTATCAGAGACTGAATATATAGGTATTTTTATAGATGTATCTTCTTCTACATCATTTGGATCTTCTGATGGAATAGTTCCTCCAAGAAAAAATTGTGGTTGTAATGTAGCGTTATTTGTTATCCCAGCATTTTCAAAAGTAGTTTGTAAATCCATTTGTTTAGGAACTCTACTAATAAATAAAGATAACAATTCATTATTATCTAATTGAGCGGAATCAATTTCATTATAAATAACATAAAACATATCTCCATTCTCATTATATTTAAGATTTTTATTCTTTAAAAAATCATCTATAACATAAGGTATATTGTGTAGGTATTTTCTAAAAGTTTCGCCTTTAACTAGGAATTCTATGCTTTGTGTAAACACAACTAGTTCATCACTTTCAGTTTCTCTAAAATAAAAATCTTTTACAACATTAACATCTGCAAAATAATTAAATAAATTAGACCACGCGGCCATAGAAAACATATTTCTATCTTTATCTCTTTCATTAGTTCCATTTATATTTATAGATCTATAATCACTAATAAATTGAGGTAACTTATCAGGAGAAGTAGTGTCTATAGCATGAGCTAAATACCCACCTAACGTAATACATTTATCTAATCTATCAAAATATTCTTTTATAAACTTCTTATCTTGTTTAATTTCCCATTGACCTAGATTTTTAACCTCTAAGGCTAATTTTGTTTGTCTAGATATAACACCGTCTATAGGTCTTTGTGCTAAATCAATAAAATAATTCTTTATTATATTAGCTAAAGATTTATCTTCATATGGATTTTCTGAAGAAGAACTACTAACATAAGATCTATACTTATTACTAGCATCGTTGAAAAAGTTTAGCTCTTTGCTTCTACGAACTTGTGAAACACTTACTAATCTATTCATTTTATCATTATGACCTTTTAATATTTTATTCATTTTTTTTATTTTTTAGGAAAATAATCCACCCCATGCGTTACCATACTCTGATTCTGCTTCTGCAGCAGCTTCTCTTATTTCGTTCTCGGCTTGCTGAGCGCCTATGTACATTGAAGTATATCTATTAATATCATCATTTGATCTTTTTTCTGTAGCTTGAAATTCAAATATTTCTCCTTTTGCATCTGCATCTTCTTTTCTACCTTTTAATTGAATAGTAGCTTGATCATACTTCTGCATCGCATCTACTTTTTCTCTATTCATTTGAGCTTCTCCTTGAGCTCTCATCTCGTCATTTGCAGCTTCTTGTTTCTCAATACTAGCAGCAATATTTTGTTTTGATTTTAAAGCAGCCATCGCTAAAGCAGTAGCTCCACCAGCACTAGCACCTGTTTGTTCCATTGTATCTAGTGTATTAGCTAAAGCTATATCAGTTTCTTCAGCTTGCATTTTAGCCGCGGCAGTAGAAACAGTTAAATTATTAAATGGATTTGTTATTTGACTAGTTAAATCTCTAGCTAACCCAGACAAATCAGTTATCCCTGCATAAGGATTAATTATATCCTGACGAGAATTTATAGCGTCTTCCATCTCGCCCTTAAATTCAATTGTTAGTTCTTGAGCTCGTTGAAGCTCATCTTGAGCGTTTGCTCTAGCTTTACTTGCCCCGATAATTCTACCTATTTTTTCACCCATTATTATATTTTTTTTACTATTTCATAAGATGGTTTGTGATCTACATTCCATCCCAATTTCTTATGCATATTTATTAAATGTTGATTTCTACCTATAGAAAACATGTATTTTTTACCTTGTTCTTTACATATAGCTTCAATTGTTTTCAACAACATTTCTACTGCTTCTTTTCTATCTTTATTTTTATATTCAGGATTAGATATTATAAATTCTACAAACACCGCATCAGAATTAGTATAGTATATAAAACCCGCTACTATAGGTGTGTTTGCTTTTTCTATCATTATCCCACCAGTACCATTGTCTGGTAAAAAGTTTTTGGGAATAGCTGGCCAACGCCACCAATTCCACCAATTAGTTAAAAGATCATAGTCTTGATCTATTAACTTTCTTGCATTTAATATCATATAATTATCTATTATTGAACTCAGTTCCTACACTAAATAATTGTTTAGCTCCTCTTGGATCTGTTGTATTATCATTTTTAAAAGTAACAATAGCGTATTGTCCTTTTATTCCACTGGATAATCTACCTGGTGTTATTACTTCTTCAGCTAAAGTTTGAGACTCGTTCTTAATAGAAGCGTAATAATTATTTTGTTTTCTATCAAAACCAGCTCTATATTGTACATTGCTATTAGGATCTACATAATAACCTTCATCATAACTTAATATTGGAGATGCAAAATCAATATGAGTTGTATCACCTAGAATAGGTTGTTGTGGGTTTGTATCTGTTCCTGTATAATCAGAAATTAAACTTACAACTTCCCAACCATTACTACCAGTGTAATCTATTGTTTTAAAAGTTTTTGTTATAGTTGGTTGTGGATTAAATACAAATTCAACACTAGATCTAACTGGATTTGTGTAAAATAAATTATATTCTCCCAATACATTATGTTTCCATAATCCATTATTCTTGAATGTATAGTAATTACCTCTTAAACTTGTACTTAATTCTGGTACATAAGACATAAAACTAACCCAACCATTTATTAAATCATCAAAAACTACTGTTGGCTTTTCTATGTTATTAATAGTTAATACATAATTTTTATTATATACATCATAACCACCTGTTATTTCTCCCGCTGTATTCAAAGAGTCTCTAAAATAATCTATCATACCAAAGTTTGATATTTCAGTAAGACCATTAGGACCAAGTTGCATAACTACAGATCTATCTCTATCAGTAAAATATTTATTGTAACCATACACTGCAAAAGATCCTGGATCTCTTGATATACCAAAGTTACCCTCAAAAGCAGTTGGTGTTCCTATAACTACCGGTTGACCAAATTGATTGACAGAGTTAGCGCCTAATGGTTGACCTTCTTGAGTAAAGATAACATCTTTATCTATAGGTGCTCTATTAACTTTTCTTTCTTGAAATATTACTAGGTTTGTATTTTCAGCATATAATTTTTGTATACTTCCTGAAGCAGGATCTACACTTCTACTTATTTCTTCTCCAATTGGAAACTCATTAGTATTGTTAATACCATTTTTAGCATTGTATACACCAGAATATATTAAAGAACTTTGTCTTCTAGTTTGATTCGCTTCTTCTTCTACAATATAAGCTTTAACTCCAAAGTCTACAGAAATATTATTAAACCCACCTTTTATTCTAGATTCTTCAATATACCAATCTTCAAATATATTTGCACTACCAGGAACTAATGCACTAGAAACATCATTACTAATAACATATCCTAAATCGCTTTCTGGATTAGTAGGTGTACCAGTAGTTATACCACCACCTAATTGACCAGCTACTGTTGCTGGTGGAACCGGGATTGTTCCGTCTCCATCTCTTTGTTGATACTGATTAATATTTTTTAATCTTTTCAACCAGAAGGTGTTAAAATATGATACCTCTAATGTAGTCGCCATATATTTATTATTACTTGTTTTCTTTAATTATTACAGTGTTCCTACACAAGTTATACAATCACCTATACTACCTGTTAACGCGTCGTAGTAATTAACAGTAAAAGCAGCACATGTAGTACAACCTGTACACCCAACACTATAAACTCCGTTGTTTCTTACAGCATATTCTCCGGGTGTAGAAAAATTATAAGCTAAAGTAGCAGTAGCTGGAGCAGCTCCTAATACTGTTAGTAAATTAAAATTACCTACTGCTCCACCCGCTGGTTGAGCTGGAGATCCTACATCACAAGTTGCTAATGCCCAAGAATCTGTTGGAGTTGCTCTGTATAATATTGTAAAATTAGTTCTATATTCCGATGGGCTAGCAGCTGTAGCGCTTTTAGATAATGTAGGTACTATTTGTAAAATTCCTTGAGTTAAAGCACCTGTTGTAAATGGTTCTGTAATACCTCCACATTGTATAGGACTTGCTCCATATCTTCCCTCTTGTAATACATTGTAATACTCTAAACCTACATTTGATGTAGTTATATATTTGGGTGAAAGTGTACCCAAAGCTGTATCTATAACACTTAATAAAACATTAGTTCCACTACCTGTACCTGTAGAATTTCCTGAATTAATAAATCGATTTGCTCCAAAAAATACTTCTAAAGGAAATCCAGAACCTGTAAAAGGACCACAATCTGTGCTTAAAGTATTCATAACACTAGTAGGACCATAACACAATGCTCTATTTACTGGTGGTGTTCCTAATATAATATCTATAACACAATCATCAGTTAAACTATTAACATCATTAACACATGATGGAGAAGCATCAGTAACTGTACATGTAAATTGATATGTTCCATTGACACTTGTTCCAGAATCATAAGTAATAACTCCAGTTTGATCTATAGAAAAAGTAGCAGTAGAACCTACGGGTTCTGCGGTTAATGCTAATGAATAGCAAAGCTCTAATGTATTTTGAGTAGGATCGGCACTACCATTTACATTATTTGTAAATTGTCCAAATACTCCTCTATCTAAAGTAGTATAACCAACTGCACTTCCACCACAAGCTAATTGTACTCCGGCACTAGTTCCATATGATGGAGTAAAACCTCCAATTTCTGGTTCTTTATTATTTAAAGTAATTTTAATTTGATTATTAAGATTATCTATAAAAACAGGGTTAACACCATCATCATAAGTAGTTTGAAACGATATAAAATATTCGTTTGATTGAGTAGTTTGAGATAAATATGCAAATAATTGATTTGTTTTTAAATCAAAATCTACTAAAGAAGCTCCACCACCTGTTGATTCAATTGTGAAAGCTCCTGTAGCTGGGTTACCATTACCATCGACTATAGATGTTATTGAAGGTACGGATTGTAGGGTTAATTCATTACCAGCTTGGTCAGTAAAACTAAAAGCTGTTATTAAAACAGTACTACTAATAGTGTCTTCCAAAAATGAAGCTTGATTTGAAGTAGTATTTACAACTCCTCCATAATCAGATATTACAGCTTTATTTAAATCTACAAAATTACCTGAAGTAGATGATTCATAAAATATCTCTAATAAACTTTCAACTGGAGATGTTTCAGATACACTTAAAAAAGGCACCATACATCCTATCTCGCCAACTAATGGAGGTATTCCTATATTTGTGACCTTAGCACCTAAAGTGTTTAATTGAGGTGCGTTAAGTCGTGTTAATTGAGGTTGAGATTCTTCACTTCCAACAGATAATCCTATAGCTAATGGATTTTGTTCTACATTATAAAAACTTTGTAATTCGCCAGGAACACCCCATGGGATAGCCGCGGTATAAGGTGGTGTAGCACTTTCGAAATTATCAAAAGCATTTTGAACAGCACCAGGTATTCCTCCACCAGGTTTAAAAGGAGAGTTGGCAAGTTCTAAACCACCAGATCCAATTGGTCCTACTACAACTACTTCATCATTTATTCTTTCAGGAAAATATTGAGTATTCCAAGCATATGGTCTATTATCATAATAAATATTTCCTGGTGGTTTTTGATTATTATTTATATTTGGATTGTTTACTCTACCAAATAACTTAACTGATGCAGAAAACTCAGATTGAGTTGGCCCTACTTCATTTAAATCTCTAGGAACTTTATTTATATTATCACCTAATAACGCTGCGAATGCTACTCTACCATAATCTCTAGCACTTACAACTGGATAACCAGAAACATAACCAGGTAGATAAACGTTATAATATTCTTGTTCTTGTTGTTTAACAACTATCTTATATGATTGCCAACCAGTAGGATTAGCAGGATAAACAGTTGCTGTGCATTCAAAACCTGTACCACCACCTGTAGTAGTATCTTGTATTAAGAGAGCGCCATCAATATATCCTGTACCTCTATTTATTATTTTTATTCCAGTAACTACATTACCAGTTTCAGATACAACTTCAACTTCCGCGTTTTGTCCTAAACCTTCATTACCTGTTGTATATTTGAGAGTTATTGTATCACCAACATTATAACCCGCGCCACCATTAGTTATTTCTAATTGATCGATGCTTGTATCATTTTCAGCTTTATATAAACCGGGTTCACCTGTGTTCTGGTTATTAACTTGTTGAGCAGGCGTTAATCCATTATTTACTTTTACTCTTAAGACATTACCTAACCATTTATAAGTAGTTTCATCTATATTGTCTACATCTCCAAAAGACTTATAAGGTGTGTATATAGTAGAACCTTGAACATTAGGTGTATTATCATTAGAAGATAGTACAACACTAGAAGCTCTTCCATATCTATCTGCTAAAACAAATCCAGCTTGATAATTTCTATTTTGTTTTAAAGAATGATTAGGATATTGCGCATAATTATTATAATCTACAGATTTATCTGCATTTATAACTTCATAATCTAAATTTAAAGGTGGTGTATGTTGTTGTAAAAAATTACCATATATCACTCTGTTAGCGCTAATCTCCTGTCCTAAAGCTTTTAAAGGAACATTATCATAAACTCTATTTTGTTGATTAGTAGGTAAAGTTCTATAAGGTTTTATAGATTTATAATTAAAATTATAATACCATTGAGTTCCATTACCAGCTACAGTTAAAGGTATTTCTTCTACAAAAGATGCTAACCCGATATCTACAGGTATAACTTCCAATATTTTAACTGAAATTGTATTAGATTCTTTGTATAGTATTTCTATATCAGTTACTTTATAACCATTAATTAAACCTTCAACAGCTTCAACAGCTGAAACTCCAGTATCTGGTAAAGGAATTTTTAAATCTATTGTATTAATAGAATTAACAAACCAATCTAAAATAGTAGAATCATAAGCATTAATCTGATCTTGAAGTTGATTATTTGGTCCATTTCCAAAAATCCCTTGTTGTTCTGGTATAAAACATATCTGTGTGAAAGGTGCTGCTAAAGAATATTCATTATCATCAAATTTAAATCTATAACTAAATCTAACAAATTTTTCTTCTATTAAATCAGGATCACCTGTAAATTCTTCTGCAGGAGTTTGACCTAAACTATAATTAGGATTAGCAGAAATAGATATATCATCACCAATAGCATTAATAGTAACAGGCTGTGTTAATTTTAATTGTACAAAACCACCACTACCTACGACAATTTCTCCAACTTCTTGTATACATACTTCATCAGCTAAAGTAATACCTACACCACTAGGACCAGTCATTGTTTTACTAGTAATAAAATCACCTATTTGAGGAGTAGGATTACCACTAGGATCACCTAATGTACTTGTGAATGAATAATCTACTCTAATATCAACTCCAGTACCAACTGGTCCAGTAGGTGTTCCAGGTGGAAAAGGTCCAATAGCTAGATTACTAGTAATAGTATCAAAACCTCTAGTTAATAACCTATCTGCTGAATCAGTAGATGATGGTCTAGAGAAGTTTAAATTACCTCCAGCCCAAGCAACACCAGTAGTTCCAGGGAATAACAAAAAGTTATTATAAATTATCACTTCATTATTACCACCAGATGGTTCTATCCATAAAACTTGCCAAACTTCATTGTCGGCTTGACCAGGAAAACCAGTAACTATATCTCCTATTTTAACATTATAATCTCCCACAAATGGATTTGTTTCAATTTGATATCCTTTTATAGGTTGAGCAGGAGGAAAAGTACCACTAACAGCTTCTAAATTAGTTTGTTGTAAAACTAAAGGAGTTTCATAAGGGTAATACTTAGCAACAGATATTTGATCT